>ENA-UOJD01003895-UOJD01003895.1-human-gut-metagenome-genome-assembly--contig:-P48-NODE-3895-length-10362-cov-4.094887_pt1 | contig 10362 bp, 4 predicted proteins | sample MGYA00242342_ERZ723889 | MGnify/ENA metagenome assembly ERZ723889
CATGGTTCTTCTAAAGCAGTATTGATATTGGAGGATGGTTCTTCTGTAAAACTGGATCGGCAGAGCACTTTTCAAACTGCGGACGCTACAGTCCGGAATACAGAACATTCGGGTATAATTTCTTATAAAAAGACGGAAAAAACGGAAAAGAAAGAAGTAAAAATGAATCGGCTGATCGTACCCCGGGGAGGGGAGTATAATGTCGAACTTGCCGACGGAACGCTGGTGTATTTGAATGCCGAATCGGAACTGCAATATCCGGTTACCTTTATCGGTGAAAGCAGGGAAGTGACCTTGAGGGGAGAAGCTTATTTTAAAGTGACCAAGAACAATGAAAAACCTTTTATTGTAAAATCCGAAGGATTGTCGGTACAGGTGTGGGGAACGGAATTCAATCTGAACACTTTGAATCAGGAAGGTTATTATGCAGCAACTTTGGTGGAAGGGAGTGTGGAAGTGAAAGTTCCGGGCCGGCATTCGGTTTTTCTCGAACCTTCTCAGCAGGCACGGGTCGATTGTGCGACTTCGGATATCACTTGTCTGAAAGTAAATACTTTACCTTATACGGCCTGGAAAGATGGAAAATTTGTGTTCAACCATGAGGATATGCAGCACATTACCATGAGACTGGAGAAATGGTACGATGTGGAATTTACATATTCCGAAGAAACTTTGAAAGACCTGAAGGTGTTCGGGGTTATCAGCCGGTATGAGGATATTACAAAGGTTCTGAAGCTATTGAGCGCTACAAGACTCGTCAGTTTCCGGTATGCGAATCATAAAATAATGGTGGAACCTTATCAAAGATCCTGAAAAAAGGCAGGAAATCTGGACCATTTCCTGCCTGTTCAAGATAATAAATCCAATGTCCGTGCGGGACATGAATTGTTTAATTACTTAAAACTCTCAAATGTATGAAAAAAATGCGAACTAAACCGCTTTTCGGGCGGGGTAAATTGCAGAAAATGTTGCTGGTAACGCGTATCGGTTTGCTATGTATACTGGCGTTTAACATTACCGCGGCTGCAAATGTATTTTCACAGGCTTTTAATTTGAAAATGAAGAATGTTACTTTGGAAGAAGTGCTACTGGAAATTCAGAAAAAAAGTTCTTTCGATATCATCTGCAACAGCGAACAAATCAGTAATATTAAGAATCTTTCTGTGAAGGTAGAGAATGCGAATGTGGAAGAGATTTTGAAACAATGCCTGAAAGGGACCGTCCTGTCTTATGAAATTGTAGATAATACAGTGGTGATCTACGAACAAAAGCGGCTTGAAGCAGCTCCTCAGCAGACAAAGATTGTGATCAAAGGTTTGATACTGGAAGCGGACGGACGTCCGTTACCCGGGGCTGCTGTTTATTTAAAAGGCAATAAGGTTATCGGTACCGTTTCGGATGTAGACGGGAATTTCCAGTTGAGCGTATCTCCGGATTTGATCGGAAAAGAAACTCTGGTCGTATCGTTTGTGGGATTGAAAACGAAGGAAATGCCTTTGAAAAAAGAACCTTATCGCATCACCATGGAGGCGGAGGCCACCCAATTGAACGATGTGGTGGTAACAGGTTATCAGACTCTTTCCAAGGAGCGTGCTACCGGTTCGTTTGCTGTTTTAACGAATAAAGACTTCGAACATAAATTGCAGCCTGGTATTATTTCACGTATAGAAGGTATGGCTGCCGGTCTGACGAATTACAAAGGAGATCTGAGGATTCGTGGTAAGGCTACGATTTCCGGAGTTTCCACTCCTTTGTATGTGGTCGACGGAGTGCCCTATGAAGGTTCCCTGGATGCGATCAATCCGTCTGAAATTGCCAATATTACTATTCTGAAAGATGCGACGGCCGCTTCCATCTACGGATCACGTTCGGCAAACGGGGTGATTGTGATTATGACCAAGAAAGGTGCCGGAAAGAGTACGATCGAATACAACGGTTCGGTTGTTATCACTCCTTTACGGGATGACAGGGATTATCTGAATCTCATGAATAGTGAGGAACTGGTAGATTGGCAGGTAGAAATGTTCAATACTTATCATTCTCCCTACAGTAGCTCTGACAAAAGATATTATCAGAATGAAGTACTCAATTTGTTGTACGAGAATGAAGCCGGGAATATCAGCGATGATGAAATGAACCGGCAGTTGAATATTTACCGGAACCGGAACAATTACAATGAACTGAAAGATAATTTCCTCCGGACTGCGATCACTCATCAACATAATCTGGCTTTACGCGGAAGTTCGGATAGATATCAATATTCCGCCAGCGTCAATTATATGCAGAATATTTTGCAAACGAAGGGGCAGGATAATGACCGGGTAGGTTTTAACCTGAGAAGTTCCTATAACTTTTTTGAATGGCTGAGGGCTGACCTGGGAGTTGTCGGTAGTTATACAAAGGCAGATTATGACAATGGTTTTACCCCTTCGACTTATCTGACCGGCGGACGTGCTTCCTATCAGACTTTATTCGATGAAGACGGTAATCCATTGAACTGGTATCAGACAAAATCCCAGTCGGAGATAGACCGCCTGGTCGGCTTGGGGCTCAACGACGAGTCTTTTTATCCATTGGAAGAAATGCACCGGAAAAGTTATTTCAGCAAGAGCAACTATTCCAATGTGAATGTGGCCCTGAATGTAAAGGTTATCGAAGGGCTGGATGTGGATTTGCGGTATCAGCTGGAAAAAAACAATTCGCTGGTACAGAATTATTATGCCCCCCAATCCTATACGCTCCGTAATCAGATCAACAATTCATCCATCGTGAATGCTGATGGAAGTATTAAACATCTGATACCGGAAGGGGGGTATATCGACGAGACCAGAAGCGATAAAAATTCCTATACTTTGCGTGCTCAGATCAATTTCAACCGCACGTTCGATGAAAAACACGAGGTCAGTGCGATCGCCGGTGGTGAGCGCCGTGCTGTACACAGTACCAGTACCTATGTAGAGAAATACGGTTATGACAAGGTCAGCCTGGCACATAAATACCTGGATGAAGCGACACTGAACCAGACCCAACAGGGTACGGAGGCGATCAATAATTCTTATACCCACGTTCCGAACGGTTATCCCGATACTTTCGGCGATAAAGAGGACCGTTACGTTTCGTTTTATGGAAATGCTTCCTATACTTATGACCGCCGGTATGCCATTACGGGGAGTATCCGTATGGACCAGTCCAATTTGTTCGGTACGAATCCCAAGTATCAGTACAAACCTTTGTGGTCGGTCGGTGTCAGCTGGCATATGGCACAGGAGAAATTTATGGGAAACATGGACTGGCTGGACCAGCTTTCCATCCGTTTTACCAAAGGAATCAACGGTAACATTGCAAAACAAAGCGGACCTTATATGATCGTATATTCTGCCGGAATCAATTCCTGGACCGGTGAATATTCCAGTTCCGTATCCAGTCCTCCAAACTCCGGTTTACGCTGGGAAAGAACCAACCAGACCAATCTGGGTATCGACTTCAGCTTCTTTAACAACCGTTTGGGAGGATCGTTCGACTATTATGCGAAAAATACTTCGGATTTGCTGGGGTCGATCGCTACAGACCCGACTTCCGGTTGGGGTTCTCTGACGATGAACTATGCCGAGATGTACAACCACGGTTATGAGATTGTATTGAACAGTGTGAATATACAGACAAGAGACTTCCGTTGGGCAACGAATATTAATTTCAGTTACAATAAAAACCGGATCACAAAACTGGAAAACAGTTCTAACTCCGTTTCCAGTTATATCAGCGGTACGAATACGAGAGAAGGGATGGCAATGGGAACTTTATTCAGTGTACGTTGGGCCGGATTGGACGAGAGTGGAAATCCTCAGGCTTATAAAAAGGACGGAACGATCGTGAAATCGCTTGCGGATCTGACGGTCGAGGATCTGGTACGCTCCGGAACAAGTATACCTCCCTATTCTGCATCTATGTCGAATATGCTGACTTATAAAGGTTTCGATCTTTCTTTTATGTTTCTGTATTACGGTGGACATGTGATGAGGGATGTCATGCCTCAATACTTCACGTCGACAACCGGAACAACGAATGTGGACAGGAGTATCCGGAATTACTGGAAATCTCCGGAAGATTCCAACGATCCCGATAAAGCTCCGGCCTTTATGAGAAATGCCAGTACCAACTATACCTATTTGTGGTATGCTGCCGATAAACACATCAAAAAAGCGAATTACATAAAGCTGAAGGAGGTAACCCTGTCCTATAATTTGCCGGAACGTTGGCTAAAAAAAGCTTTTATTTCAGGAATGAGTATCAATGCACAGATTCAGAATATCTGGTGGTGGGGTTCTCAGAAAAGACGTTTGAATCCGGAATCCTGGAACGGGACTTCTCTGACATCTATTTCGAGAAGTGCGCTCGACCCGACCATATATACACTAGGTTTATCTTTAAAATTTTAAAAGGAGATGATTATGAAAAAAATATTTTTATGGATTGTTTGGGGCATGTTCCTTTGTCAGGGGTGTGACCGTTTTCTGGACATACAGCCGAAAGGATATACCATTCCTTCGAAATACGACGACTACCGTCAGTTGATGAATTACGCACAGATGGCTAAAGCGCTGGATCATTATCCGGTGTATATTACCGATGATGCTCAGCTGGGAAGCGGAGATGAAGAGAATAATTTTACCTCTATGGATGATGAAATTAAAAATCTCTATGCTTTCGAACACGGGGCTGTTTTCAATGACGGAGTTTCTGATCCGATCTGGAACTATGCTTACAACCGTATCTATGTGTGTAATACGGTGATCAATAATATTATGAGTGTGACGGATGCTTCGGAATCCGATAAGCTGAACTTAAAATCGGAAGCGATGGTTGCCCGGGCTTTCGAGTATCTTTGTATGATCGGGGTTTATGCTCCGGCCTATGACGCTGCAACGGCTTCGACCGATTACGGCTTGCCTCTGATCTCCAGCGAAGATGTGGCCGACCTGAATTATTCCCGTAGCACTGTAGAACAAGTGTATACGGCGATCAAGCAAGACCTGGACGATGCCCTGCCTGCTTTGTTGGATAAAACTCCGAACACATTCCGTCCGGCGAAGAATGTAGCCTATGGTTTTCTGGCCCGTATGTATCTGATGCGCGGAGAATATGATAAAGCTTTGGAAAATGCGAAGAAAGCATTGGAAGTCAGTGAAGAATTGGTAGACCTGACAGAATATACCGCCAAACCGAATGCTTATATCGGAAGGATTGTACGGAAAGACGATCCCAGCAGTCCTTATCCTGAAGGAATGGATAATCCGGAAAATATTTACGTTCGTTATCCGCCATCCGTCTTCGGGTTACAAATGGCTGTATATGCCAGTCAGGAGTTACTGGATATTTATGACAAGGACTTGGCTCCGGGAGCTGTGGATAAACGCCGGGAACTGTGGTTTGTAGACGATGAATACAGCGGTGTGGAATTCCGTGGGTATACAATTTTTATGCCTTATATCCGGGCGAATCTGGCTTTGAACAATATGGAGGTGATTCTGACGGCTGCCGAGTGTTATGCACGCGAAGGAGGTACGGAAAACCTGGCGGAAGCTGCGCGTCTGTATAATCTGTTACGGGATCATCGCATAGAAAACAATGTACATGTGACTTTTGCCAATGCGGACGAGGCTCTGGTGAAAGTACTGGAAGAACGCCGCCGGGAATTCGCTTTCCTCGGGATCTACCGCTTTGTAGATCTGAAACGTTTGAACAAAGAAAGTCGTTTCCAAAAAACGATCACCCATTCGGCGGATGGACAAACCTGGACTTTACCACCCAACGACAACCGCTATATTATTCCGATACCGCCGGTAGTCAAAGGTTTCCGGCCTGATCTTCCGGATTATGAAAGATAAATACGAATATTTAATATGGTTGATATGAAATTTTTATTTCCGATTTTATTTATCATGGCGGTCGTGTCGGTTCAGGCACAAAATTCTGTCCGTCTGAAGGGGAAATTGGTCGGTATGGGAACCGATCTGGTGAAACTGTCTTACGATGGGGCTACCAGTGTGATAGGGGATGAGGGGAGCTTTATGATCCGTACGGATCGGGAAGGCCATTTCGATACGATTTTACCGCTTTCCAAACCGGCTTTTTACCGGATCAGCCGCAACACCCTTTATCTGAGTCCGGGAGACGATATGGAGGTATATATCACGACTGACAACCGGGAGGCTGTCTTTAAGGGAAAGGGAGCGGAGATGAATACCTATATGAAGGGACGTCTGTTTCCTAAGGGAGGTTCTTTTTTGGGAGAATTAAGAAACCGGAAAGGAAGCTTTGAGGAAATCAAAGTTGCCGTCGATTCTTTGGCTCAATTGAGGATGGCAGAACTGGAGCGGGTAAAAGAGGCTACTCCTGCGTTCAAAGAGTTGGAGAAAGCCCGTATTGTCGCCGACATGGCAAATAGTTATACTGCTTATCCCTCTTACTGTGCTTTACAGCCGGTGAGAAGCCGGGAAGAGCGTGAGAAATTTATGCAGCAGATTGTTCCCGACTTGCTGAAAGTCGTTCTCCGGGTAAATAAAGAGGAATATCTGGATGTGGCTGTTGTCAGAGATGTGATCGGCACTGCCATGGAAACTCCCGGTCTAAAGGAAAAATTGCAATTTCCCGAACGTACTCAAGAACTTTTTACCGCTGCACAGTACGCTTATAAACTGGATAGTGAAATAAATACGGAACTTGTCGGGGAAGTACGGGAATATGCCGGAAAGTTGAAAAATACGGATATCCGGGAAGTATTGGAAGTAAAACTTCATTCTGCCGGGGCATTATTGAAAGGAAGTCCGGCTGTGGATCTGGAATTGCTTGCTCCGGATGGGAAAACGGCTCGTCTGAGTGATTATAAAGGCAAGGTAATTTATGTGGATTTATGGGCAACCTGGTGCGGACCTTGTATTCAGGAATCCCCGAAATTCCATGAGCTGGCGAAAAAATACCGGAACGATAATATCGTTTTCCTGGCTGTCTCTACCGATACAGAGAAAAAGTCCTGGCTTTCATTTATCGAAGGCAAAGAAGCCGGGATACCGGAATACAATTGTACAGACACAAAAAATCTGAATGAAGGGTGGCAGATCAAATATATTCCCCGTTTTTTATTGATAGACGAAAATTTCAAGATCATAGATGCTTATGCTCCGCGTCCTTCTCAGCCGGAAGCGGTGGAATTACTCGATAAAATATTGAAAAAATAAGTCGATCAGGATTGTAAAAACAGCCATTGTTGAAAAGCCCGACAATGGCTGTTTTATTTTGATTTGTTTTTACTTCGGGAAAATAGTAACTTTGCAAAATTAATTAAAATTCTGGAATGATAGTTTGTTGGAAGTAAAACAATTAAAAATATAAGAGATGAGCTTTACGGAATTAAGTGAACAAGAGATTATCCGAAGAAATTCATTGAATGAATTGGCTAAACTGGGGATAGAAGCCTATCCGGCACCGGAGTTTCAAGTGAATGCCCATGCGGCAGAAATAAAAGAGCGGTTCGACGAAACAGCAGAGCCCCGGAATGTGGTGATTGCCGGACGGATGATGAGCCGGAGAATTATGGGTAAAGCTGCATTTTTCGAATTACAGGATGCTACCGGCCGGATCCAGGTGTATGTCAGCCGGGACGATATTTCTACAGATGAAGCATCGACCGCTTACAATACGGTTTTCAAGAAATTGATGGATATCGGTGACATTGTCGGAGTGAAGGGATTTGTGTTCCGCACACAGACAGGTGAGATTTCCGTACATGCCAAAGAATTGACCATGTTGTCGAAATCGTTGCGGCCGCTGCCGATTGTGAAAGAGAAGGAAGGCAAGGTGTTCGATGCCTTTACCGATCCCGAACAGCGTTACCGCCAGCGTTATCTCGACCTGATCGTGAATCCTCAGGTCAAGGAAGTCTTTGTGAAACGTACCAGGATGATCAACGCTATCCGGAATCTCTTCAATTCCAAAGGGTATCTGGAGGTGGAAACTCCTGTGTTGCAAGCCATTCCCGGAGGAGCGTCTGCACGTCCGTTTATCACTCATCATAATGCATTGGATATCCCTTTGTATTTGCGTATTGCCAACGAATTATACCTGAAACGGCTGATCGTCGGCGGGTTTGAAGGGGTGTACGAGTTTTCCCGGAATTTCCGGAATGAGGGAATGGACCGGACACATAATCCGGAATTTACCTGTATGGAAATTTATGTGGCTTATAAAGATTATCTGTGGATGATGAACTTCACGGAAGAGATGATCGAAACGGCAGCGCTGGCGATCAACGGGACTACGAAAGCGGTGATAGGCGAAAATGAAATCGACTTTAAACGTCCTTTCCGGCGGGTACGTATGGCCGATGCCATTAAAGAATATACCGGGTACGACATCGAGAAAATGTCGGAAGAAGAGTTGTACGAGGCTTGTGTAAAAATGGAGATTCCCGTGGATAAGACCATGGGTAAGGGTAAACTGATCGATGAGATCTTCGGTGAAAAGTGCGAAGGACATTATATTCAGCCCACTTTTATTTACGATTATCCCAAAGAGATGTCGCCGTTGACGAAGAAGCATCGCAAAAATCCGGAGCTGACCGAACGTTTCGAGCTGTTTGTAAACGGTAAGGAAGTGGCTAATGCCTATTCCGAGCTGAACGACCCGATCGATCAGCTGGAACGTTTTCAGGATCAGCTGAAATTGCAGGAAAGAGGAGATGACGAAGCCATGTATATCGACTATGATTTTGTACGCGCACTGGAATACGGCATGCCTCCGACTTCCGGTATGGGTATCGGTATCGACCGGCTTTGTATGTTCCTGACCAATAGCGCGTCGATTCAGGATGTGTTGTTCTTTCCCCAGATGAAACCCGAAAAGAAAGCTACCGTAGACGGAGATGAGAAATACGAGGCGCTGGGGATTCCGAAAGAATGGATCGCAGTGGTGAAGAAAGCCGGATATCAGACGGTGGAAGCTTTGAAGGCAGTCGGGAATACGAATAAATTGCATCAGGAGCTTTGCGGAATCAACAAAAAAGAAAAGTTGGGATTGTCAGGGTTGACTCCCGAAGAAGTGAAAAAATGGTTGGCTTAAACTAAATTTTATCGGCATGGAAATTCCTGAAAATCCACGGATTGCGATCGTCGGCGGCGGAAGTTGGGCTACAGCTATTGCTAAGATTCTGCTGGAAACGAATGAGCATATCAATTGGTTTATGCGTAATATCGAGACCATCAACGCTTTTAAAGAGTTGAACCATAACCCTCGCTATCTTTGTTCGGTCGATTTCGATCTGTCGCGGATTTCTTTTACGGATAATCTGGACAAACTGATTGCCCGTTCGGATATCATCATTTTTGCTATACCGAGTGCTTTTCTTAAAAATGTGGTGGCAAAAGCTACCCGTCCGTTGAAAGACAAGATTGTGGTGTCGGCGATTAAAGGCATGATCCCGGATGATAATCTGATTATCGGTGAGTTTTTCCACCTGCAGTATGAAGTACCTTTGGAGCAGATCGTGGTGATTTCAGGGCCTTGTCATGCAGAAGAGATTGCTTTGGAACGCCTGTCTTACCTGACCTTTGCCTGTGACGATACCCGGGTGGCCCGGTTGGTGTCACAATTGTTCAACTGCCATTATGTGAAGACGACGATTTCGGACGATATCTATGGTACGGAGTATGCGGCTGTTATGAAGAATATTATCGCTATTGCAGCGGGAATATGTCATGGATTGCGATATGGAGATAATTTTCAGGCCGTTTTGGTATCCAATGCCATTCAGGAGATGGAGCGTTTTGTGGCTGCCGTTCATCCGATAGAAAGGGATATCAAGAGCTCGGCCTATCTGGGGGATTTGCTGGTAACCGCTTATTCACAGTTTAGCCGGAACCGGACTTTCGGGACGATGATCGGTAAAGGATATTCGGTGAAATCGGCACAAATGGAAATGCTGATGATTGCCGAAGGGTATTTCGGCGTGAAAGGAATTAAAGAAATCAACGACCAGTATAATGTGCATATGCCGATAACGAATGCCGTTTATAATATTCTGTACGAACGGATTAGCCCGGCATTGGAGATCCGGTTGCTGACGGAGCAGTTGAGGTAAAAAGTAAAATGCTAAAAGCTAAATGCTAAAAGCTATAGGCTGAGAGAGAAGGGGGGAGAGGAAAAAAGAGAAAATAGGATATGGTGAAAGAAAGGATAATCGGTTGTATCAGGAAAGTCTGGCCGGTGGCATTGAAAACCTCTTGCTGGTTTTTGAAGATTATGCTTCCGGTTTCTTTCGTGGTGATGTTGCTTACCTACTTTCAGGTGTTGCCGGCTGTTTCTGCTGTG
>ENA-UOJD01003912-UOJD01003912.1-human-gut-metagenome-genome-assembly--contig:-P48-NODE-3912-length-10337-cov-46.749757_pt1 | contig 10337 bp, 9 predicted proteins | sample MGYA00242342_ERZ723889 | MGnify/ENA metagenome assembly ERZ723889
GCGGACGATAAGGCAGGCGTGGCGGAGATCATGACGGCGGCGCAGCAGCTGCTCGCCATGGGCGGCAGGCACGCCACATTGAAGATCGGCTTTACCCCCGACGAGGAGATCGGCCGGGGCGCTGACCGGTTCGACGTGAAGGGCTTCGGCGCGGACTTTGCCTACACCGCCGACGGCGGCCCCGTGGGCGAGATCGAATATGAGAACTTCAACGCCGCGGGGGCAAAGGTTGTTGTCCATGGACTGAATATCCACCCCGGTTCTGCCAAGGGGAAGATGGTGAATTCCCAGCTGATCGCCATGGAATTCCAGAGTCTGCTCCCCGTTGGGCAGCGTCCGGAGCTGACGGAGGGCTATGAGGGCTTCTTCCATCTGCTGGGCATGAAGGGCGAGGTGGAGCGTTCCGAGCTGCACTATATCATCCGCGACCACGACATGGAGAAGTTCGAGGAAAAGAAAGCGGTCATGACCGCTGCCGCGGACTTTATCAACCGCAAGTACGGCGCGGGAACGCTGGAACTGACCCTCAAGGACAGCTACTATAACATGAAGAAGTGCATTGAGCCGTGTATGTATGTGGTGGAGCGGGCGAAAAAGGCCATGGCTGCAGCGGGTATGAACCCGGTGGAAGTGCCCATTCGCGGCGGCACCGACGGCGCGCGGCTGTCCTACGAAGGGCTGCCCTGTCCCAATCTGTGTACCGGCGGCGAAAACTACCATGGACGCTTTGAGTTCATCCCCACCGAGGACATGGAGAAGTGCGTCCGGATGCTGGTGGAGATTCTGACGGCGTGATTTATGGGGGGAAGCTCTGAACCTCTTGCGGACGGTCAGAGCTTCCCAAAGTCCCCAAGGGTAGGGGAAAGGACTAACAACATGAAAGAAAAACGATTTTTCCCGGAAAAGGGACTGCTGATGCTTTCCGGCGCCGCGTTTCTGCTGATGATCGTCCCGGCGTGGGTGCCGGGCTTTGTGTGGTGCGGCGTGGCGGCGGTGCTGCTGTGCGCCGCGGTGTGGCGGCTGCCCGTCTCCCGGCAGAGGGTGCGGGCGCTGCTTTCCAATCCCGTACACATGGCTCTGAGCCTTGCGTTCAACGGCGCGCTGGCAGTGAACTTCTACCACAACTGGGTCGATTCCCAGAAAATGCAGCGCGTGGCGGGGGTGCTCGGCATGGAGAACGGGCTGTTCGTCCCCCTTTGCGCCGCGTTCTTCGCCATCGCGGCGGCTCCGGCGGCGGGGTGCGTGATCTTCTATTATATCTCCGCCGGTCAGGAGGACTACCGCAGGACGAAAGCGGAAACCCTTCGTTCCGGGGAAACCGGCATCCCCATGGGAAAGGCGCTGCTGATTCTGTTTGCCGTTTTCGTGGTGGGCATCAGCGCCATTCTTCGGGCGAATTTCTACTATATGGACGATTCCCCCCGGGCGGCGCTGGGGTACAAGCAGTGGGACTATTTCAGCCGGTATCTTTCGACGGCACTTGCAACGCTGGTGCATGGAGGCGATTATCTGGCGGACGCCGCGCCGCTGCCCCAGATCCTTGCCATGCTCATCATGGCGGTGTCCGGGATACTCATGGGGTATATTGTCTATGAACGGACGACATTTTCCGGCTGGGAACTGGCGGTGCTGTCGATTCTGGGGCTGAATCCCTATTTCCTCGGCTGTGTCAGCTTTCGGTTTGACGCGCCGTATATGGCGCTTTCCGTGCTGGCGGCGGTGGTGCCGCTGCTGTGCCGGAACCGGAATACTGCGGCGTATGTGCTTGCGTCCGGGTTGGGGATTCTGGCGGTATGCACCAGCTATCAGGCGGCGGCGGGGATTTTCCCCATGCTGGTGGTCGCGCTGGCACTGCGGATGTGGAACCGCGGGGAATCCATCCGGGAGGTCGGGCTTTTCTGCCTGAAATCCGCGGCGGGGTACGCGCTGGGGCTGGTTTTCTTCAAGTTGGTGATCATGATTCCCGCCGACACCAGTTATGTGGGCAACGCCCTGCCCCCGGCGGGGGAGCTGATTGCCCACTTTTTGAAAAATCTGCGGAGTTACTATTCTCTGGTCCTGTCGGATTTCAAGCCCTTCTGGCTGATTGCGGCGGTGCTGGCGGTGATCGCTTTCTGCGTTCGCGTGGTTTTGGATTCCCGGCGGAAGACAGTTCCGGCCATCGCCATGACTGCCGCGGCGCTTGTCCTGATGGGGCTGATGTGCTTTGGACTGTATCCCGCACTGGCCGCCACGGTGTTCGCACCCCGGGCAATGTATGGCTTCGGCGTGCTGCTTACCGTGTTCGGCATGACGGCGGCGGAAGGGAAGAAGCGCTTCTCCCTTAAGATACCGGCGGTGGTTCTCAGCTGGATTTTCTTCGTGTTCGCCTTCACCTACGGAAACGCCCTGAGCGTTCAGAAGGATTACACGGATTTCCGCACCCAGCTGGTGATTTCGGATTTGCAGGAAATGGAAGCGTTCCAATCCGATACGCCGGTGACGGTGCAGCTGTCCGGCTCCATCGGAAACGCGCCGGTTCTGCGGAACATGCCGCAAAATTACCAGATGCTGAACCGTCTCATCCCCGGCACCTTCGGCGGGGGAGACGACCTGACCCAATATGGGTTCTACTGCTACTATGGCATGCGGAACGTTGTGTGGAATCCGGATGTGGATTTGCGGGAAATGGACTTGCCCGTTGTGGAGGACAACATGTACCACACGATCCGCGGCGAGGGAAGCTGCGTTCTGGTGGAGCTGAAATAGTGAAAGAAAAAATCCCGGAAAGCAACAGCTTTCCGGGATTTTTGCGTATAAAATGAAATTACTCGGCGAAGTCGGCCTCTTCGGCAACGGGCTCGTTCGCGGCAACCTCGGCAGCAGGGGCTTCCTCAACAGGGGCCTCCTCTGCGGGAGCTTCGGCGGGAACTTCCTCTGCGGGCTCTTCGGCAGGAGCTTCCTCAGCGGCAGTCTCTTCGACGGCCTTCGGCTCTTCCTTGCAGCAGGGGCACTTGGGCAGGGAAGCGAAAATCTTCTTCGCCCATGCGACAATCTGATCGCCGTAGGTAGCAACAACGTAGACGGCACCGGCAACGGCAGCCAGAGCGGCCAGGACTTTTACGATTACATTGAATGCTTTCATGGAAATGACCTCCAGAATTTTTTGGACAGCGGCGCAGACCTGCGGCGCTGTGATTTTTACACTCCAAGTATAACCAATGTCGTCAAAAAAAGCAATACGTAAATTGGGAATAAATTGAAAACAATGGCAGCGCTTTGTCAGATATACCCATACATTCCCCGGATACTGACCTCCCCGGCGTTGACAGCTTCCACATGGGAATCGGGAAATTCCACCACCAGCGCGCCTTCGTCGTCAACGTCCAGCGCCCGCCCGTGGCGGACTTCTCCCGCGCCCACCACCGAAATTTCTTTGCCGATGGTGACGCAGTTTTCCCGGTAGAACCGGAGCATGTCCTTCTTGCCGGTGAACAGGGAGGCGTCCATTTCCCACAGCGCCTCCATCATGGCGGCGGCGACCCGGCAGCGGTCAATTTCCCGACCTGCCGCCATGGCGAGGGAGCAGGCTTTGTCCCGAATCTCCGGGGGAAAATCCTCCGTTTTCTGGCAGCAGTTGACGCCGATGCCTACGATCGCCCAATCAACGCCTCCGGCGGCGTTCAGCCCCATTTCCGTGAGGATTCCGGCGAATTTCTGCTTTCCCCAGATGAGGTCGTTCGTCCACTTGATGCCGGAGCGAAGCCCGGCGGCGCATTCTACCGCCCGGCACATGGCGGCTGCGACGGCGCAGGTCAGGTGCATCAGCTCCTGAGGCGCACACTCTGGGCGCAGAAGGATGCTCATATAAATTCCCACCCCCGGCGGGGACAGAAACGACCGTCCCATCCGTCCCCGGCCGCCGGTCTGGCGGTCGGCGATCAGGACGGTGCCGTGGGGAGCGCCCTGAGAAGCAAGCACTTTCAGTCGATTATTGGTGGAATCCAGCTCGGGAAATACGAAAAACCGATCTTTCCACGGATATTCCGGGGGAAGGAACGAGAGAATCTGCTCTTTCATGTCAGTCAATGTCGCTCAGCACTTCCTCGGGCGGGTTGTCCAGAATTTCGGGGTGGGCGAGAATGCGGCGGTAATGCTTAAAGAATGCGGCATAGTAGAAGCCGTCCACGATCCGCTCGTCCATGGTGAACTTGATGTCTACATACTTTTTCTCCACCACGGAGCCGTCCTCCTGCACCTCTACCGCCCGACGCTTCATGCCGAAGGCACCGAACACCGGCAGGTTGCCGAAGTCATACAGGTGGTGGTAAATGGGCGGAATGCCCAGACTTCCCATGGAGGTGAAGAACAGGCTGCCGTGGAAGGGGCTGACTTCCAGCAGGAATTTGGGCAGCATCCCGAAATAGTCCAGCGTTTTCAGCAGCCACACCGTGAATTTCAGGAACACGCCGGGAATCAGCGTGAGCGCACCCGCCGTGTTGTCAAAGCTGGAATCCAGAGGCGTGTTTTTGACGTTTTCCACGGCGGATTGCAGCTTGCGGTAAACATCGTCGGCGGTGTCATGGGGATTCAAGTGCACCTTGACGATGGTGTCCGGGGAGTCGGCGGTCATTTCCTTTTTGACGGTCATGCAATACTGAATGTCGTCGCCATGCGTATAGACCTTCTGCCCCGCGAGGAACCGGTTCAGGCCGGGATAGCGGCACACGCCCCGGCAGTAGGCCGCCAGCAGAACATGGGTGATGCCGAAGCTGGTCAGGCCCTCCCGGCGCTTGCGGCGGATGTAGCGGTCAATGTGGCTGATCTCCAGAGATTCCTCAAAGAAGTTTGTCGAGCCGTTCCGGGTGACCATGATGTAGGGGGAGACCTGCGCCATGGGGGGCAGGGTGCGCAGACGGCGTCCGTCGGTGCGGTCGCCCCATGTGGGGTGATACTCGTCCACCGGATGCACCCGGATGCCGAAAAGAAGGATCAGCATTCCCAGAACCATGAGAAAGTCCGGCAGACACTTGCCGCCCGCGTAATAATCGTGTTGAAGCAGGAACGCCCGGTAGCAATACATTAGGAACAGCAGCGGGCAGCACAGAATGGGAAACAACAGCAGCACGGCGTGCTTGCGGCGTCCGGCGGTGATGTCCGTGTAGAGGAAGGCGAAGAAGATCACCGCGACCCAGAACAGAAACGCCATCAATCGACTGGAAACGCCGGCGGAGAAGGTCATACCTGCGTACCAGGCCATGAGCCAGACGGGAATGGCGGTCTTATAGAACTGTTCTTTTCCGGACAGGAGGGCGATGAGCGCGTACAGCAAGGCCGCCGCGATTGGCAGAACGATTTGGCTCCACACGAAATGCGCGTCTCCGGACCCTTTCAAACCGGAGAGCGCAATGCGGGCCACTGCCGAGCAGACCATGCACAGCGCCATCAGCCAGGTCAGCGCGTTTTTGCGGCTGACATAGAGATGAATTCTGTTTTTCATAACAATGTAATTATAACAAACCTCACCGGGCTTGGCAATAAGAAAAGCGGGCGAAACGCCCGCTTTTTGGAAAAACTTAAGGATTTCCGGCGAAGGGAAACGAAAACGGAGTACCGAATTTACAGCGCTTTCGTAAGAGCCGCGATGAACGCCGGGGTCGTGCCGCAGCAGCCGCCCAGCAATGCGGCACCGTTGTCCCGGCACTGACGCATGATTCCGGCGAATTCTTCCGGTGTCTGGGCGTATACGGCGGCACCCTGATCGTTGATGGTAGGAATGCCTGCATTGGGTTTGCAGATCAGGGGAATCTTCACACTGCGGCGAAGCTTTGACACCAGATGGGGTGTCAGTACGTCCGCTGCCACGCAGTTGAAGCCAACGGCGGCCGCGCCAGCCGCTTCCAGATCGCGCAGCACCTTTCCGCCGTCCGCCCCGGAGAACAGAGCCCCGTCCGACTGCATGGTGAAGGTGTACATGGCGGCTCCCGCGCCTTCCAGCTCGGCGGCGGTGAGAATGGCCTCTGCCTCCTGCGCATAAAGCAGGGTCTCGCCGATGAGCAGATCGGCCCCGCCGTCGATCAGACCGCGGATCTGGCGGCGGTAATTCTCCACCAGCAGGTCGAAGCAGTCCGGATTCCAGCTCTCGCAGTAAACGGCCAGCGTGGTCAGGTCGCCCGCAATGAGGCATCCGGGGGCGGCGGAGCGGGACAGAGCAACCAGCGCTTCGTTGATCTTCTCCGTTTGGGCGTCCATGCCAACGGTTTTCAGGGCGATGGGCTGCGCCTGAAAGGTGGGGGCATAAATAATCTGGCTGCCCGCGGCGGCGTAGGCGCGCTGGAGCGTGACCAGAGGTTCCGGGTTTTCCAGCACCCACTGCTCGGTGCAGCAGTCCTTGGGCATTCCGGCGGCGCGGAGGTTGGAGCCGGTAGCGCCGTCCAGAATGCGGACGCCCTCCTGAATCTTCTGCTGAAATTCTTCTTTTGTAAGCATAAGGATACCTCTCTTGATGACCAGCCCGGGAATGTGCATAATGCGGCGCGTCCCGGCAAAAACTGGAGAATGGATTTGACGTGATTATAAACGATTTTTGAATGGATTGCAACAGGCATTGACCTTTTGGGGGAAATCTGCTACTATAGCGAAAGTCTGGGAAATTTTTGGGAAGCCGTCAAGTTTGGCTTTCCCGGAATTTCAAGGAAAAGGAGACACATTTTATGAAGAAAACGGTTTTAAGAGAATATGCCCGCCTGATCGTCCGCAGCGGCGTCAATGTCCAGAAGGGGCAGGAGGTGCTGATTTACGCCGATCTCGACCAGCCGGAATTCGTCCAGATGGTCGTGGAGGAAGCCTATAAGGCCAAGGCGAAGAAGGTCACGGTGGAGTGGAACTACCAGCCTCTGCAGAAGCTCCATGTGCGCCACCAGTCCGTCAAGACGCTGGGCGAGGTGCCCGAGTGGCAGAAAGCCAGACTGCAGCACTATGTGGACGTGATCCCCTGCCGCATCCACCTGATGTCCGAAGACCCCGACGGCCTGAAGGGCATCAACATGGGCAAGCTTGCCAAGTCCCGTCAGCTGCGCTATCCCATCGTGAAGCCCTACAGCGACCAGCTGGAAAACAAGGATCAGTGGTGCATTGCCGCCGTCCCCGGCGCGGCCTGGGCGAAGAAGGTCTTTCCCGGAATGCGCACCAGCGCCGCCATGGAGAAGCTGTGGGAGGCCATTCTGTTCACTTCCCGTGTGACCGACGACCCTGTGAAAGCGTGGGAAGAGCACAACGCCGACCTGCATGACCGCTGCGCTTATCTCAACAGCCTGCACATCCGCAGCCTGCACTACACCGCCGAAAACGGCACCGACCTGACCGTGGGTATGATCCCCGAAGGCGAGTGGAAGGGCGGCGGAGACACCAGCCTGCAGGGCATCTTCTTCAACCCCAACATCCCCACGGAGGAGTGCTTCATTTCTCCCAAGCGGGGCGAAGCCGAGGGCATCGTCTACGCCAGCAAGCCCCTGAGTTATCAGGGTCAGCTCATCGAGAATTTCTCCGTCCGCTTTGAAAAGGGCAAGGCCGTGGAGGTCAAGGCGGAGAAGGGCGAGGAGCTGCTCAAGACCATGATCGCCATGGACGATGGCGCGTCCTATCTGGGCGAGTGCGCGCTGGTGCCCCAGCACAGCCCCATTGCGGAGAGCGGCATCCTGTTCTATAACACCCTGTTCGACGAGAATGCCGCCTGCCATCTGGCGCTGGGCATGGGCTTTGCCGACACCATCAAGGATTTCCAGAATAAGACGCTGGACGAGTGCCGGGCGCTGGGCATCAATGATTCCATGATCCACGAGGACTTCATGATCGGCTGCGACAGCATGAACATCGACGGCATCTGCGAGGACGGCAGGGTCGTGCCGATTTTCCGCAGCGGCAACTGGGCGTTCTGATCGGAAAAACCGCTGACGCACCACAATTTTTCGATTTTTTGAAAAAATCGAAAAAAGTGCTTGCATTCTCCGACACTTTATGATATGATATCCGGGCGATTAAAGATTGCCCGGGGCTACTATGCCCTTTAACTGATAAGAAAGAGGTGAACGAAATGAAGGAAGGTATCCATCCCAAGTACGAACAGACCACCATCCGCTGCGCGTGCGGCAATGTCTTTACCACTGGTTCTACCAAGAAGGACATTCGTGTTGAGATCTGCTCCAAGTGCCACCCTTTCTATACCGGCAAGCAGAAGCTGGTTGACACCGGTGGACGTGTTGATCGGTTCAACAAGCGGTTTGGCCTGAAGTAAGACCCGCAAATCCCGCACTGCGTGATGCAGTGCGGGATTTTTGTATTTTTGTGGTTGTTCGCGGCGCGGATGTGTGGTATAATAGAAGAAATGGTATGAGGGGGAGTGCCGCCGGAGGAGAAACCGGGGTTCCCCATGAGAAAAACGGAGGTAACATGGAAGAAAGATTTGATAAACAGACCCAGGAACGGGCGGTTCTGGTGGGACTGAACGCGGACTGCTTTGCTGAGGAAGATACCGCCACCGAAAGCACACTGGACGAGCTGGAAGACCTCCTGGAGACCGCAGGGGGCTTCTGCACGGGCAAGGTGCTGCAAAACCGCCATACCCCCGATTCCCACAGCTTCATCGGCGAGGGAAAAGCCCAGGAGGTGCGGATGCTGGCGGAAGCGACCCAGTCCACCATGGTCATTTTCGACAACGAGCTTTCTCCCGGCAACATCCGGGCGTTGGAGGAAATTATCGGGCTTCCCGTTCTGGACAGAAGCGCCCTGATTCTGGACATTTTCGCCCAGCGGGCGAAGACGAAGGAAGGCCGGCTTCAGGTGGAGCTGGCGCAGTACAAATATCTGCTGCCCCGGCTGTCCGGCATGGGTACGAGCCTTTCCCGGCAGGGCGGCGGTATCGGCACCCGTGGCCCCGGCGAGACGAAGCTGGAATCTGACCGGCGGCATATCCGGGAGCGCATCAACCGTCTGGAAGAAGAGCTGGAGCAGGTGCGCAAGGTGCGCTCCGTCCAGCGGGAGCGGAGAATGAAAAATTCCGTTCCGGTGGTGGCCATTGTGGGCTACACCAACGCGGGAAAATCCACCCTGCTCAATCAGCTCACCGGCGCGGGAATCCCCGCCAACAACCGGCTGTTTGACACCCTGGACACCACCTCCCGGCTTCTGACGGTTTCCGACAATCTGGACGTGATCCTTTCCGACACCGTAGGATTTATCGCGAAGCTGCCCCACCATCTGGTGGACGCTTTCCGGGCGACATTGGAGGAACTGGAATTTGCCGACCTGCTTCTGCACGTCATTGACGCTTCTGACCCCCATCTGGAGGAGCATATCGCCGTGGTAGACAGGTTGATCTCCCAGCTGGCCAAGCCGGAAACCCCGGTGCTGAAATGCTACAACAAGGCCGATCTGGTGTATTCCGACGACATTCCCGTGGGGAAGAATATTGTTGCCATCTCCGCCAAGCGGGGCATCAACATGGACGGGCTGCTGAAAGCCATCGAGAGCGCCCTGAACCATGCCCGGCACCATATCGTGGCGCGTCTGCCCTATGCCATGGGCGGCATGGTGGAGACACTGCATGACGGCGCCCAGGTCAAAAAAGTGGACTACACCCCGGAGGGCATCGAGATCGAGGCCGTCGTGGACGGAATCCTCTACGGCAGACTCCGGGAATATATCATCGGGGAGTGCTGAGGATTGGACGAGTATCTGATACCCACCCAATTTGGCGAAGCGGAATTCGTGGAAAAAAAGTCCCGCTTCATCGGCCGTGTCTGGCCTGTTGACACCGAGGAAGAAGCTCTGGCGAGAATCCAGGAGATGAAAAAGAAGCACTACGACGCCACCCACAACTGCTGGGCGTACATCATCAGAGACGGCGCGGTGCGCTTCTCCGATGACGGCGAACCCGGCGGCACTGCGGGAATGCCCATGCTGCAGGTTTTGCAGCGGGAATGTCTTTTTAACGTGGTGTGCGTGGTGACCCGGTACTTTGGCGGCATTCTTCTGGGCGCCGGGGGACTGGTGCGGGCTTACACGAAAGGTGCGAAAATCGCTGTGGACGCTGCGGGCAAATCCATGAAGCGGGTATGGACGGCGGTGTACGTGCCGTGCCCCTATCCCTTCTATGAGCGGGTCAAACTGGAAGCCGCCGCCTTTGGAGGCATCCTCCGCAAGACGGATTTCGGCGCGGAGGTGGAGCTGGAGCTGCTGTTCCCGGAGGGACAGGTCAGCGCCTTTCTGGAAAAACTCACCGACCTGTCCAGCGGAACCGTGGAGGGCATGGAGACCGGGCAGGAATACCGGGCGTTCCCGGTGGAGACTACATAAACAAA
>ENA-UOJD01003915-UOJD01003915.1-human-gut-metagenome-genome-assembly--contig:-P48-NODE-3915-length-10327-cov-8.334988_pt1 | contig 10327 bp, 10 predicted proteins | sample MGYA00242342_ERZ723889 | MGnify/ENA metagenome assembly ERZ723889
CCCCCGTGGTCACGGGCGCTGTGAAGATCTTCGGCGGCAAGCTGACCGTTTCCTATGTGTCGCTTCTCACGATCGCGGCCTGCGTCGTCATCATGATCGGCCTCACCACGTTCGTCAACAAGAGCAAGATGGGCAAGGCCATGCGTGCCTGCTCGGAGGATAAGGCGGCGGCCCAGCTCATGGGCATCAACGTCAACGCCACCATTTCTGCAACGTTCGCCATCGGCTCGGCGCTCGCCGCCATCGCCGGCGTGCTGCTCTGCTCGTTCAATACGTCGCTCATGCCGACGACCGGCTCCATGCCCGGCATCAAGGCCTTTACCGCGGCGGTGTTCGGCGGCATCGGCTCCATTCCCGGCGCATTCCTCGGCGGGCTCCTGCTCGGCATCATCGAGGCCATGGCCCAGGCGTATATCTCGACGAACCTTGCCAACTCCATCGTGTTCGCCGTGCTGATCGTCGTGCTGCTCGTCAAGCCTGCCGGACTTCTCGGCAAGTCCGTGACGGAGAAAGTGTGAGGTGGCCGGAATGACACAGAAAATGAACAAATTCAACTCTCTCAAGAAGACCACAAAGGTCGACTTTGCGACCTATTTCGGCGTGATCGCCGCCTTCGTCATCGTGACGGTGCTGCAGAGCAACGGCTCTCTCAAGCGCTCGGTCATCGGTCTTCTCGTCCCCATCTGCTGCTATATGTCCATGGCCGTTTCGCTGAACCTCACGGTCGGCATTCTCGGCGAGCTGAGCCTCGGCCACGCGGGCTTTATGAGCGTAGGCGCGTTCTCCGGTATCGTCGTCTCGCAGAGCCTTGCGGGACTCATTCCGAATGGCCCCGTGCGCCTCGCGCTCTCGATGTTCATCGGCGCGCTTCTCGCCGCGCTCGTCGGCCTTCTCATCGGCACGCCCGTGCTCCGCTTGCAGGGCGACTATCTCGCCATCGTGACGCTCGCCTTTGGCGAGATCATCAAGGAGCTCATCAACTGCCTCATCATCGGCTGCGATGAAAAGGGTCTGCACTTCGTCTTCAACCTCTCGGGCAACAAGACGGTCGATGACCTCGGCCTCGGCGCAAATGGCACCGCCATCATCAAGGGCGCGCAGGGTGCGACCGGCACCGCCACGATCGCAACGTTCACCGCGGGCTTCATCCTCGTGATGATCACGCTCATCGTTGTGCTGAACCTGACTCGTTCGCGCGCGGGCCGCGCGATCATGGCCATCCGCGACAACCGCATCGCCGCACAGGCCATCGGCCTGAACCTGACAAAGTACAAGCTCATGGCATTCGTCACCTCCGCCGCCCTCGCGGGCGCGGCAGGCGCGCTCTTCGGCCTGAACTACTCTTCCCTTCAGGCGACGAAGTTCAACTTCAACCTCTCCATCCTCGTGCTGGTGTTCGTGGTGCTCGGCGGCCTTGGCAACATCTGGGGCTCGCTCGTCGCCGCTGCGGCGCTGACGATCCTGCCCGAGGCGCTGCGTCAGTTTGCCGACTTCCGTATGCTCATCTACGCGATCGTGCTGATCTTCGTCATGCTCGCAACCAACAATCCGCAGGCCAAGGCGTTCTTCCAGAGACTTCTGCCCCATCACCGCGCCAGTGCTGAAAAGGAGGATTGACCATGACACAGAAAGAAAAAGCCAAGCTCGTTCCCGTCTCCCGTGAACCGGCGCTGCTCACCGAGCGTGACGCGGACAAGTCCCCCGTGCTCGAGTGCATCGACCTCGGCATCACGTTCGGCGGTCTGAAAGCGGTCGACAACTTCAATGTGACCATCGGCCGCACCGAGATCACCGGTCTCATCGGCCCGAACGGCGCCGGTAAGACGACGGTCTTCAACCTGCTCACCAAGGTCTATCAGCCCACCCACGGCACGATTCTCTTAAACGGCAAAGACATCCATGACCTCAACACCGCGCAGGTCAACCGCGCGGGCATCGCACGTACATTCCAGAATATCCGCCTTTTCGGCGAGCTGAGCGTGGAAGAAAACATCACCGTCGCGATGGACACGCAGATGCACTACACGATGCCCGAGGGCATTTTCCGCCTGCCCCGCTTCTGGAAGGAAGAGCGCGTCATGCATGAGCGCGCGATGGAGCTTCTGTCCATCTTCCACATGGAAGACCTTGCAAACGCCAAGGCGAACTCCCTGCCTTACGGCGCGCAGCGCAGACTGGAAATTCTCCGTGCGCTGGCCACGAACCCGAGTCTGCTGCTTCTTGACGAGCCCGCCGCCGGCATGAACCCGAGCGAGACGGCTGAGCTGATGGAAAACATCCGCTCCATCCGCGATACGTTCAAGATCGCGGTGCTGCTCATCGAGCACGATATGAACCTCGTCATGAACATCTGCGAGGGCATTGCCGTTTTGAACTTCGGCCATGTCATCGCCAAGGGCACACCCGAAGACATTCAGAACAATCCCGAGGTCATTGAAGCCTACCTCGGCAAGCAGAAGGAGGCCTAACGATGGGACAGATCTTACAGGTGAACGATCTTCACGTTTACTACGGCAGCATCCACGCCGTCAAGGGCGTTTCCTTCGAGGTCAACGAGGGTGAGGTCGTCACGCTGATTGGCGCGAACGGCGCGGGTAAGTCGACCGTTCTGAACACGGTCTCCGGCCTTCTGCACCCCAAGCACGGCAGCGTTGTTTTTGAAGGCAAGGACTTAAAGGGCGTCCCCGCGCACAAGATCGTCGAGCACGGTCTTGCGCAGGTCCCCGAAGGCCGTCACGTCTTTTTGCAGATGACGGTCGAGGATAACCTCGAAATGGGCGCTTACACCCAGCCGAACTCCACCATTGAAGCGGGCATTGCGGACGTCTACGAGCGCTTCCCGCGCCTCAAAGAGCGCCGCAAGCAGATCGCCGGTACGCTCTCCGGCGGCGAGCAGCAGATGCTCGCCATGGGTAGAGCGCTCATGTCGAAGCCGAAGCTTCTGATGCTCGACGAGCCGTCTATGGGCCTCGCTCCGATCCTCGTTGAGCAGATCTTTGACATCATCCGCGAGCTGCACACTGCGGGCACGACTATCCTGCTCGTCGAGCAGAACGCGCAGGCCGCGCTCTCCGTCGCCGACCGCGCGTACGTGCTTGAAACGGGCCGTATCACGCTCTCCGGCACCGGTAAGGAACTTATGGCGAGCGACGCCGTCCGCAAGGCCTACCTCGGCGGTTAAATCTCTCTCAAATGCAAAGAGTCATCCGAAAGGATGGCTCTTTTTTTGTGCAGTTTTGCCGCCGTGCAAAATTTCCGCGCAACCTGCTGCACATTTGCAAAAGATATGGTATACTGACGGGACATGACACAGGATCGGAGGGATCGGATTGTTCAAAATTCTCATTGCGGAGGACGACCGCGAGCTGCGCCAGCTCTTCGCCCACGTGCTCACCAAAAACGGTTACACTGTCCTCGGCGTCTCCAACGGCGAAGAGGCGCTTGCCGCGCTCGAGCAGAGCTATTACGATCTCATCATCTCCGACATCATGATGCCGAAAATGGACGGCTACGAGCTTGTGCGCTCGATCCGCGAGAGCGGTTCGTCCATCCCCATTATGATGATCACCGCCAAGGACGCCTTTGACGACATGCGCCTCGGCTTCCTCTCCGGCAGCGACGATTATATGGTCAAGCCCATCAACATCGGGGAAATGGTACTGCGCGTGAGCGCGCTGCTGCGCCGCGCCCAGATGGCGAGCGAGCGCCGTCAGGTCATCGGCGGCACGGTGATGGAGTGCGACTCGCTCAGCGTCACCGTCGACGGCGAGAGCATGGTGCTGCCGCAGAAGGAATTCATGCTGCTCTACAAGATGGCGTCGTTCCCCGGCCGCATCTTCACGCGCCAGCAGCTCATGGACGACATCTGGGGCTATGATTCCAGCACCGACACCCACACCGTCGATGTCCACATCGCGCGCCTGCGCGAGCGCTTCCGCGACAATCCCGACTTCAAGATCGTCACGATGCGCGGCGTGGGATATAAGGTGGTGCGCACATGAAAAAGCGGCGCAACAAATTCTTCGATATCCGCGTGCAGTTTTTCTTCATCTGCATGGCGGGCTTTATCGGCGTGGCGCTGCTCGCCGCGCTCGCGGCCTGGGGACTTGAGCATCTCGGCGTCAACGTGCCGATGTTCGTGTGGCTGCTCATCTTCACGCTGCTGCTCGGCAGCGCGACGGCGGCGGGCTTTTCCATCGCGTTCTTCGCGCCCATCTCGCGCCTGTCGCGCGCGATGAAGGAGGTCGCGGGCGGCAACTTCCGCGTACATGTGGAGACGAAGAGCGTCTTTCGCGATATCCGCGACAGCTTTAACAGCTTCAACCTTATGGTCAGCGAGCTGAACGCGACCGAGACCTTGCAGACCGACTTCATCTCGAACGTCTCGCACGAGTTCAAAACGCCCATCAGCGCGATTGAGGGCTACGCCTCGCTTTTGCAGGAGCACCAGCAATCCCCCGAGGAGCAGGCGGAGTACATCGACAAGATTCTCTTCAATACGCGCAGGCTTTCCGCCCTCGCGGGCAACATTCTGCTGCTTTCTAAGCTCGACAGCCAGTCCATCCACCCCCAGCGCTCGCGCTTCCGCCTCGACGAGCAGGTAAGGCAGTGCATTCTGGCCCTTGAGCGCAAGTGGACGGAAAAGGACGTCGACTTCGACGTCGACCTCGACTCCGTCGATTTCACAGGCTACGAAGGACTACTCCAGCACGTGTGGACGAATCTCATCGACAACGCCGTCAAGTTCGGCCCGCGCGGCGGCCTGATCCGCATGCGTCTCATTGAGGAAAACGGCAGCGTGCTCTTCACCATCGACAACGAGGGCAAAAGCATCCCCGACGAGGATAAGTCCCGCATTTTTAACAAATTCTATCAGGGGGACAGCTCGCACGAATCCGAGGGCAACGGCCTCGGCCTTGCGCTTGTGCGCAAGATTATCGCCATCCACGGCGGCGAGGTTTGGGTCGAAGACCCGGTGAACGGCGGCTGCCGCTTCGCCGTGTGCCTTCCGACGGAAAAATGACCACCATTTTTCAACAAAAATTGAGATTCTCTTCACCATTTGTTCGAAACTCTATGCTATATTAAATCTTAACAGCCGCAGAGGCTGCTTTTCCCCGGCGCAGTACCCCTGTGTCGGGCTTTTATCACGGGATAAGGAGAGGTGACGATGGGCTTTCTGCGCTGCTGCGTTTATTACGGAATTTTAGCCGTCGTGTCGTTTTTCATCGGGCGGCTGCTGCCAAAATCCTGGTTCCACGGCGACAAATTCCCCTACCGCTGCGCGAGCTGGGAAGCAAAGCTCTTCCGCTTTCTGCGCGTGCACGAGTGGCAGGACAAGGTGCCCGACATGAGCAAGATCGTCCCCAAGCTCATCCCCGCCAAAAAGCTGGGCACGGACTTTCGCGCGCAGCTTCCGCGCATGATCGAAGAGACCTGCGTCGCTGAGTTCACGCACTTTGTGCTCATTCTGCTCGGCTTTTACGCGCTGCGCCTCTGGCCCGGGACGGGCGGCGCGGTCGTCACCGCCATCTATATCTTATTCGGCAACCTGCCGTTTCTCATCATCCAGCGCTACAACCGGCCGCGGCTGCAAAAGCTTCTCGCCGCGCAGCAGCGCCGGAGCAGACGCAACCAAAAAGAACAACAGTAAAGGATCGGAGCTTTTCATGAAAGTCTTGATTTTAAGCTGCAACACCGGCGAGGGGCACAACTCCTGCGCCGCGGCGCTCGAGGAGGAGTGCCGCAACCAAAACATTCCCTGCGACACCGAGGACGCGCTGCGCTTCATCTCGCCCGAGGTCTCGCGCTTTATCTCGAACTGGCATGTGCGCATCTATCGCCACGCGCCGGGTCTTTTCCGCGTGGGCTACCGCGCGGCGGAGGATCATCCCGCCCAGTTTCACGAGGGTTCCGCGCTCTACCGCTATCTGACGCAGGGCGCGGAAAAGCTCTGCGGCTTCATCGCCGGCAGCGGGTACGACACGGTCATCTGCACCCACACGTTCGCGGCGCTGATGGTCAGCGAGGTCGTGAAGACGCACCTGCCGAATCTCAAGACCTGCTTCATCGCCACGGACTACACCTGTTCGCCCAGCGTGAAGGACAGCTCGCTCGACCGCTACTTTATCCCTGCCTCATCGCTCTCGGGCGATTTCCTCGGCGGCGGCGTGACGAGCGAACGCCTGCGCGCCTGCGGCATCCCCGTGCGCCAGATGTTCCGCTCCAGCGTGCGCAAGGAGGACGCCAAGCGCGCGTTCGGCATCCCCGCTGACCACAAACATCTTGTGATGATGTGCGGCAGCATGGGCTGCGGCCCCATCATGAGCATCGCCCGCCGCATTGGGCGCGACCTGCCGGACGATCAGGATCTTACCATCGTCTGCGGCACGAACAAGCAGCTCTACCGCCGGCTCCAGCGCCGCTTCTATGATGCGAAAAACGTCCACGTCCGTTCGTATGTGAAGGACATGGCGCTTTTGATGGACTCCGCTGACCTCTACCTCACAAAGCCCGGCGGCATCAGCGTGACCGAGGCGGCCTCGATGCGCCTGCCGATGGTCTTTATTGACGCGGTCGCGGGCTGCGAGGAGTATAACAAGGATTTCTTCCTGCGCACGGGCGGCGCGGTCACAGGGCAGACGCCCAAGGAGATCGCGCGCACGAGCCTGCGCCTGCTCAGCGACAAGGACGCGCTTGAAAAGATGGGCGACGCGCTCGACGCCGCCGTGCCGCACAACGCCGCGGCCAACATCCTCTCCGAGATGAGCGAAGCCGAGGAGGAGAAGGAGGAAGACCTCGCATGATCAAACCCAGCGTTGACTACCGCCAGTTCCGCTTCAGTAAGCTGAACACGCCGGAGTTTTCCCACGTGTGGCTGCTGCTCTACTGGCCGCTTTTCGGCCTCGGCTTTTCGTATGTCGAGCGCTTCTACCCCGTGGCGCACTACATCAACATGCACTGCGCGCTCGACGACCTGATTCCCTTTAACGAGTGGTTTCTGATCCCCTACCTGTTCTGGTTCGTGTACCTCATCGGCGCGGTGGCCTACACGTTCTTTTTCGACGTGCCGGGCTTTCGCCGCATGATGCGCTTCGTGATGATCACCTACTCGGTGACGCTCATTATCTATTTCCTCTTTCCCACCTGTCAGATGCTCCGGCCTGAGGTCTTCCCGCGCGACAATGCCCTCACGCGCTTCATCGCGGGGTTCTACGTGTTCGACACGAACACGAACGTCTGCCCGTCGCTGCATGTCATCGGCTCGATGGCGGCATTTTTCGCTTTCTGGTATGCGCCCATCTTCTCCAAGCGCGGCTGGCGCATTGCATCGACCGTTGCAGCATTTTTTATCAGCATTTCCACCGTTTTTATGAAGCAGCACTCCATTCTGGATGTCGCCGCAGCCATCCCGCTGTGCGCGATCGGCTATTATTTTGCCTACGTCAGAACGCCGAAAAAATCCCGCAGCGCCGTGCCGGATGTCACCCGATAAGAAACTTCATCCGCAGAAGCTCCGATCGCTTCTGCGGATGCTTCTTTTATACGGCTCTTTTTCCCTTTTCTTTTGCATATATTCGCGCATAATTGCATATTTTTGTGAATTTTCGGCTTTTCGCATGCATATTTGTGCACCTTGCATAGAAAGGCATCGAAAGTTCCGGCATTTTTTGAGTTTTTAATCGTTGACAATGAATAAGTAAACATTTATACTAACGCTATCGTTTCTGAAGCGTATGAAAATTCGTTCAACGATCAAACATTATACAAGATGGAAAGAAATTAAAAAAGGAGCTATCAACCATGAAAAAGTTTACTGCACTGATGCTGGCTCTGATGATGAGCCTTTCGCTGGTCGCCTGCGGCAATAAGGCCGACGACAGCAACAACGCCGATGATGCCAACACCGACAACAACACCGAGCAGACCGGCGGCACGCTGGTGCTCGGCACCTCCGCTGACTACGCCCCGTACGAATTCATGTATGCCGATGACAGCGGCACGATGCAGTACGCCGGTATCGACATTTCCGCCGGCCAGTACATCGCCGATGAGCTGGGCAAGGAGCTTCAGGTCGAGAACATGAGCTTCGACTACCTGCTCACCTCCCTTGCCAAGGGCGATTTTGATATCGTCATGGCAGCCATCGAGGTCACGCCCGAGCGTCTCCAGTCCGCTGACTTCTCCGATCCCTACTACACCGATCTGCCGGCCATGATCCTTGTCAAGGCTGACGCCGCCGATCAGTACAACACCTTGGCAGACTTCGCCGGCAAGAGCGTTGGCGCACAGACCGCCACCACCAAGGAAGCCATCGTCACCGACCAGATGGAAGGCGCGAACCTCGTCTCCCTCTCCCTTGTGACTGACCTCGTCAACGAGCTTGTCTACGGCAAGGTCGACGCGATCGTCGTCGATGGCGCTGTCGCCGAGCAGTACGCCGAGGCCAACCCCGATCTGGCCATCGCTCCCGCCTCCTCCGAGCTCGGTGAAGCGCAGCCCTACTGCATCGCTGTTGCCAAGGGCGACCCCAAGGGCCTGCTGCCCGGCATCAACGAGGCCATTGCCAAGATGACTTCCGAGAACAAGATGGAAGAGTTCATCGCCGCTGCCGATGAGCTGAGCGGCAAGGCCGTCGAGGTCACCGCGGACGCTCCTGCGGCCTAAGTTCTCCCCTTTAACTACGCTCTCTTCTCACTATCTCTCATAGCCAATGAGCAAAGCCCCAAATGGCTTTGCTCATTGGCGTCTCTTAATGAAAAGAGGCGAGCCTCTTTTCATTAAATCCTCACTCCACTCTGTGCCTCGCCCCCGCAAGCGGGTGCTTCGACACTCGCTCCGCGCAAAGTGTTTTTTGCCACGCGCATGTCGTGGCAAAAAACGAGCAAGATTTTTTCGCGCTGGCAGCGCGAAACTCTGCGAGGCTTATCCCAACTAAATCACACATCTGAAAGGAGATCTCTCCCATGGATCTTGCCACGCGGTGGAGCAACCTCTTTGTCGGCATGTCGCCGGCGTCGTTCTTTAACTTTTCCTTTTTGCCGAAATACGGCGTCTACTTTTTGCAGGCGCTCGGCTACACGCTGCTGCTGGCCGTCATCTCGGTCCTGCTGGCGGTCATTCCGGCGCTGCTGCTCGCGTTCATGCGCCTGAGCAAGAATAAGTTTGTGCGCGGCATTTCCGGCGCGTACATCGCGATCTTCCGCTCTACGCCGCTGCTCGTGCAGCTCTCGATCATTTACTTCGGCTTTTTTGGCGCGATCTCCATCCCGCGCCTGTACATCTTCGGCTTTATCGACATTTCCCGCTTCATCCCCGGCGTTGTGGCCCTCGCGCTCAACAGCTCGGCCTACGTTGCCGAGATCTTCCGTGCGGGCATCCTTGCCGTCGACGCGGGCCAGACTGAGGCCGCGCGCTCGCTGGGTCTTTCCGCCACGCAGGCGATGAAGCTCGTCGTGCTGCCGCAGGCCATCAAGAATGTCCTGCCCGCGCTCGGCAACGAGGTCGTCACCATGGTCAAGGAATCGTCCATCTGCTCCACGCTCGGCATGGTCGAGCTGATGTTCGCCGCGAAGACCGTGGCGACCTCTACCTACATTTCCCTCGCGCCTTACGTGCTGGCGGCGCTGATGTATTTCTGCATCACCTACCCCGCCGGCAAGGCGATTGAAGCGCTCGAAAGGAGGATGCGTCGTGGCGACAAGCACTAATTCTCTCATTCGCGTGACGGACGTCTGCAAGGAGTACAACGGCGGCAGCGTCCACGCGCTCTCCCACTGCAATTTAAGCGTGAAAAAGGGCGAGGTCGTGGCCATCATCGGCCCCTCCGGCAGCGGCAAATCGACGCTGCTGCGCTGCCTGAACCTCCTGGAGCAGCCGACCTCCGGCACCATTTACTTCAAGGACGTCGCCCTCAACGGCAAGAAGGTCAACTTGGACCTCCACCGCCGCGAGATGGGCATGGTGTTCCAGCACTTCAACCTCTTCCCGCATATGACGGTCAAGAAGAACATCACCCTCGCGCCCGTCAAGCTGGGCCTCAAATCTCAGGCGGAGGCCGACGCGCAGGCCATGGCGCTGCTTGAGCGCATCGGCCTTGCCGACAAAGCGAATGAGTATCCCGCGATGCTCTCCGGCGGCCAGAAGCAGCGTATCGCCATCGTGCGCGCGCTCGCCATGGCGCCCGAGGTCATGCTCTTCGACGAGCCGACCTCCGCGCTCGACCCCGAGATGGTCGGCGAGGTGCTCGATTTGATGCGCGACCTTGCCAAGGACGGCATGACGATGGTCGTCGTCACGCACGAGATGGGCTTCGCCCGCGAGGTCG
>ENA-UOJD01003916-UOJD01003916.1-human-gut-metagenome-genome-assembly--contig:-P48-NODE-3916-length-10326-cov-3.761756_pt1 | contig 10326 bp, 9 predicted proteins | sample MGYA00242342_ERZ723889 | MGnify/ENA metagenome assembly ERZ723889
TGCAGGTCTCTGCCACGGCAAGTATGTTGCACCAATTATCATGTGTATCAGAGGTATCCTTACTTTCGGTGGTGTCATCGGTTTCGTTGTATTCTTCGTTATCTACCCAATCGCCCTGAACCTTTTCAAAGAAGGCAACCTGACAAGAAGATTGATTCCTGCTGCTATTTCAGCCGGATGCTGGACATGGTCCATGTCAGCGCCTGGTTCACCATCCATCCAGAACGTTATCGCTATGGATAGTCTTGGTACACCATCAACAGCAGCTTTTGTACCATCATTGATTACAGCAATCGTTATGTTTGCGTTAATCTTTGTATGGTTGGAAGTCAGAGCAAGAAGCTTTACAAAGAAAGGTATTGTATTTGACGATCCATCTTTGAAATATCAGTTGTCACCTGAAGAATTACCAAATCCTGACGAAGAAAAAGATCTTCCGAATGTGATCGTAGCAATTCTTCCAATTATTTTAATCCTTGTTTTATTCAACAATCCAATGCACCCATTCCCTGTTGAGACATCTGTATTTGCAGGTGTAGCACTGGCAACAATCCTGATGTTTAAGAGAATTAAGGGTGTTAATGAATGGATTGGCGTTTTCAACAAAGGTGCAGCAGATTCAGGTGTTGCTATCCTGAATACAGCTATCGTTGTTGGTTTCGGTGGTGTTGTACAGAATACTCAGGGCTTTAATGACCTGGTAACAGCACTGAAGAATATGTCCATGCAGCCGCTTGTATTCGTTATGATTACAGTTGCTATCTGTGCCGGTGCCTGCGGTTCCGCTTCAGGTGGTATGGGTGTTGCATTCAACGCTTTAAAAGATACATATCTCCAGATGGGTGTTTCCCTTCCATATGTACATAGAATCGCAGCTATCGCAGCTGGTACTCTTGATACTCTGCCTCATCAGGGTGCTCAGATTACATTGCTTGGTATCTGTAAGCTGACACATAAGGAAGCATATTGGGATATCGCTGTTACACAGATTTTCATCCCATTCATCTGCTGTGGTGTATTCATCTTACTTGCACAGTTGGGCTTATAGAATTAAGAAAATTTCTGAAATTAATATTGATGATGAAAACAGTCTCCGGATTCTCACTTGTATGTGGTGGGAATCCGGAGTTTTGTTTGTTATAGATAGGGGATAGATGAGGAATGGGTGATAAGTTTTTGGAAATCAATCGGCATTTCACTGGAAAAGACAGTGGCTTCCTGACATCCCGGAAGCTGACAGGTGATTTCGAAACTATGAAGAGCCGCGCGGTCAAATCCAAGAAATCCGGCATGTCCGTAAATGGAATCTCCAAGAAGCGGATGGGACAAACTGGCCATGTGGACAGTGATCTGGTGTGTGCGTCAGGTTTGAAGTTTTAAAAGGACAAGAGAAAAAGGTGTTCCTTCTTGGGAAAATTCAGATAAAACTTCATATTCTGTTCTTGAAGGACGTCCGGCATCGGAAACCTGATAACGGTTAAAACAATCCGGGACTTTCTCAATGGGGCGGTCAATCAGACCTGATTTGGACTGATTGCTCCAGTGACCCTCTGTCAGAGCCAGGTAAACCCGGGAGAGGGTATGGCTGGCTCGCTGCCCTTCCAGCTGCTGGGCGGCATATTTATTCTTTGCCACAAGAATCAGACCGCTGGTATCCTTATCCAGACGACCGATGGGACAAAGCAGCGGCTGCTCCGGCAGCAGCCGGTAATGCCAGGCCAGATAACTGAGCAGCGTATCCGAATAGTGCCCGTGACAAGGGTGGATCACCAGTCCTGCGGGCTTGTTTACAAGCACGATATCTGCATTTTCAAAAGCGATCGATACAGGACCCTCAGCCGGTACAATCTTCTGAGTACGGTCGTTGGGCATATTAAAAACAAGGCAGTCCCCTGTGTGAAGCACACCCCGTGTGGTCACACGCTGGCCATTAATCAGAATGCCGTTCTCACGAAACTTCACCGAACGCAGAAAAGCCCGGGACAGACCGGCTATATTGCGGGCATAGGCATTTACAGACAGGCCCTCTGCCTCCGGTTCAATGATATATGAAAGCTGCCGCATGATAGTAATTTCTCCTTTTCCAAATTTTGTGTTTTGAGAAGCTGGCCAATGCACCGTTCAAATTGGCTAGATTCATCCAAGTGTATGAACTCAAAATGATAGTAGTAATACTATATCATAAAATTGAACAATTGGTTAAGTATGAAGAGAAAAATTAAAAAAGTTTAAATTGATGTCAAAACTAAATAGCGTGCAGAAGGTTAACTTCAAAAAGGAAATCCTTAGACGTTTGTTCATACAGGTGCTTCCGGCTCGGCCAGTACTTAGGCGGCTGAGAAGGTATTCGCAGGCACCTTATGTACTGCTGCTCGAGCCGGGCAGCGGGAGCGGCCTGTATGAACAACTGTATAAGGATTCCTTTTAGAGATAATGATGGCTGCATGCTGCTTATAGATTTTACCAGTAAAATGTGGTATGATTAAGGAAAATTGTTTTGGAGGTATTTTAGTATGGCAACACCGCATAATCGCGCTGCAAATGGTGAAATTGCAAAGACTGTTCTGATGCCGGGAGACCCACTGAGAGCAAAGTGGATTGCTGAGACGTATCTGACAGATGTTCAGCTTGTCAGTGATGTCCGCAACGTGTATTGTTATACAGGTCAATATAAAGGTGCAACAGTATCTGTGATGGCTTCAGGAATGGGAATGCCGTCCATCGGTATTTATTCTTATGAATTATATAAATTTTATGATGTGGAGAATATTATCCGTATCGGTTCCGCAGGAGCCTATACAGACAAGCTGAAGGTACTGGATGTGGTGCTGGCAGATGCTGTTTGGAGTGAATCCACTTACGGACAGGCACAGAGCCTGGATATGAAGAACTGGCAGTATCCGTCAGAAGAGCTGAATCGACAGATCAAGGATACAGCATTGAAGATGAATAAGAAGCTTGTTTCAGGTCCGATTCATTCCAGTGATGTTTTTTATCATGAAGCGGATGCCAATGACGTTCTTCACAAGATGGTTGATGCAGAAGGACTGCTTTGTGTTGAGATGGAATCCTTTGCGTTGTTCCACAATGCAGAGATTCTTGGCAAGAATGCAGCCTGCCTGCTGACGATTTCTGATTCTCTGGTAACCGGTGAAGAACTGGATGCAGATACCAGAGCGACTGCTTTTGCAGAGATGGTAGAGCTGGCTCTTGAGGCAGCCATCGCAGTTTAAGATAAAGCAGAACAGCAATTTTGAATAAAAACATGGCTGCAGAGCATTTTAAAATTTGGCACCATAATTTGATGACAAGATGTGAAGTTGGATGCAGTCAAAATGACATCAAAGTGAGGAAACAGATAAAATGATAACAGTAAGAGAAAGATTGGCAGCCCTCAGAGAGAAGATGGCTGATTATAAAATGGATATGTACCTGATCGGTTCAGAAGATTTTCATGGTTCCGAATATGTAGGAGAGCATTTCAAGTGCCGTGCTTTTATTTCCGGTTTTACAGGTTCGGCGGGTACAGTCCTTGTGACCAGGGATTTTGCAGGACTTTGGACGGACGGAAGATATTTTCTTCAGGCAGAGGCGCAGCTTGTGGATACAGGGATTGAATTGTTCAAGATGGGCAATGAAGGTGTACCGACTATTGAAGAATATATTGTGTCACACATTGGAGAAGGACAGAGCCTTGGTTTTGACGGAAGAACCGTTAATGCCAGAAACGGTCAGGAATATGTTCGTAAGTTAAGCGAAAAAGGTGCATCCGTCAATGGCCGCTATGATTTGGTGAATGAAATCTGGACTGAGCGTCCGGAATTGTCTGCGGAGCCTGCATGGCTGTTGGATATTGCTTATGCAGGACAGGCAAGAGAGGACAGAATTGCCATCATTCGTCAGGCGATGGCAGAGAAGAAAGCGGACTGGTTTGTGCTGACTTCCCTGGATGATATTGCATGGCTTTTGAATTTCAGGGGCAATGACGTACAGGATAATCCGGTTGTTCTGGCTTATCTGATGATGAGTGCAGACAGTCTGAGACTTTACACGAATGCAGATGATTTTAAAGATGAGGACAGAAAAACACTGGAGAGGGCCGGTGTAGAATTCCTTGAATACAATGACATTTATGAGGATGTTGCGAAGCTGACAGAGAATCAGACAGTTATTTATGACGGCTCTGCTTTGAATTACGCAATTCTTGAGAGAATGCCTGAATCTGCGAAAAAGATAGATGAGCAGAATCTGACATTGCTGCCGAAGGCCATCAAGAACCCTGTAGAGGTTGAAAATATCCGTCAGGCCCATATTAAAGATGGCATTGCTCTGACAAAGTTTATGTACTGGCTGAAGAAGAATATCGGCAAAATACCGATGACAGAGATCAGTGCTGCGGAGAAGATGGAAAGCTTCCGCAAAGAGCAGGAAGGGTATCTTGAACCGAGTTTTGAGCCGATCAGCGGATATGGTGTGCATGGTGCCATTGTGCATTATTCTGCCACACCGGAAACAGATGCCAAGCTGGCACCGAAGGGACTGCTTCTGATGGATACAGGCGGCCAGTATATGGAAGGAACAACAGACATTACCCGTACTTTTGTATTGGGGGAACTGACGGATGAAGAGAAGAAATTCTTCACACTGGTGCTTCGCGGCAACCTGAATCTGGCTGGGGCAAGATTCCTGCATGGATGCAAAGGCTACAATCTGGATTATCTGGCCAGAGAACCTCTGTGGCAGATCGGTATGGATTATAATCATGGTACAGGTCATGGCGTAGGCTATTTGCTCAATGTTCATGAGAGTCCGAATGGCTTCAGATGGAGGATGCTGCCAAACCGCAATGAAGGCTGTGTTCTGGAGGAAGGAATGTTGACATCTGACGAGCCCGGCGTTTACCTGACCGGCAAATTCGGTATTCGTCATGAAAATCTCATGGTCTGCATGAAGGGTGAGAAGAATGAATACGGTCAGTTTATGTATTTTGATACAGTGACGCTTGTGCCTTTTGATCTGGATGGTGTGGATCCGACATTGATGACAGCGCGTGAGAAACAGCTTCTGAACGATTACCACCAGAAGATTTATGCGATTATCGGACCGCATTTGAATGCAGAAGAACAGGCATGGTTAAAAGAGGCTACACGGGCAATCTAACCGATGAGATACATGCTGTGCGGCTTTTAATGGGCAGGAGAGATCAATGCAGAGAATATATTTAAATGACAACTGGTATTTTACAAAAAATTATACAGAGGACCTGTTGAACCCGGAGGCTGATTTGTCAGAGCTGGAGAAGGTGCGAATTCCACACAATGTGTGTGAACTGCCGTACAGCAATTTTGATGAAATGTCTCTGCAGCAGCTTTGTGGCTACAGGCGCAGTCTGATTGTGGAAGATGCATGGCGCAGCGGACACCTGCTCCTGACATTTGAGGGGGCTGCCCATGAAGCTGTGGTTTATGTGAATGGACATCAGGCAGTGAAGCATTATGGTGGATATACAGCTTTCTCGGTGGACATTCTTCCGTTTCTTGCAGAAGGCAGTGAACAGATCATCACCGTGCAGTTAGACAGCAGAGAGTCTCTGAATCAGCCGCCTTTTGGATCAGTGACAGAGTCTCTGACTTATGGCGGTATTTACCGGGATGTCTATTTGGATGTGAAGAATGATTACTATATAGAAGATATCTATACAGCCACACCGGATGTCAGGACGGATGAGAAAATATTAAAGGCAGAGATCAAGCTGAATGCATATACAGAAGGCCTGATACTGGCTGCCCATCTGGATACATGGACGGAGATTCCTGTGGAAGATGACAATCTTCAGCACTGGGATCTGAAAAATGCGGAGGTGTATTTCCGAACCTCCTGTCTGACTTATACAGTGCCGGATGCAATGCTATGGGATGTGGAAATGCCGAATCTATATATATTAACCGTGGAACTCATAAAAGATGGGCAGTGCATTGACAGCAAAAAAGTCAGGGTTGGATTCAGAGAAGCTGTCTTTGATGGCGAAGGTTTCTGGCTGAATGGACGTATTCTGAAATTATGTGGTTTTGGCAGATATCAGAGCTGGCCATATACAGGGTATGCCATGCCGAAGTCACCCCAGCAGCTGGATGCAGATCTTCTGAAATTTGAACTTGGAGCCAATGCAGTGCGGACGCTGCAGGGACCGCAGTCACAGTATTTTATGGATCGATGTGATGAAATCGGTCTTCTGGTTATCCCTGAAATACCGGGATGGCAGTTTGTGGGGGATACTCGTTGGAAAAAGATTACAGTGAGAAATGTCCGGGAGATGATTATGCAGTATCGCAATCACCCGTCTGTGATTTTGTGGGATGTGCGTGTCAGCGATTCGGATGATGTGGATCCGCTTTATTATAAAACAAGCCGTCTGGCGAAGGAACTGGATGTCTACCGTCAGACAGGCGGTGTGCGGGATTTTGCAGGCAGCCGCTTTTTTGAAGATGTGTACCTATATGATGATATGAGTCAGGATGCAGGAAGTGCTTCGGTTAATAGTGAAAATATCTGTCAGGATCCGTCCAAAAGCTGTATTCTGGCGGGACATCACAGCCTGACAGAAGATACGAAGGCAGGCGGTATTGAGTCTTATATCCGTCAGATGGTGCAGCAGGCGAAAGTCTGGCGGGCAGCAGAAAGCAATGACAGTCTGGCAGGCAGTCTATCACCGAAGATGACAGATTATCCGATCAGCCGCAGATACAGCGGAGGTAGCGGAATTTGCATGAGAGGTGTCATGGACTGGTTCAGAAATCCGAAATTGGCTGCTGCACTGTTTAAGAGCCAGAGGGAGGATGAACCGGTATGCGTGGCTGCGGTACCGGTCAGTGATCAGATGATTGTGCTGACAAATGCGGATCATATTCTTCTGTATTGTGATAACAAGCTGGTTGATGAGTTCTATCCTGATGAGAAAGAATTTCGGGATTTGGTACATCCTCCGATCATCATTGAGCATCTGTGTGATATTCTTCATACCGGACAGAATCCACACTCATACTTTGCGAAGTATTATGCAGTGACATGGAGGATAGAAGCTGTGAAAGATGACAATGTCATTGCACAAACCTGCGTCAGCCCGGCACCTGAGGCAAAGCTGCAGATCATGACTGATCGACAGACATTGGTTGAAGAAAGCGGCTACGATGTGGCTACAGTGCATATTGAAGCTGTCGGTGAGAGCGGTCAGCATTTTTATGAATATGAGATACCGCTTATTTTGAAGACCGAAGGTGATATCGAATTGATTGGTCCGGATGTTATCATGATGCAGGGCGGTTTTGCCGGAACTTATGTGCGCTCTTTGGGCAGAAATGGAAAGGGACGGCTCATGATTCAGGATGGACACGGTGAAGCCGTGGTTAATTTTTCTGTGAAAGTATAAAAGATGAAAATTTATATAGCAAACTATGACATCGGAAGTATGACACCCGCACAGGAGAGCAGACATCAGCATATGCTGGGACGTCAGCTGCTGCAGACGGCACTTTCAAGGGAAGGTATTTCGGGGGATGTTTCTGATGAGAATGGGCTGTGTGCGTTGACATATGGCCCTTATGGGAAGCCTTTTTTGCGGGAATTGCCGAATATTCAATTCAATATCAGTCATACGAAGGGGTTGGTGGTTTGTGCCATAGGCACAGCATCCCTTGGGATTGATGCCGAGAAGATCAGGCCTTATCCGGGAAGTGTTCTTCGGAAGATGACAGAAGAAGAACGAGTTTATATACAGTCTGCAGGTGATCAGGATGAGGCATTTATGCGGGTCTGGACGATGAAAGAAGCAATGATCAAACTGACAGGAGAAGGCCTGGCAGCATTTGCAGATGCAAAATGTGTTCCGGGAAAACCATTGTCCGGGATGACATGCCGTCAGATGCTCTGGCAGGGTCAGTATGTAATAACGGCTATTGAAAAATAGAATTGCATCTTGTAAAAAAAGGTTTAAAATAGAAAGTAGTATTTTACAGGAGGATAAAAAGGATGGAATTTAATTTTGCAAGCCGTCTGGATTCCTTTGAGGAAGGAATTTTTTCGACTTTGAATGATAAAAAGAATGAACTGCTGAGAGCAGGACGCAAGGTATATAACATGTCTGTGGGGACACCGGATTTCAAGCCGGCACAGCATATCATCGATGCGGTCAGTGAGGCGGCATCCAAACCTGAAAATTATAAATATGCACTGGCAGATCTTCCTGAACTGTTGGATGCGGTCAGCAATCATTATGCAGAGCGCTATGGGGTCAAAGGTATTCGTCATGAAGAGATTATGTCCATTTACGGGTCACAGGAAGGGATGGCACATATTGCCATGGCGATCTGTGATCCGGGGGATGTGGTTCTGGTACCAAATCCGGGGTATCCTGTCTTTACAGCAGGACCATTCCTTTGCGGTGCGAAGGTAGAGACCTATGATTTGCATCCGGAGAATAATTTTCTGATAGAATTTGACAAGATACCTGAAGAGCAGGCAAAGCGTGCCAAGATGATGATTGTCTCTTATCCGCTGAATCCGGTCTGTGTCACAGCACCTGATTCTTTTTATGAGGAATTGATCACATTTGCGAAGAAATACAATATCATCATTCTGCATGACAATGCTTATTCAGATATTATTTATGGCGGCAAAGTCGGTAAGTCTTTCCTGGCTTTTGAAGGGGCCAAAGAAGTGGGTGTTGAGTTCTATTCATTATCCAAATCCTATAACTATACAGGTGCCAGAATGTCCTTTGTAGTGGGAAATCAGGCGATTATTGACCGCTTTAAATGCGTACGTTCTCAGATTGATTACGGCATCTTCCTGCCGGTCCAGTATGGTGCTGTTGCAGCATTGACAGGACCTCAGGATGCGGTTAAAGCACAGTGTGAAGAATATGACCGACGAAATCATGCCCTGTCAGAAGGACTGACATCCATTGGATGGAGAGTGCCGCTCAGCCAGGGAACAATGTTTTCATGGGCACCGATTCCGAATGGTTTTACGAATTCCAATGATTTTGTTATGGAATTGATGGAAAAGACAGGTCTGATCGTAACGCCTGGCAGCAGTTTTGGCAGTCTGGGTGAAGGTTTTGTCCGTTTTGCACTTGTTCTGGACGTTCCGACGATTCAGGAAGCCGTGAAATCTGTCAGGGAAAGCGGCATATTAAATCGATAATGGAGATGTGTTAGAAGATGTATGATGATTTATCCGAAGCAGATATTCAGAAAATGAAAGAAGAGATCGAATATCGTAAGGTGGTTGTCCGTAAGGAGGCATTAACAGCTGTTAAGGAAGCCAGAGAACAGGGAGATCTCAGTGAAAATTTTGAATATCAGGCAGCGAAGAGAGAAAAGAATCGAAATGAGAGCAGGATCAGATATCTTGAAAGAATGGTCAAGACGGCCAAAGTTATTGAAGACCGTTCGAAAGAGGACGAAGTCGGTCTGAACAATACAGTCACAGTTTATTTTGAGGATGAAGATGAAGAAGAAGTATACCGTATTGTAACAACCGTCCGGGAGGATGTACTGCATGGTCTGATCAGTATTGATTCACCGGTGGGCAAAGCGCTGATGGGACATCGCGTGGGTGATACAGTACATGTGCAGGTCAATGATAAGTACGGCTATGATGTGCAGATCAGAAAGATTGACAAGACAACGGATGAATCTGATGATAAGATCAGAGATTTCTAAGATCGAAAAATAGCATGAATAAAAGCATTTTATTTTCCGAATACTAATGGCAAATGAATTTGGCCTACAAAGAAAGCAGGAGGAGAAAAAAATGCTTTTTGATTATCTCAAAGTATTTATCACAGGCGGCATCATATGTGCATTGGTGCAGCTGTTGATGGAAAAAACAAAGATGATGCCCGGAAGAATCATGGTTTTACTGGTATGTTCCGGGGCAATTTTGGGAATGCTGGGCATCTATAAGCCCATTGTAGATTTCGGTCAGGCAGGAGCGACGGTACCTCTTCTTGGATTTGGTTATAATCTATGGAAAGGTGTTAAGGAAGCCATCGATAGTCAGGGATTTTTCGGGCTTTTTACAGGTGGTTTTACGGCATCGGCTGTGGGGATCAGTGGTTCGTTAGTGTTTTCTTTTTTGGCATCATTGATCTTTAATTCCAAAAATAAAAAGTAGCATAAAAACAGGGGATATGGTTTGAAAAAACCATATCCCCTTAATTTTGTGAACAGCTTATTCGTTGTCGCCGGAGTTATCCCCGGAATTGTCGCCGCCGGAGTTATCCCCGGAATTGTCGCCGCCGGAGTTATCCCCGGAATTGTCGCC
>ENA-UOJD01003923-UOJD01003923.1-human-gut-metagenome-genome-assembly--contig:-P48-NODE-3923-length-10300-cov-3.601562_pt1 | contig 10300 bp, 7 predicted proteins | sample MGYA00242342_ERZ723889 | MGnify/ENA metagenome assembly ERZ723889
CTACAAGAACCTCGAGCCGACCCTCACCAAGTGTGGCTTCAGAATCACCACTCCCGCAGATATCTCTGACGGTATCCCCGTCTCCGTCACGAGCGGACGCGCCGTTATGGATTTTTCCGGCGACAACAAGGCTCTGCGCATCGAGCACTACGACAACAAGATAGCCCTGCTCTGGGCGCAGAAAGAGGGCGCGAACGAGACCGACTTCGCGAAGATAGCCCATTCTCTGCTCGACGTTGAGACCGCCGACGACAAGGACATCAAGTTTATCTCGGACGAGTATGCCGAGCTTATCGAAGAAAGCTTCGGCAAGAACGGCACAGCCGATAAGAAAAAAGTGAAGCTCCCCACCCCCGTGTCTAAGGCGGCGGCGAAGAGCGGCGAGGCGTGCTATGACGCGAACACTTTCGCGAACCGTCTGAGCGTTATCTATCCCGAGCTGCGCGACGAATACAGAAAGAATATTGAGACCTACGGCGAGTTCCTGCCCGAGGATTTCTTCAAGAATCACGCCGCTCCCGTGGTTATCAAGGTCATAAAAGAGAACGACCCGCAGAAGATGAGAAAGCTCTTCAATCTCCTCAACGAGATTTATGACGACGGCACGAACGAGATTCAGAGCATCATAGCCGTCACCGTCCTCGGCGAGCTCAACAACGATCAGGATCTGCTCGCAAACTGCGTCGACTACATGAGCGCGGACATGATCTCTCCCGTTGTCCAGGTCAACAAGTATCTCGCAAAGTCCAAGAGCGCGAGAATGAGGCTCGAAAATCCGCCGAAGTACAAGCCCAAAAAGAAAAAGAAGAAAAAGAACATGTTCTCCACCCTGACGAATCAGTGATTAGGGGCAAGAGCTTTGGAGAAGGAGGATGAAAGCTTTGGATAACAATGAGAACAACGAGATCCTTGAAGAGAACGCCGAGAATCAGGACGAGCTCGTGCTCGACGAAGACATTGAGCTTGACAAGGATATGAATACAAAGGTCACCGAGGAATACGACGCGAGCCAGATTCAGGTTCTTGAGGGACTTGAGGCGGTCCGCAAGCGCCCCGGTATGTACATCGGCTCGACGGGTCCGCGCGGCCTGCACCACCTTGTATATGAGATAGTCGACAACTCCATAGACGAAGCTCTCGCGGGCTTCTGCACGAATATCGATGTTGAGATACTCCCGGGCAATGTTATCAGCGTCAAGGATAACGGACGCGGTATCCCTGTGGGCATGAACGAAAAGATGGGCATCTCCACCGTGACGGTTGTCCTGACCGTCCTGCACGCCGGCGGTAAGTTCGGCGGCAACGGATACAAAGTCTCCGGCGGTCTGCACGGCGTCGGCTCGTCCGTCGTCAACGCCCTGTCCGAGTGGCTCGAGGTTGAAGTTGCGCAGAACGGCCATGTCTATCAGCAGCGCTTCTCGAACGGCGGTCACCCCGACTATGACCTCAAGGAGATAGGCACATCGTCGGCGACCGGCACGACCATACGCTTCAAGCCCGATCCCGAGATATTCCGCGAGACCACGGTCTATGATTTCGAGACCCTTGAAAGACACCTGCGCGAGTCCGCGGTCCTCAATGCGGGACTGTGCATAACCCTTGCGGACAGGCGCGACCCCGAGAATATCATCGAGCGCACCTACTGCTACGAAGGCGGACTTTCGAGCTTCGTCGAATATCTGACCACAAGCCGCGGTCAGACTCCCCTGCATGAAAAGCCGATCCACTTCTCCGCCATGCACGGCGACAGAAGCGCGGAGATCGCCATGCAGTATACAGACAGCTACAACGAGACAATGCTCTCGTTTGCAAACAACGTCCACACCGTTGACGGCGGTACTCATGAGACCGGCTTCAAGACCGCTCTGACCCGCGTTTTCAACGACTACGGACGCAAATATTCCATTCTCAAAGACGGCGACAAGAAGCTCTCGGGTGACGATGTCCGCGAGGGACTGACTGCCGTTATCAGCGTCAAACTCACCGAGGCTCAGTTCGAGGGACAGACAAAGGGCAAGCTCGGCAACACCGACATAACCCAGCTCGTCTCGACAACGGTCTATGAGAAGCTGATGACCTATTTTGAAGAGAATCCCGCAGTCGCAAAGGCGATATTCTCGAAGGCTCTCGACGCCTCGCGCGCGAGAGAGGCTGCGAGAAAGGCGCGCGAGCTGGCTCGCCGCAAATCTGTTCTCGATTCAAACTCCCTGCCCGGCAAGCTTGCCGACTGCACCGAGCGCGACGCCGAGCGCACAGAGCTCTACATCGTCGAGGGAGATTCCGCAGGCGGCTCCGCAAAAGAGGGACGCGACAGACGCTTCCAGGCGATTCTTCCCCTCTGGGGCAAGATGCTCAACGTCGAAAAGGCGAGACTCGACAGAGTTATCGGCAACGAGAAGCTCATGCCTATTGTCATAGCCCTCGGCACCGGAATCGGCGACGAGTTTGATATAACAAAGCTTCGCTACAACAAGATAGTTATCATGGCGGATGCCGATGTCGACGGCGCGCATATCAGAACGCTGCTGCTGACCTTCTTCTTCCGCTATATGCGCCCGCTTATCGAGCAGGGTCATGTCTATCTCGCTCAGCCCCCGCTGTTCAAAGTCAGCAAGGGCAAGAAGATAAGATACGCTTTCTCCGACGAGGAGCGCGACCAGTTCATGGCGGAGTTCGGCGGCTCGGGCAGCTGCGATATCCAGAGATACAAAGGTCTCGGCGAGATGGATGCCGAGCAGCTCTGGGAGACGACAATGGATCCCGACTTCCGCACGATGCTGCGCGTCAATGTAGAGGACGCGATGCTCGCGGACGAGACCTTCTCCATTCTTATGGGCGACAAGGTCGAGCCGCGCCGCGAGTTCATCGAAACCAATGCAAAATACGTCCAGAACCTGGATATATAACGGAAAGGAGTAGATCTCTGTGAGCTTTGACGAAGCATATAACGAACAAAAAATAATCAATGTCGAGATCAATAGAGAAGTGCGCAAATCCTTTCTGGATTACTCTATGTCGGTCATCACCTCGCGTGCCCTGCCCGATGTGCGTGACGGCTTGAAGCCCGTCCACAGACGCATACTTTACACCATGTACGAAAACGGCCTCTATCCCGATAAGCCGTACCGCAAATGCGCGGACACGGTCGGTTCGGTGCTCGGCCGCTACCATCCTCACGGCGACGCCTCCGTCTATGACGCCATGGTGCGTTTGGCGCAGGACTTCTCCATGAGATATACGCTCGTTGACGGCCACGGCAACTTCGGTTCCGTCGACGGCGACCCGCCCGCTGCTTACCGTTACACCGAGTCAAAGCTCAAAAAGCTCTCTCTCGAAATGCTGACGGATATCGACAAGGACACGGTCGATTTTATCCCGAACTACGACGACCGACTCAAGGAGCCCACGGTGCTCCCGTCGAGATATCCGAACCTGCTTGTCAACGGCTCCGTCGGTATAGCGGTCGGTATGGCGACAAATATCCCTCCGCACAATCTGCGTGAGGTCGTAGCCGCCATGAACTGCCTGATAGATAACCCCGACGCGACTCTCGAGGAGCTTATGACTCATCTGCCAGGCCCCGATTTCCCGACCCGCGGAATAATCATGGGCAGAGCGGGCATACGCGCCGCCTACGGCACAGGCCGCGGCAAAATTATAGTCCGCGCCCGCGCCGAGATAGTCGAGACAAAGGGCGACCGCCACAAGATAGTTGTCACCGAGATACCCTACGGCGTCAACAAGGCGAAGCTCATAGAGAGCATGGCGGATCTCGTCAAGGATAAGCGCATCGAGGGCATATCCGATATCCACGACTATTCCTCGCGCTCTGGTATGCACATCGACATCACCTTGAAGCGCGACGCGAATCCGCAGGTAGTTTTGAATCAGCTCTATACCTACACTCAGCTCCAATCTACCTTCGGCGTGATTATGCTCGCCCTCGTAAACGGCGAGCCGAAGATACTCACCCTCAAGCAGATTCTTCAGCAGTATATAGACTACCAGTGCGAGATAGTCACACGCCGCACAAGGTACGATCTGAAAAAAGCTCAGGAGCGCGCCCATATTCTTGAGGGCTTGCTCACGGCGCTTGATTTCATCGACGAGGTCATAGCCATTCTGCGCGCGTCAAAGAGCATCCCCGAGGGACGCGAGGCGCTCATGAACCGCTTCGGTCTCGATGAGATTCAGGCGCAGGCGATAGTCCAGATGAGACTCGGCCAGCTGACCGGACTCGAGCGCATAAAGGTCGAGGACGAGATGGCTCAGCTCAAGGCGAAGATAGCCGACTTTATAGATATTCTCTCGAACGAGTCGAGAATACTTACTATAGTCCGCGAGGAGACCGGCGCCATCGCCGAGAAGTTCGGCGACGACCGCCGCACGGTCATTGAAAACGTCAGCGGCGAGGTCGATATCGAGGATCTTATCCCCGAGGAGACCTGCGTGTTCACCATGACGAACCTCGGCTATATCAAGCGTATACCCACCGACGCATATTCCATCCAGCACCGCGGCGGCAGAGGCGTCAAGGGCATGACAAGGCGCGAGGAGGATGTGGCAAAGACCATGTTTACCTGCTCGACCCACGATTATGTCATGTTCTTCACCACCCGCGGCAGGACTTACCGTCTCAAGGGCTATGAAGTGCCCGAGGGCTCGAGAAACAGCAAGGGCATGAATATAGTCAACCTTCTGCCCCTTGAAGCGGGCGAGAAGGTGTCGGCGATGATAAGAGTGCCCGAATATGACCCCGATGCGTTCCTCTGCATGGTCACGCGCAAGGGTATCATCAAGCGCACGAGCCTCGACGCTTACCGCAACGTCCGCAAGAACGGCGTTATCGCGATAAATCTCGACGATGACGACGAGCTCGCATGGGTGCGCCTGACCTCCGGCAACGACGACCTGCTCATAGCCACGCGCAAGGGCATGGGCATCCGCTTCAATGAAAACGACGCGAGACCGCTCGGCAGAACGGCGCGCGGCGTCAAGGCGATCGAGCTGCGCGAGGGCGACGAGGTCGTCGGCATGGAAGTGCTCGACGATGCAAAGGCTGTCCTCACAGTCAGTACCACCGGCTACGGCAGACGCAGCGAACCTTCGGATTACAGACTCCAGTCGAGAGGCGGCAAGGGTACGATGAACTACCGCACCGAGACCTATGGCGACGTTGCCGCAATAGCGGTCGTTGACGAGAGCGAGGATGTTATCTTCATCTCCTCCGACGGCATAATAATCCGTATCCCCGTCTCGCAGATAAGCACCTTCGCAAGACCCTCAAAGGGTGTCAGAGTCATGCGTGTGTCCGAGGGCGAGCAGTTGGTTACCGTCGCCTGCACTCCGAGCGAGGAAGATCAGGAAAAGCCGGAAGAAACCGCGGCTGAGGAAGTGTCACCTGCCGAAGACAGCGAAAATTCCGAAACAGAGGAATAATCGGTCGGGTTTTTATTAAAATTTTGTAAGAAGTTACAAATAACTCTTGTCATAACCCGGTTTCTCTGATATGATATTAACATGACCAGCGAAGTCAACAACTCGGAAAAGGGGGATACACAATGAACATCGCTCTCATGGCTCACGACTCAAAAAAAGAACTTATGACCCAGTTCTGTATAGCTTATTGCGGTATCCTGAGCCGCCATTCCCTGTGCGCGACCGGCACTACGGGCAAGCTCGTAGCCGAGGCAACGGGACTTGAGATTCAGCGCTTCCTCAGCGGAAGTCAGGGCGGCGACCAGCAGATAGCTTCCAGAATAGCCTGCAACGAGATCGATCTTCTGCTCATGGTCAGAGATCCGCTCACACCCAAGCCGCACGAGCCCAACGAAGCAAATCTTCTCCACCGCCGAGGCTCTTATTCACAGCCTTGCGCGCGGCGACCTTGATTGGCGCGATATAGTCAACCCGAAATAAGCTTTGACCCGCCCCGGCGGTATTTCCCGCCGGGCGGATTTTTCCGGAGCTTTTTCGCTCATCCCGCCAACGGCGGGATTTAATGTTTTTATGGAAGGAACGAAAACATGGCTCTTTTTACGAAAGCTGTCAAGGGCACTCAGGATGTGCTGCCCGCGGCGAGCTATAAAAACCGCTTTCTTGAAAATACCCTGCTCGATATAGCCTCGCGTTTCGGCTTCAAGGAGATTCGCACTCCCGTGTTCGAGCATACGGAGCTGTTTGCCCGCGGCGTCGGCGACACCACCGATGTCGTGCAGAAGGAGATGTACACTTTTCTCGACAAGGGCGGACGTTCTATAACGCTCCGACCCGAGGGCACTGCGGGCGCTGCGCGCGCATTCCTGGAGCACGGGCTTTTCAACGAGCCCCTGCCGCAGAAGACCTGCTATATAACCTCGTGCTATCGCTACGAGAAGCCGCAGTCCGGCAGATACAGGGAGTTCCACCAGTTCGGCGTTGAGGTCTTTGGCACTCCGGCTCCCGCCGCCGATGCCGAGATAATTTCCCTCGCCGCCGAAATATTCGCTTTCCTCGGAATCGAAGACTTGACGCTCGAGATAAACTCGATCGGCTGCCCGACCTGCCGCGCCGAGTATCACAAGGCGCTCAAGGCATATTTTGAGCAGTATAAAGACGAGCTGTGCGGCACCTGCCTCGACAGGCTCGAGCGCAACCCCATGCGTATTCTCGACTGCAAGAGCCCAGTCTGCTCGAAGATAGCCGAGGGCGCGCCCGTTATGCTCGACTATCTCTGCGACGAGTGCCGCGAGCATTTCGAGAAAGTCAAGAGCTATCTTGACGCGCTGATGATAGACTATGTTGTCAACCCGCACATCGTGCGCGGACTTGATTACTATACAAAGACCGTTTTCGAATTTGTCTCGCACAACGACAAGACCGACGGACTTGTCTGCGGCGGCGGCGGACGCTATGACGGACTCCTTGAAGAGCTCGGCGGTCAGCACACCCCGTCGCTCGGCTTCGCAATGGGACTCGAGCGCCTGCTCAGCGTTATCGAGGCGCAGGGCATTGAGCTGCCCGGCGACCAGAAGTGCGATATCTATATCGGCTCTATCGGCGACGCCGCTTCGCTCGTTGCGGCGAAGCTCTGCACGGATCTCCGCTCGGACGGGGTCAGCGCGCAGTTTGACGTCGCGGGACGCTCGGTCAAGGCTCAGATGAAATACGCCGACAAACTGGGTGCACGCTTCACCTGCGTTATCGGCGACGACGATATTGCCAAGGGCGAAGTCCTCGTCAAGAACATGGAAAACGGCGAAAAGACCGCTTTCTCAATCGAAAACTTCAGCGATGAATTCTCGTCGGCTCTCGTTCAGGCTGCGGCAAACGCCTTTGCGGACAGCATCAACGACGGAGATCTCAACGCTGCCGATATATCAAATCTCTTTGGAGGGCTCAGATAATGGAGAGAACTTACATTGCGGACATCAAAAATAATCTCGGCAAACCCGTGCTCGTTCAGGGCTTCGTCGAGAACCTGCGCGACAGCAAGTATATGGCTTTCATCGTGCTCAAGGATATCACCGGAAAAATTCAGATAACCGTCGAGAAAGAGAAGCTGCCGGAGCTCTGCCCCGTGATAGCGACTCTGACTCAGGATTCCGTTATCTCGGTCGTCGGCACCGCCGTCGAGAACGATTTCGTCAAGATGGGCGGAATTGAGATTATCCCCGAGTCGATAACCGCAGAGTCGATAGCCGACGCGCTGCCGATAGTGCGCAAGGAGATCCCTGCGACCAAGAAGCGCCCGGGCGTCGAGCGTTCGAGCATCGACCAGCGCATTGACTACCGCTGGATAGATCTTCGTACCGACGAAAATCAGCTCATGTTCAAGGTTCAGACCGTCATGGTCAACGCCATGCGTCAGTTCCTGATAGACCATAATTTCATCGAGATTCACACCCCGAAGCTCATCGGCGCGGCGAGCGAGAGCGGAGCCGAGGTCTTTGAGGTCAAGTATTTTGACCGCCTCGCTTATCTTGCGCAGAGCCCCCAGTTCTATAAGCAGATGGCAATGGCGAGCGGCTTCGAGCGCATATTTGAAGTCGGCACCGTTTTCAGAGCCGAGAAGTCATACACCAACAAGCACACCACCGAGTTCTCCGGTTTCGACCTCGAGTTCAGCTACATCACCTCTTTCAAAGATGTCATGAAGATGGAGGAGGAGCTGCTGACATATATGCTTAAATCGGTCAAGGAGAAGTACGGCGAGGAGATAAAGGAGCTGTTCGGCAAGGAGGTTATTGTCCCGACGACCCCGTTCCCGGTCATAAAGCTTGCCGATCTCTATGACGAGCTCGAAAAGGAGTTCGGCTACACCGTGCCCGACAGCGAAAAGGGCGACCTCACGACCGACGCCGAGCGCCTGAGCTACGATTGGGTCATGAAGAAGTACGGCCATGAGTTCCTGTTCATCACCGACTACAGCGCCGAGAAGCGTGCATTCTACCATATGCGCGACGAGAACGGCGTGCCGCAGGGCTACGACCTCATCTGGCGCGGCGTCGAGATAACCACCGGCGCGCAGCGCGAGCACAGATACGATGTGCTCAAGAGCCAGGCGCAGGAGAAGGGACTCGAGAAGGATGTTGAATTCTATCTCGAATTCTTCAAATACGGCTGCCCGCCCCACGGCGGCTTCGGAATCGGTATCGACCGCCTGACCATGCTCATGCTCGGACTGCACATCAAGGAAGCGATGTTCCTCTTCAGAGGCCCGAACAGACTCACCCCGTAACGGAAAAAGAGAAATCCCGTCGAGTTTTTCGGCGGGATAATTTTATGCTTGTGCCAAAAGAAAAGGTAAAAATTTTATGCATTCCGACCGTTCAGACGGATATATAGACGAAAGACAAAGACGGGAAGTGAAATTGATGACAGGCAGGCAGTTGGATCTGTGTATTTGCGAAATCGCCGCGGGAGACAGAGACGCTCTGAGCCGATTATATCTTGACATGAAAGATCCGATCTTTCGGTTTGCGCTGTCGTTGGTTCGCAGCAGGCAGCTCGCGGAGGATATAGAAGCGGAGACATTTCTTAATATTATGCAGTCTGCCTGCGGCTACAAGCCCGGCACAAATGCGAGGGCGTGGATTTTCGCCATAGCGCGCAACTGCTGCATGGACTGCATGAAGGAAAACGCAAGGCTTTTGACGGTAGACAGCGAGAGCCTTGATTTGCTGCCCGGTGACACGGAGGGTTTTGAGCAGACCGAAAACGCGATGCTTGCGCTGGAAGCCTTGAAAACGCTGAGCGAAACAGAGAGGCAGATAGTATCGCTGTATCTGTATTCCGGCCTGAAGCAGACGGAGATCGCCAAGGTTTTGAACCTCCCCTATTTGTCTGTCCGTTCAAAATACGGCTACGCTCTCACTAAGCTGAGGCGTTATTTCGACCGAAAAGGAGTGCATACGGATGAGGCGTAAATCAACAGAAAAATTCATGAGAGACGCAATGAGTTTTAAAGCCCCGGAGGAGGTCTGGGATAAAATCAAGGATAAGCCGATTCAAAGTGTTCGGGAAAGCAAAGCCAAGGGTCATCCGAAAAAGGTTTGGTATGCCGCGGCGGCGTGCATTGCGGCTTGCACGGTTCTCATATCCGTTTTAGCAGTCGGCAAAAGCCTGGGACTTCCCGCTTCCGATTCGACTTTGAATACCGAAAACGGCACGGAGCGAGGTGGTCAAATCGCGACGGACAGAGCGGGAGAGCCCGAAAAGAAAGTGCCAGGCGAGACTGTTTCGCAGACGGCGGAGAAAACGACAGCGGCCGTTTCCCACGGCGGCAGCGTGGCGGGTGTTTGTATCCCGACATATAAGGTCTGGAATCACAGACTTTACGGGTATGCGGGCGACAACCTCGCGCTGACGGATTCCGATTTAGGTCCGCTGCACCGCGAAAAAATAAACGGCACGGAAATCGCCGTCTATTCGCTGAAAAATATCCCCATGGAACAGAGCATAGGGGACAAGAAAAACGGTATTGTCCTGCGCTATGACTGCATATTGGACGGCATTTTTGAGCTTCGCGGAAAAAAATACGGGATAGTGAGCGAAACGGCTTATATCTGTCCCGTCCCCGAAAAGGGCGAGTATTTAGGCGAAGTCAACGGTGTGAAGTGCTATGAATTTAAAGGAAAAGCAGACGCGATACTCGTTGACCTCGGGAAATATGTATCTCCCTCCGACGGGAGCATATACGAGAGTCTGTATGTTGCGGAGCTTATAGGATAAAAGAGCATAACAAAAAACGGGCGGCATAATCTCGTGAACAAGTCCAGTAAAAACGGACAATAGAAAAAAGAGGCCTCCTATGATACAA
>ENA-UOJD01003953-UOJD01003953.1-human-gut-metagenome-genome-assembly--contig:-P48-NODE-3953-length-10219-cov-9.613341_pt1 | contig 10219 bp, 10 predicted proteins | sample MGYA00242342_ERZ723889 | MGnify/ENA metagenome assembly ERZ723889
CCGCGTCCAGCCCCTCCACCTTGTCCTCCACCTCGCTGCGGGCGGAGAGGATCAGCACCCGCGTCTCCCGGTCGGTCTGCCGCAGGGTGCGCAGCACCGTCATGCCGTCCTTTTTCGGCAGGTTCAGATCAAGAAGTACCAGATCGTAGCGCTCCACGCCCAGAAGTGCCAGCGCCTTTTCCCCATCATAGCAGTAGTCCACGCTGTAGGCCAGCCGCCGCAGGCTGCGGACGATGGTCTCGCACAGGGCGCGTTCATCTTCAATTACTAAAAGGTGCATGAGAGCCCTCCTTTTTATTTCTCCGTTTTTATGTTGCTTTCATTATAGCAAAAATAGATAAGGTTTGCGTTAAGTTTTCGTTCTTAACAGAAATTTTAACCTCCCCGTGCTATGATGGGCACAGTAATTCGGAAAGGATGATGAAAATGACTCATGCAAAAAAAGCCGCGGCGCAGGTCGTGCTGCTGATTGCGGGCGCTGCCATGCTGTGCTTCGGCGCTTGGCGGGGCGAGGCCGCAACGGTATTCAGTAAGGCGATTAAATTATGTTTGGAGTGTGTCGGCATTGGATAAAAAACATACCGGGGTCTCCCACCTCCTGTCCCGCTTCCGGGGCTGGATCCAGGCGGGCGCCACCCTTCTCACTAATATTCATCTGCCGAATTTCCTCAAGGGCTCCATTTATCAGGGCGGCGGTAAAACCGTTTGCGTGCCGGGGCTGAACTGCTACTCCTGTCCGGCGGCCTCCGGGGCCTGCCCCATCGGGGCGTTCCAGGCGGTGGTCGGGTCTTCCAAGTTCAGCTTCTCCTATTATATCACAGGCTTTCTCATTTTGCTGGGAGTCCTGCTGGGACGCTTTATCTGTGGTTTTCTGTGTCCCTTCGGCTGGTTTCAGGAGCTGCTGCATAAGATCCCGACGAAGAAGCTCTCCACAAAGAAGCTCAAGCCACTGACCTATCTCAAGTACGCCATACTGCTGGTGATGGTTTTCCTGCTGCCGGCGTTCCTGGTGAACGATGTAGGCATGGGCGACCCGTTCTTCTGCAAATACCTCTGTCCCCAGGGCGTGCTGGAGGGGGCCATCCCGCTGTCCCTTGCCAATTCCGGCATCCGGGCGGCGCTGGGCAGCCTGTTTACATGGAAATTCGGTATCTTGCTGGCGGTGATCGTGCTGAGCGTGGTATTCTACCGTCCCTTCTGCAAGTGGCTGTGCCCGCTTGGCGCCTTCTACGCCCTGCTCAATAAGGTCTCGCTGTTCCAGATGAAGGTGGACCAAAACAAGTGCGTCTCCTGCGGGAAATGCACCAGAGCCTGTAAGATGGATGTGGATGTGACGAAGGCGCCCAACCATACCGAGTGTATCCGCTGCGGGATGTGCATACGCGCCTGTCCCACCGATGCCATTCGCTTCCGTTATGGCTTCGGGGAGGGGAAGGACACCGAAAAAACCGAAAAAGCGGTGCCTGCACCGCAGAACAATACCCAATGATTTTTCAGGAGGAAACAAAAATGAATGTTAAAAAACTCATCACCCTGCTGCTGGCCGTTATGATGGTCCTTGCCATGGCCGCCTGCGGCGCAAAGGAAAACGACAAAAAGACCGATATCCCCGGCGGCAACACCATGACCGACGAGCCCAAGACCCTTGAGGAGGCCTCTGCCCTGTTCGATAGCCTTCTGGCGCAGGAAAACGCCATCCTCGGCGAAAACTCCGCCCTGTGGGAAAAGGTCTTTATGGCCGCCAATAAGGATAAGATCATGATCGAGGACGGCAAAAACTACGGCCAGTTCCTGCTGGATACCATCGAGGACGCCAAGGATCAGTTCACCGAGGAGGAGCTGAAGGTGCTGCGTGAGGGCGGCGAGAAGATCCGCGATCTGGAGGATCAGCTGACCAAGCTAGAGGAAAAATTCCCCGAGCTGATGCCCGAGACCCCGGACGGAACCGTCAGCGTCCCTGCGGAAAACGGCAAGCCCATCGAGCAGAACAGCAACCCCTTCCCCGCCTTTGAGGGCAAGGACCTGGACGGCAACCCCGTCAAGAGCAGCGAGCTGTTCGCCGCCAATACCGTCACCGTCGTCAACTTCTGGTTCACCACCTGCAAGCCCTGCGTAGGCGAGCTGGGCGACCTGGAGGCCCTCAATAAGTCCCTGGCCGAAAAGGGCGGCACCGTCGTCGGCATCAATGCCTTCACGCTGGACGGCGATGAGACCGCCATTGCCGAGGCCAAGGCCGTACTGGCCAAGAAGGGCGCCACCTACCGGAACCTCACCTTTGCCTCCGGCAGCGAGGCCGGCGTTCTTACCGGTAATGTGTTCGCCTTCCCCACCACCTATGTGGTTGACCGCAACGGCAATATCGTGGGTGACCCCATCGTAGGCGCCATCACGGAAAAGAAGCAGGCGGAGACGCTGCAAAAGCTCATCGATCAGGCTCTTGCCGCCGATATGGGCTGACAAACGAATTCATCTCCTCATAAAGGAAGAAATCTCCATGTATCGGAGAGCTACCCCATCGCCGAGCAGCTGCTGGCCTACTTCCATGTCATCGACCCCACGGTGCAAAACCGGCAGGGCAATGACCAGGACAGCCAGTACCAGACCGGCGTGTACTACACCAACAAAAGAGCCAGAGAGATGGTGAAGTACATCGCGGAGATCGAACGGGACCGCAGTAAAAAATTTTTTGTGGAGTTCGGCCCACCTGAAAAACTACTGCCACGCTGACGGGAGCGTTCAATGCCGGCGTGACCCCCACCATTACCTGCCAGGTGAAAAAAGGCGGAGTGTTTGTCACACTTCCCACGGGTGAAACCGTACCCACCAATGCGGGCCAGTACAAGGCCAGCACATTAAAGTGGGCGATGCCACCGCTGAGGTAGAGTACAGCATCAAGCAGGCCGCACCCACGGTCAACGATAGCATCATAGGCTTGGGCGGTTACGATGTGAAGTGCTTTTTCTACCCGAAGAACGAGTACAGCTGGGCTTATGCAGGCTCTCCAACGGATGTGGGCACCTATGTCGTCAGGTTCAAAGTGCAGGGGAACGGCAACTACGCTTACACCTCCGAACGCTTGATGGACGAAAGCTGGAAAAACCAAACGAAGGTCATCGAGGGCAGCACCCTTACCAAGGCTGCGACAATAGCCGTTGATAGCCTGCGGAGTGCGTCCCCGAGGCCGATCTGCTGGTCATCACCGGGGTGACCATCCTGAATAACACCCTGCCCGGTCTGCTGCAAATGGCCAAACCGGGCGCGGAGATCCTCATCACCGGGCCCACCGCCAGCATGCTGCCGGAGGCTTTCTTCGCCCGCGGGGTCACCATGCTGGGCGGCATCCAGGTAACAAAGCCGGATGAGCTTTTGAATATCATCAGCGAGGGCGGCTCCGGCTATCATTTCTTCGGCAGGTACGCCGAGCGGACGGTCATCCGTAAAAAGCACTGAAGAGGAAAAACCTGCCCCGGCCCTTGGGAAAAAGGCCGGGGTTTTTATATCCTTATTTTACATTAATGGTTGCAATAAGGAAAATCTGATGGTGGAATTAAACTAAAGTACAGGATTACCCAATCCCAAATCTCCCCGGGGAGATTTTCATGTCCGCATGCGGACATGATCCATTTTATTGGAATCAGCGGAGGCAACCCATGAAAAAAATAAAATACCTTCTGGCCTTGGCGGCGCTGCTGCTGTGCGTGCCGGCCCTGGCGGCGGAAACCCCGCGGCTGAAGATCGAGGTCCCCGGACAGAATGTGAAGCCGCAGGAAGAATTCACCGTGATGCTTAGCCTGCACGATATCCCCAGCATTGCGGCGCTCGGCTTCCACATCAGCTGCGATAAAACCCGCCTGGAGCTGCTCGAATGTGAAATGGCCCCGGAGGGATTCAATCTTTATATCAACAAGGAAAACGGAAAAGCGGTCTTTGTCGGCGCAGCGGATTATATCGAAGACGACACACTCTTAAACCTCCGGTTCAAGGTGCTGGAAAACGCCGAGGATGGCCTTGCGGAGATCACCCTTGCGGTGCAGGAGGCCCTCAATGTCAGCGAGAATAAGGTATCCTTCAGCGTCACCTCCGGCGGGGTCCAGGTCGTTACCCGCGTCCTTGGCGATGTAAATGATGACGGCAAGACCGGCAGCTTGCTGGACATCCTGTATCTCAAAAAATACCTGGCCGGCTTCTCGGTCAAGATCAACCAGCTCAATGCCGATATGAATGAAGACAGTGAGGTAAAGCTGGCCGATCTGATCCTGCTGATGCAGCAGTATGTGGAAGAGAAGATAAAAGGATGACACAGTCCGATAAAAGTGCGGCAAGGCAGAAAGGAGATTGGCTATGAAAAAAATATGGAGCATCCTCATGGCGGCCATGATCCTGTGCCTTGCCGTGAGTGTCCCCTCCCTGGCGAAGGGCACCCCCACCTTGGAGCTGCGCCCCTCCGCATCGTCCGTCCAGCCGGGCGGGGAATTCACCGTAGAGCTGGTGATCCACAATAACCCCGGTATCGCCGGCATAAGGTTCGCTTTCCAGTATGATGAGACACTCCTCCAGCTTACCGATGCGAATGGGCAATCAGTGACAGACTGGGAAGTAGGCATCAAAGCAAAACAGGACGAAACAGGGGAGAAAGTAGATCGTGAAAATGCAGTTTGGGCTCAGGGTGAGAACTGGACAGGCTCCGATTGCTGCATCCTCCGGTTAACCTTTCGTGTGCTGGAGAATGCCCCCATGGATACCGTCACCACAATTGACATAACGGGCTTGGACATCATGAACGCCAGCCTGCAGGAGATCCCCTTCACCGCCACATCCGCCACCGTCACCATCCAGGAGGAGCCCCCGTTGAGCGTTACCCCCAGCTCCAGCGCACTGTCCGGTACCTATACCGTCAGTGGGCAGGTGGTCACAGTGACTTACGATAAGCCCTGCAAGGTCGGCTACCTTTCCGGCGGCAAATATGTGGCGGCTCCAGCGGTTGCTAGTGGCAGCGGCTACGCCTTCACTCTCCCCGATGGCATCACCGAAGCCATCCTCGTAGTCAAAGGCGATGTAAATGGGGATGGGAAAATCAACATAGCAGATGTCAACCGTTTATTCAGGTACACATCAAAAAAGGAAATTACGCTTAGTGATGAACAGTATTTTGCCGCGGATGTCAATCTTGATAAAAAAGTAAATATAGCAGATGTCAATCGCCTGTTTAGGTTCACGACTAAGCAAATAACAACTTTGTAATTTTGGAGGATTGAACAGATGAAGAAAATTGTTTCTATAGCACTTGCAATAGCACTGATATGTTTTATGATTGCAAGCACTGCTTTTGCAAATGAAACAGCTGTACTAAAGGTAGAGACAACAACTACAAGCGTACAGCAAGGAGAAAATGTCGTAATTAAAATATCAATGTCCAGCAATACAACAAAGAATATTGCGGCAATTGGATTTAATGTGGATGTCCCGGATAGTTTTGAATATGTATCTCATACGCTGGCATCTGGACTTCCCGAAAATGCAGTATATACAAACCGCACAGGAACCTTTGGATGTTATAACGGACAGCTTTCAGGAGATTTTGAGATTGTAACAATTACTTATAAAGTTAAGGAAGCCGCAGATGCGGGAGATATGAGTGTTGGAATCAAAAATGATGATGACCTGTCTGTGACTGATGTTGAGGATGGCCTTGTAGATCTTACTATAAATCCGTGCACCCTCACCATCACCACCCCCCATGTTCACCAGTGGGCTACCGAGTGGACCAGCGATGGTACCCACCACTGGCATGAGTGTATGGCCGAAGGCTGCACCTTGACAGCAGGTACTGCCAATAGCGAAAAAGGTGGCTATGCAGAGCACAACTGGACCGCCGCAAACTGCACCACTGCCAAAACCTGTTCTATTTGCGGTAAGACAGAAGGCAGCGCCCTCGGCCATGATTGGGCTGATGCAACCTGTACCGCTCCTAAGACCTGCAAGCGTACCGGCTGCACCGCCACCGATGGTAGCCCTCTTGGCCACGATTGGGATACTGTCTGGACGATCGGTGATGACCAGCACTGGCACAAGTGCAATCGTACTGGCTGTACCGTAATAAATGATGCGGCGAACCATATCCCCGACCGTAATGCTGCAACTGAAGATGACCCCGTCAAGTGCACCGAATGCGGCAAAGTCCTCACCCCTGCCCTCGGTCATGTCCATACCAGTCATCTTACTTCCGTAGCGGCTAAGGCCCCCACCTGCACCGCACCCGGCAATGCTGCCTACTGGAAGTGCAGCTGTGATAAGCTGTTCTCCGATGACACCGCCACCACCGAGACAACTCTTGCCGCCGTGACGAAAGCGGCCCTCGGCCACGATCATAACGGTCCTTGGGTCACCACAGATGAGAATGAACACTGGAAAGTGTGTGCCCGCGAAGGCTGCAACGAGCAACTGGATAAGGCTGTCCACAACCCCTCCGCTTGGGTAAATGTCGGCGATGGCTACCATCACCAGACCTGCACTGTCTGCGAAAGAGAGTTGACGCATGAGGTCTGCACCTTTGGCCAGACCCTAAAGTACAATGCCGCCTCTCACTGGGAAGAGTGCACAAAGTGCGGTAACAAGCAGAACGAAGCCGCCCACGAGTTCCTCCCCGATTCCGACAAGTGCACCGGCTGTGATTACACCAAATCCTCCACCATCACCATCATCACCCCCACCCAGCCGGGCGATAGCAAGCCCGCGGAGAGCAACCCCTCCACCGGCGCGGTTTCCGGCTCCGTCGGCTACATCGCGATCGGCCTGGCTGTCGTAGGCGCTCTCTGCCTCGGCGCTAAAAAGCTCACCAAAAAGCACGAGGACTGACCCCAACGCGTAAAATGATGCAGTAACATAAGGCCCCCCGACCCGATCCCTCCGATCCCGCCGGGGGCCTTTTCATCCCACCCATCAAAAAAAGAGCCCTCCGCGGAAGGCCCTTTCGTTATGTCTTTTTGATAAAGCTCGTCCCGCATTTGGGACAGGAAATACTGATCTTCCCCTTGCCGCGCGGCACCCGCAGTTTCTGCTTGCAGGTGGGGCAGATGAATACCTTGTACTTTCTGCGTTCCTCCCGGCTGGGCCGGTTTGCGCGCTTATTCTTCAGCTTCCACCAGAATTGCAGCAGCTTTTGGTTCTCCTGCTGCCGGGCGTAAATGTTGCGGGAGAAGATGCGCAGATAGCACACCACCAGCACCGCCCAGCACAGGATGCTGAGCCCCTTGATCTGAAAAATGCTGCCGCATAGCGAGATGACCAAAGAGAGCGCCAGCAGTACCCAGGTCAGCTGATCCACCCCGTATCGTCCCATCATCAAACGGCGAAACCAATCCCGCATACCTTTCCGGCTCTCCTTTCCCGTTCATTTCTGCTGTACTCTATCATAGCGGAATGACAGAAAAACTGCAAGAAAAGCAGCGCAGAATTTACAAACCGTTTACGAATTGTTTTCCGGCCATGGGCAAATCAGCACGGACTTCTCCTATGGGGGGAGTCCATGCAGGATCACTGCCGGCAAAGCCGCCCGCGCTCCCACGCCGGGCGCGCCCTCCGCTTCAGTCGGGCTGACCCTGCGCCTTGCGCCGGGCAGCCCTCCCCGCTGCGGGCGCGCCCGGCTTCCTTTTGCTCTCATCATAAAGGGCACAAAACCTTCCCGCGAGCTGTTTTTTATTCAAGTGAAAATACCTTCGCTTAACAAGAGCACATACGGTTTTTGCGGGCATAAATACCGCCCGACATTGCGCGTCGCGTTGACAGGCGCCAGCCTGCCTACCGCTCCGCGCTTCCTCTGGCGCCATTTCTCCCGCGCAAAAACTCCGCAGGACTTTTCGGCGAGAGAAAACCGGATGATGACAAGGAAGAGGACGCCGGCATACTGGCGTATGCTGCTGCGGGGTCCCCGCAAGGTCGTAAGACCTCGTGGGGAGAGGCGGAGCGACGAAGCGTTGGAGGGGTGCCTATTCCGTAGGAATAGCGCCCCGACATGAAGCGCAGTCCGCGACGACGAGATGACGCAGTCAGCGCCGATTTTCGCTGCCGAAAAGCGTGTGTGTCCTTGTTAAACGAAGGTACCTAACACTCTACAAGAGCATATGCGGTTTTTGCGGACATAAATGCCGCATTTCCTCGGACAACATTTCTGCCACGCAAAACTTCCAAAGGACTTTTCACCGTCGAAAAGCGTGTACGCTCTTGTTAAACGAAGGGATATATTCAGCCGCACCCGCGGCAGCTGCCGCAGCCGGTCTGCTCCGCCAGCCGGCAGGCAGTCGGGGTGGCGGCAATGCCGCCCAGGGCCGTCTCCCGCAGACTTTCCGGTAGGGCATGGCCCACCTGACGGGCCGCCTCCACCACCTCATCAAAGGGAATGACCTCCGGCACCCCGGCCAGCACCAGCTCGGCGGAAACCAGGGCATTGGAAGCCCCGGCCGCGTTTCGGGCCTGGCAGGGAGCCTCCACCAGCCCGGCAATGGGGTCGCATACCAGCCCCAACATATTCTGGATGGCCAGCCCTGCTGCCGCGAAGCACTGCTCCGGGCTGCCCCCCATCAGATAAACGGAGGAAGCCGCAGCCATGGCGCTGGCGGTTCCCACCTCGGCCTGGCAGCCGCCCGCCGCCCCGCTGATGCCGGAATTTTCCGCCACCACCACACCGATGGCCGAAGCCACCAGTAAAGCGTCCAGCATTTGCCGCTCAGTCAGGCCGTACTGCTCCTGCAGGGCGATGAGCACCCCCGGCAAAACCCCAGAGGCCCCGGCCGTCGGCGCCGCCACAATCAGCCCCATCGAAGCGCTGACCTCCAGCACTCCCATGGCATAGCAGATGGCCCGGGAAACGGTCTCCCCGCACAAATTTTTGCCCGCTGCCCGGTATTCGGCCAGCTTCCTGGCCTCCCCGCCAATGAGCCCGCCCATTGTTTTGTGGGGCTCTCTCAGGCTTTCTTCCACCGCCTGCCGCATGATGCCGTAGGCCACCCGCAGCTTTTCATAGACCACCTCCGGCGGGGTCTCGTTCAGCTCCCGTTCCCGCCGCAGCATCACTTCGGGCAGGCTCAGCCCCAGCTGCCGGGAAACCTCCAGCAGTTTAGCCGCTGTTGTAGTATTGGTCTTCATCGGTCGGCCTCCTCTCTTGGGGTGATGCGCCGGGCCGCCACAATATCCGGGTGCTCAAAAATGGTGCGCACCGTTTCCCGGTGAATGGGCTGGTCCGCCTCCACGATGGTATAGGCGATTTTTCCCCGGTTTTCCCGGTACAGCCGCATAAAGGCGATATTCACGCCGCTTTCACTCAGCGTCTTGGTAATAAAGGCCACTACGCCGGGCTTATCGTACTGCTTCACCACGATGGTATCGTACTCGCCGGAAAGGTCGATCTCCACCCCATCCAGCTCCCGCAGGCGCACGCTGCCGCCCCCAATGGAAACCCCGGTAACATGCACGGAATGGCCATCCGCCCCCGCCAGGGTAATACCAACGGTATTGGGGTGGGGTACTTCGGTCGCGGTATCGATGCGGAAGCTGTACTGCAGCCCCCGTTCCTGTGCGATCTGGAAGGAATCCCGGATGCGCAGGTCATCCGGCGCAAAGCCCATTACACCGGCCAGCAAAGCGCGGTCGGTGCCGTGGCCGCGGTAGGTGTGTGCAAAGGAACCATACAGCGTAAATTCCACCTTTTTGGCGCCCCCGTGGATGAGCCGGCCCGCAAGATAAGCGATGCGCAGCGCCCCGGCCGTGTGGGAGCTGGAAGGCCCGATCATATTGGGGCCGATGATATCAAAGATACCGGTTGACATAAGGGAGGTTCTCCTTTCCCGCCCTCTAGGGGGCTCTATTCCCAGTATACCACATTTTGCGGGGGAAAAGGAGAGGCGCAAAGGTTTTTTATTCAATTTTCAAGGTACTGTTGGGAGGCAGGTTCCCGCTGAGACAGACCCCCAAATTGCCCGATGAGGTCTGCTGAAAAGGGATAAAGTTAGACCGGCGCCCCTGTTTGACCGGTGGGGCCGAAAGGCTCTCGATTTGTTTGGTCGGGGAGAGAACCGACACGAAAAGAATTTTTGCCGGTGAGAAAAAGTCCTTTCACTAATACGGCAAAATCGCTCCTTTTTTGCAGTCCAAAGGTTAATATTTCACTTTTTTTAATGGAAAGTTTACATTATGGGGAAATGCTGGGTGGATATTACATAAATAG
>ENA-UOJD01003954-UOJD01003954.1-human-gut-metagenome-genome-assembly--contig:-P48-NODE-3954-length-10218-cov-64.487750_pt1 | contig 10218 bp, 8 predicted proteins | sample MGYA00242342_ERZ723889 | MGnify/ENA metagenome assembly ERZ723889
GCCAAGTGGCGCACCTACAGCGACCCGGCGGCGACGGTTTTCGCGGAGACCGACGGCGAGCCCCACAATACCATCACCCCCATCGCCCGTATGCGGGAGGGGCGGTATGAGCTGGATCTGGTCCTGCGGAACAACCTGACGACGAAGGAGCATCCCATGGGGCTGTACCACCCCCACGAGGAACTCCACCACATCAAAAAAGAGAACATCGGCCTGATCGAGGTCATGGGTCTTGCCGTGCTTCCCGGCAGACTGAAAAAGGAAATGGCCGATCTGCGGGAAGCCCTGCTGAATGGGGAAAACCTGCACGTAAGCGAGGAGCTTTCCAAGCACGCCGATTGGGCGGATGCGTTCATGGCGCGTCATCCGGAATTCAATGCCGAAAACGCCGAGGCGATCATTCAGTATGAGATCGGTCAGGTGTTTGCCCGGGTTCTGGAGTGCGCGGGCGTTTACAAGTGTACCGAATCGGGCAGAGCTGCCCTGAAACGATTTTTGACGGAGGTTCAAAATGGCTGACACCTATCATTTTTCCGCCCCCGGCCGCACGGAGATCGGCGGCAACCACACCGACCATCAGCACGGCTGTGTGCTGGCGGCAGCAGTTGACATGGAGACCACGGCGGAGGTCACCCTGACCGACACGAACATCATCCGCGTGGATTCCGAGGGCTACAAGCCTGTGGAGATCGACCTGAACGATCTGGATGCCAGAGAGTCCGAGAAGAACACCACGGCGGCGCTGATCCGCGGCGTAGCGGCGGCGTTTGCCCGGCGGGGGTACAAGCTGAGCGGCTTTGAAGCCAAGGTCAGGTCTACCGTCCTGCCCGGCTCCGGCCTGTCCAGCTCCGCGGCCTTTGAGGTGCTGATCGGCCGTATCCTGAACGGCCTGTTTGCGGGCGGCGCGGTTTCCGCCATTGAAATTGCCCAGATCGGCCAGTACGCCGAAAACGTCTACTACGGCAAGCCCTCCGGCCTGATGGATCAGATGGCTTCCAGCGTGGGCGGACTGGTGTACATCGATTTTGCCGACCCGAAAAATCCCATCGTGGAAAAGGTAGACTACGATTTCGCCCACAGCGGCTATACCCTCTGCACCATCGATTCCGGTGCGGATCATGCCGACCTGACGGACGAGTACGCGGCCATGCCCGTGGAAATGAAGGCCGTGGCGGCGTTCTTCGGTAAGGAAGTCCTCCACGATGTGGACGAGGCGGCGTTCTACAGGCACATCGCTGAAGTCCGCAAGGTCACCGGCGACCGGGCAGTGCTTAGAGCTATCCACTTCTTCAACGAGAACCGCCGGGTGAAGTCCCAGGTGCGCGCGCTGAAGGACGGCGACTTTGACGCGTTCCTGCACCTCGTCAACGCTTCCGGCATGGCGTCATGGACGCTGCTGCAGAACGTGACCCCGGCGGGCTACATCCAGAAGCAGGATATGGCGTTCACCATCGCACTGTGCCAGCAGCTGCTGGAGGGCGAGGGCGCTGTCCGCATTCACGGCGGCGGCTTTGCCGGAACGGCGCTGGCGTTTGTCCCCAATGACAGGTTTGCACGCTTCAAGACCTGTGTCGAGCATGTTCTCGGAGGGGGTCACTGCCACAAGCTGACAATTCAATGAGTGCGCAAAAAATCGGATATTCCGGCGGGGAAGCGGCGGCGCTTCCCCGCCGCTTTCTGCCATGGACGGTCGTTTTCAAGCAAAAAATTTTTTACATTTTTGTGAATAATTTCCCAAAAAGCACCTTTTCTCCACAATTTTAAGGGAAATAGCAAAAATCCCCCCCTGGGGGATGAAAAAAACACGTGAAATGTGTCAAATTGCATGATTGACAACTGCACGCTAAATGAGTACAATAGTATCGATACACTATGACCTATCGTAGGGTACGCACAGGCTTTTCAAAGAATCAAATGATTAGGAGGAAATCACTTTGAAGGATTGGGCTTATTTGACAACTGTTGAGGAGATGGAGCAAGCTACCAACTCTCTGCTGGAAAACGGCAGCAAGGTTGGCGCTGACTCCTGGCAGCAGCGGGTCAAGAACCAGACCCCCCATTGCGGCTTCGGCGAATCCGGCACTTGCTGCCGTATCTGCTCCATGGGCCCGTGCCGCATCACCAAGAAGGCCCCCCGGGGCATCTGCGGCTGCGACGTACATGGTATCGTCGGCCGTAACTATCTGCGGTTCACCGCCGGCGGCTCTGCTACGCACTCCGACCATGGCCGCGAGATCATGCACACCCTGTACCAGACCAAGGAAGGCGGCAACTATCAGGTCAAGGACCCTGAGAAGCTGATCCGCATCGCCAAGGAGTGGGGCGTAGAGACCGAAGGTAAGGACATCTACGATCTGGCTCATGAAATGGCCGAGATCGGCCTGCTGGAGTACGGCAAGCCCTTCGGCGTACAGCGCTTCCTGAAGCGCGCCCCCGAGTACACCCAGAAGCTGTGGCATGAAGCCGGTATCGAACCCCGCGCCATCGACCGGGAAGTCTCCACCGCGCTGCACATGACCCACATGGGCTGCTCTTCTCTGCCCGAAGCTCTGATCCGTCAGGCGCTGCGCGCCGGCCTGTCCGACGGCTGGGGCGGCTCCATGATGGGCACCGAGTTCTCCGACGTTATGTTCGGCACTCCCAAGCCCATTGACACCACCGCCAACATCGGCGTCATGGAGAAGGACAATGTCAACATCGTCGTTCACGGCCATGATCCCAGCCTGTCCGAAATGGTCGTTTACTATGCCAACGACCCCGAGATGATCGCTTATGCCAAGTCCGTGGGCGCCAAGGGCATCACCGTTTCCGGCGTGTGCTGCACCTCCAACGAAGTCACCATGCGTCACGGCATCCCCATGGCCGGTAACTTCCTGAATCAGGAGAACGTGGTTCTGACCGGCGCCTGCGAGGCCATTGTCGTGGACGTGCAGTGCATCTTCCCCGCTCTGGGCCCCCTGAGCAAGTGCTTCCATACCAAGTTCATCACCACCTCTCCCATCGCCCGGATGCCCGACTCCGAGTTCATCCAGTTCCATGCCGAGACCGCCGGTGAGAACGCCAAGGCCATTGTCAAGATGGCAATCGACAACTTCAAGAACCGCAAGCCTGAGCTGGTCAACATCCCCAGCATGAAGCAGAATGCCCGTGTCGGCTACTCTGTGGAAGCCATCAAGAAGGTTCTCGACGGCGTCGCCAACTCTCAGGTGGACGAGTTCGGCACCACCAAGCCTCTGATCGAGTGTGTGCATTCCGGCGTTCTGCGCGGCGCTGTGGCCATGGTCGGCTGCAACAACCCCAAGGTTCGTCCCGACACCGCTCACATTGAGCTGATGAAGAAGCTGCTGGAAAACGACATCATCCTGATCGTCTCCGGCTGCTCCGCCCAGGCTGCCGCCAAGGCCGGTCTGATGGATCCTGAAAAGGCCAAGGACTACTGCGGCGCAGGTCTGAAGCGCGTCTGCGAGCTGGCCGGTATCCCGCCTGTCCTGCACATGGGCTCCTGCGTGGATATTTCCCGTATGATGATCCTGGCTTCCGATATCGCCAAGGACTGGGGCATCCACATTTCTCAGGTTCCCGTCGTGGGCTGCGCTCCCGAATGGATGTCCGAGAAGGCCGTCTCCATCGGCAACTACGTCGTGGCGACCGGCATCGAGACCTTCCTGGGCGTTGACCCCTACACCAAGGGCTCCGAGGAAGTCACCGCGCTGCTTCAGGGCGAGCATGGCGTCAAGGACTGGGTCGAGGCCAAGTTCGTCGTGGAAACCGACATTGAGAAGCTGGGCGACAAGATGATCGAGTGCATCGAGGCCAAGCGCGCCGCACTGGGCATCTAAGGAGCCTGCGTCACCCGAACAAAAAGCGATTTGAATTCGGGATAACTTTTACTTACGAGGTCTTTTTCCAATGAAACTAGCGATTACCGGCAAGGGCGGCGTGGGAAAGACCACGCTGGCCTCCACGCTGGCGCGGCTCTACGCCGACGAGGGACGTACCGTTCTGGCCGCCGACGTGGACCCTGACGCCAATCTGGGACTGGCTCTCGGACTGAGCCAGGAGGAAGTGGACGCCATCGTCCCCATCTCCAAAATGCGCACTCTGGTGGAGGAGCGCACCGGCGCCAATGCCGCCAATAAGTTCTTCAAGCTGAACCCTTATGTGGCGGATATTCCGGACACCTTCTCCAAAGAGATCAACGGCGTCAAGCTGCTGGTCATGGGTACCGTGGATGTGGGCGGCAGCGGCTGCGTCTGCCCCGAGCACGTGATGCTGAAGGCCATCCTCTCTGCGCTGACCTATCGGAAGAACGATGTGGTCATCATGGATATGGAAGCGGGTCTGGAGCATTTGGGACGGGGTACGGCGGCCAACATGGATCAGTTCATTGTGGTGATCGAGCCCGGCGCGAGATCGGTGCAGACCTACCACAACGTCAAGCGTCTTGCCAAGGACTTAGGCATCACCCGTGTTCGGGTGGTGGCAAACAAGATCCGGGACGACGGCGACGAGGAATTCATCCGCTCCGCCATTCCGGCGGAAGACCTGCTGGGCTTCATCCACTACAACCCTGACATCATAGACGCCGACCGGCAGGGGAAATCCCCCTATGATTTCAGTCCCGCGGCAATCGAAGAAATTCGGAAAATCAAAGCGATATTGGATCGTGATGAATCTTAAATTAGGAGGAAATACCGTGACACTTTTTGAAAGAGTTTTTGGCGGCAACGACTACAACTACGCCCGTACTGTAGCCGCCATTGATGAGGCCATCGCTGCTTACGGCGAAAGCGAGCCTGTATCTTTCCCCGGCACCGCTTACAGCCTGCCCTGTTACTACGGCGTCACCGGCGTGAAGATCACCACTCTGGGTGAGATGAAGGCCGCCATGGACACCATCAAGTCCAAGATGACCCGCAACAACCGCCTCCACGACGCCTTTGAAAGCGGCATTGCATCCGCTCTGTGCGCCGAGTTTTTGGAAGCGCTGAAGTACCTGCACGGCGCGGAGCCTTATGCCGAGCCGGAAATGGGCCACCTGACCGACGCCTTCGTCCGTAATCTGGGCGTGCCGCTGGTCACCGGCGACATCCCCGGCGTTGCCGTTATCATCGGCGGCGCGGAAGACCCCGCCGAGACTGTGGCTCTGGCCAAGTCCTATCAGGCGCAGGGTATTCTGGTCACCCTCACCGGCGACTCCATCAAGCACTGCTTCGACGCCGGCATGAAGCTGGGCGAGAACGTCCGCGTGGTGCCTCTGGGCTGCGAAATGCAGTCCGTTATCCACGTTGTCTCCGTGGCCGTCCGTGCCGCGCTGATCTTCGGCAACGTGACCCCCGGCGACTTCGCCTCTCTGGCCAAGTACACCATGGACCGCGTCAAGGCGTTTGTCAACGCTTACAAGCCCCTGTCCGATGAGATCGTCTCCTACGGCGCAGGCGCTATCTGCCTTGGCTTCCCCGTTATCTCCAACGAGACCGAGAACATGTTCCGTGTTCCCAAGTCCCTGATCCAGCAGCTGGATACTTCCAAGTGGAACGCCACCTCTCTGGAGGCTCGCGACATCAAGCTGAAGATCACCAACATCGACATCCCCGTGGCCTTCGCCACCGCTTTCGAGGGCGAGATCATCCGCCGCGGCGACATGCAGGTGGAAGTGGACGGCTCCCGTGTGGACTGCTTCGAGCTGGTGCAGACCCGGGATGCTTCCGAGGTGGAAGACCACAAGATCGTTGTGGACGGCCCCGAGATCGACGAGATCCCCGTCGGCTCCAAGATTTCTCTGAGCTACACCGTGGAAGTCGCCGGCAAGGCCATGCAGCCCGACTTCGAGTCCGTCATGGAGCGTAAGATGCACTCCTGGATCAACTGCATCGAGGGCGTTATGCACACCGGCCAGCGCGACATGATCCGTATCCGTATTTCCAAGTCCGACTTTGAGGCCGGCTTCAAGTTCAAGCATCTGGGCGAAGTGCTGTACGCCAAGGTCAAGAGCGAGTTCGAGGCTGTCGTGGACAAGTGCCAGGTCACCATCGTGGTCAATCCCGAGAAGAACGCTGCCCTCCGCGCCGCTGCCAACGAAGTGTTTGACAAGCGTGACGCCCGTCTGGCCTCCATGACCGACGAGTCCGTGGATCAGTACTACACCTGCATCATGTGTCAGGCATTCTCCCCCAGCCACGTGTGCATCGTCACTCCCGAGCGTCTGGGTCTGTGCGGCGCCGTTTCCTGGCTGGACGCCAAGGCCACCAAGGAGCTGGACCCTGCCGGTCCCTGCCAGCCCATCCTCAAGGAAGGCTGCACCGACGAGAAGCTGGGCCGCTACGCCAGCGTGGACGAGGCCGTCAACAAGTACAGCCATGGCGCTCTGGAGCATGTTACTCTGTACTCCCTGTTCCAGGATCCCATGACCTCCTGCGGCTGCTTCGAGTGTATCTGCGGCGTCGAGCCTGTTTCCATGGGCGTCGTCATCACCTGCCGTGAGCACGCGGGCATGACACCTCTGGGCATGACCTTCTCCGAGATGGCCTCCATGACCGGCGGCGGCGTGCAGACCCCTGGCTTCATGGGTCATGGCAAGCACTTCATTGCTTCCCACAAGTTCATCGCTGCCGAAGGCGGCCCCGGCCGTATCGTCTGGCTGCCCAAGATCCTGAAGGATCAGATGCGTGAGCGTCTGGACAAGACCGCTCTGGAAATGTACGGCGTAGAGAACTTCACCGACATGATCGCCGATGAGACCATCTGCACCGAGGACCCCGAGCAGCTGCTGAACTTCCTGTCCGAGGTGGGTCACCCCGTCCTCAGCATGGAACCCTTCGATATGTAATCTTCCTGAAAATGAGGGAGCGGTTTTACCGCCCCCTCGTTTTGCATGTGGATGGGCGCCCGGAGAGGGCGCCCGTTCTCTGTTTAGCAGCCGCAGCCGCAGCCGTTGTTATTGTTGCTCTCGCAGCCGTTCCAGCCGCCGCAGTTGCACAGCAGGAGGATCAGAATGACGATCCACCACCAGTTGTTGTTCAGGCAGCCGCACAGACCGTTGTTGTTGCACATAGAAGTTACCTCCGATATCGAATTTTGAGCTTTGCCGCTCATTCCATGGTATTCCGGCGGCGAAAAAATGTGCAGTGGGCGGGCGGGCCGCGAAAAATATCCCGCAGGGCACGGCCGCTGGAGCTCCATATGTGAAAAAATCCCCGGCAGCGGTAAGCCTGCCGGGGACGGTTATTATTTAGGGTACGGCTCTTTCCGGCTGGTTCGCCCCAGCAGATAGTCGATGCTGACGTGGTAGTAGTCTGCCAAGGTGTGAAGCACCTCCGTTGGGATGTCCCGCTTGCCGGTCTCGTAATTGGAATAGCAGGCCTGCGTGCAGTGAAGTAGCCGCGCGATGTCCTCCTGCTTGAGATCGTGATCCTCCCGCAGATTCCGAATGCGTTCATACATGGCGTACACCTCCCCTGAAATCAAGTATATACAAAACAAAATGTAATATGGGACTGCACAACAAAATGTTATATACCGGCCGGGAAACAGCACAAACCGGTGAAGAAATCCGGCATAATCATCCCCCGCGGACATAGGTTGTACTACGAATCGTTTGGAGGGATGACTATGAAGCGGATGATATGTGTCGCGGCGCTTGTGCTGGCGCTGTGCCAGATTGCGCTGCCGGCGTCGGCGGTGGAGCTGGATGTGGCGGGGAAAAGCGCGGTGCTGATGGATGTTGCCACCGGAACCATTCTGTATGAGTCCAATTCCCATGAGCGCCTTGCCCCTGCCAGCGTGACCAAGGTCATGACCATGCTGCTGATTATGGAAGCGGTGGATTCCGGGAAGATCGCCCTGACGGATACGGTGACGGCTTCCGAAGCTGCCGCCGCCAAGGGAGGCAGCCAGATCTACCTGAAGGCAGGGGAGACCATGTCCGTTTCCGACATGCTCAAGTCCATTGCGGTGTCCTCGGCCAACGACTGTGCCTGCGCCATGGCGGAGCATATCGCGGGCAGCGAAAGCGCCTTCGTCGCCATGATGAACCAGCGGGCGCAGGAGCTGGGGATGAACGACACCACCTTCGTCAACTGCACCGGTCTGGACGACGGGGCGGATGCCGTGAACCACCGGACTTCCGCCTACGACATCGCCCTTATGTCCCGGCAGCTGCTGAAATACCATCCCCTCATCAAAAACTACACGACCATCTGGATGGACACCGTGCGGGGCGGCACCTTCGGCCTGTCCAACACCAACAAGCTCATCCGCTTCTATTCCGGCGCCACGGGGCTGAAAACCGGCTTTACCTCCGGGGCGGGGTACTGCCTGTCGGCGTCGGCGATGCGGGACGGCATGGAGCTGATCGCCGTGGTCATGGGGGCGGAGACAAGCCAGTCCCGGAACGCCGCCTGCAAGTCCCTGCTGGACTACGGCTTCGCCAACTTTGCGGTGGTCAGCCCGGATTTGAGCGACTGCGACAACCAGATCCCGGTGCGACTGGGGAAAGACGCCGGGGTCAGCGCGGTGCCGGAGGCGGACATGGCGCTGCTCATCGACAAGGCGCAGAAAAGCGGCGTTACCAGCGAGGTGACGCTGGAACCCACCGTCACGGCCCCCGTCAGCCGGGGTCAGCGTCTGGGGACGCTCACGGTAAAGTCCGGCGATCTGGTGCTGAAAGAAGTCCCGCTGGTAGCGGCGCAGGAAGTGGAGCGCCTGTCCTATGGCGAGATTTACCGGATGGTGCTGATGCGGGCGGCTATGGCCAAAGCGGACGCCCCGGAAGCCGCAAAAATTCCCGAAAAAATGTAAAAAACCTATTTACTTTTCCGCTCCTTTCGTGTATATTTGTCTGCGAACAGAGTAGGAGACCTCGCGTTAAGTGCCATCGGGACGGGGAGTTTGCCCGGCGGACGAAGGAATGTTCCACGATGGGGTCACCGCACCCGCTGTTGCATATGGGATAACCTCCTTTATGTAGCAACGATACTCGGTCGGGCGAATGGTCGGGGCTTTTAAGCGTTGCCCTTCCCCGCGGGTTATCCGTGTCTGTAACTGATCTCCCCTTTCGGCGAAAAGCCGCAAGGGGAGCTTTTGCGTACACGATTCCGTAGGGTCAATGCGGGAGCATGGGATCATCGCTGCATGAAAGGAGGACTTTTTATGTCCAGATCACAAAAGAGCAATACCCTGTATTCCCATCCGTTTTCCAAAGCCTACTGGCGTGACGCTGCCGCCGAGCTGAAGGACACCCACATGCTGGTATTCGCGGCGCTCATGATCGCCCTGCGTCTGGTTATGAAGCAGGTCGCCATCCCCATTACGCCCTTCCTGAAGATCAATACCGCGTTTTTCGTCAATGCGCTGGGCGCTATGGTCTTTGGCCCCGTGATGGCCATGCTGGCCGCCTGCATCACGGACGTGCTGGGTTACGTCATCCGTCCGGAGGGCATGTACTTCCTGCCCTTTATCCTGACGGAAGTCGGCGGCGCCCTGGTTTTCGCCCTGTTCCTGTACCGGGCAAAGGTCACCACCACCCGGGTCATGCTCAGCCGGTTTACCGTCAGTCTGGTCATCAATGTGCTGCTCCAGACCCCCATCATGATGTGGTATTATGCCCTTTACATGGACGGCAAACAGTACACCCTCGCCATGGTCGTCCCCGGCATGATCAAGAACATTTTCATGTTCCCCATTGAGTCCGTACTGCTGGCGCTGTTTCTGGGCGTGATGCTGCCCATCACCAACCGCCTCGGCCTGACCTACAGCGTGGGTCACTCCAAGGAAGCCCTGAAATTCAATAAGAAGCAGATCGTAACACTGGCGGTGCTGTTCGCGCTGGGCTGCGGCTGCGTGGCGGGATATCTGGGCTACTACTATGAAAACAACTCCCTGACGAAGAACTACTCCGCTGAGGAAGTGGTGGAGAAGAATCAGGAGATGTACGATATCATCTCCGGGCGGACGCGGGAGAACAAGCCCTGCGTGGCCATCATCGAATACGCGAAGAAGCCCTTCCTGAGCAAAGAAGTGACCTACACCGTGGCCTACTACGCCATCACCCCCGCCGACGGCTCCGCCGCGGAGAACTTTGACCAAACACAGTTGTGGAGCCTGAAAAAGACCCCGGCGGCCAAAAACGAGAATCTGACCCGCCTGGGTACAGCCGAGATCGTCTGCAACGACAGCAGCGGCGAGGTGCTGCAATATACCTACACCCCCGGCGCTTGA
>ENA-UOJD01003964-UOJD01003964.1-human-gut-metagenome-genome-assembly--contig:-P48-NODE-3964-length-10193-cov-8.040639_pt1 | contig 10193 bp, 9 predicted proteins | sample MGYA00242342_ERZ723889 | MGnify/ENA metagenome assembly ERZ723889
CAGAGCTGGCCGACGCCGAGTGCATCTGCCGCTACGGCGACACCGTCGTGCTCACGACCGTCACCTGCTCCCCGGATCCCAAGCCCGGCATCGACTATTTCCCGCTGACCATCGAGTTCGAGGAGAGAATGTACGCCGTCGGCCGCATCCCCGGCAGCTTCAACCGCCGCGAGGGCAAGCCCTCCGAGCGCGGCATCCTCAACAGCCGCATCATCGACCGTCCGATGCGCCCGCTCTTCGACGATGAGCTGCGCAACGATGTCGTCGTGACCTGCACCGTCCTTGCCAACGACTACGAGAACCCCGTTGAGATCGTCGCCTCTCTGGGCGCTTCCATCTCTGTGGCCTGCTCCGACGTCCCCTGGAATGGCCCGATCGCAACGACGAACGTCGCCTATGTCGGCGGCCAGTACGTCATCAACCCCTCTGCCGAGCAGCGCAGCGCCTCCGAGTGCTTCGTGTGCATCGCCTCTACGTTCGAGAAGGTCGTCATGATCGAGACCGAGGCCAAGGAAGCCCCGGAGAACATCGTGCTCGAGTGCATCCGCATCGCCCATGAGACGAACATGGAGGTCGTGAAGTTCATCAACACCATCGTCGAGACCATTGGCAAGCCGAAGTTCACGTTTGAAAAGGCAGCCGTCAACCACGACCTGCTCGACGATCTGTGCGCCTATGGCATGAACCAGATCGAATATGCCCTCGACACCGACGACAAGAACGTCCGCGAGGAGCGCCTGACCGCGGCCCGCCGCGATTTCGCCGACAAGTTCGCCGAAAAGTATGAGGACTTCGACGTCAACATCGAGGTCTGCCTGTATAAGATGCAGAAGAAGGTCGTCAAGAAGTGGCTGCTCGAGGGCAAGCGCGTCGACGGCCGCCAGATGGATGAGATCCGCCCGCTCGACGCCGAGGTCGGCGTTCTGCCGCGCGTCCACGGCTCCGGCCTGTTCTCCAGAGGCCAGACGCAGGTCCTGTCCATCTGCACGCTCAACACGCTGTCTGCCGCGCAGAAGCTCGACACCATCTATCCGGAAGAGACGAAGCGCTATATCCACCACTACAACTTCCCGTCGTTCTCCACCGGCGAGGCCAGAGCAAGCCGCTCCACCTCCCGCCGCGAGATCGGCCATGGCTCCCTCGCCGAGAAGGCCCTGCTGCCTGTGATCCCGAGCGTTGAGGAGTTCCCGTATGCCATCCGTGTCGTCTCCGAGGTCCTGTCCTCCAACGGCTCGACGTCGCAGGCCTCCATCTGCGGCTCCACGCTGGCTCTGATGGACGCCGGTGTTCCCATCAAGCGCCCGGTCGCCGGCATTTCCTGCGGCCTCATCTCCGATCAGGAGACCGGCGCATGGCGCACGTTCACGGACATTCAGGGCGTGGAAGACTTCCACGGCGAGATGGACTTCAAGGTCGCCGGTACGACGGAAGGCGTCACCGCCATTCAGATGGACCTGAAGAACAAGGGCCTGACGATGGAGATCATTGCCGACGCACTCGAGCGCTGCCGCAAGGCCCGTCTGGAAATTCTGGACAAGGTCATGCTCCCCTGCATCTCCGAGCCGCGCGCGGACGTCTCCGAGTACGCTCCGAAGATGATCTCCATGAAGATCCCCGTCGAGAAGATCCGTGAGGTCATCGGCTCCGGCGGCAAGACCATCCAGAAGATCTGCGCCGACACCGGCGCCAAGGTCGACATCGACGACGACGGCAACGTCTTCATCGCTGCGGTCGATCCCGCTGCGGGCTACGCCGCCAAGAAGATGATCGACGACATCTGCTTCGTCCCCGAGGTCGGCGCCCTGTACTACGGCAAGGTCGTCCGCATCCTGCCGATCGGCGCGTTCGTCGAGATCGCTCCGGGCCACGACGGCATGGTCCACATCTCCAAGCTCGAAAACCGCCGCGTCGAAAAGGTCGAGGACGTTCTGAACGTCGGCGACATGACGTGGGTCAAGTTCATGGGCTTCGATGAGAAGGGCCGCGCGAACTTCAGCCGCAAGGATGCCCTGAAGGAGATCGCTGAGTCCGAGAAGAAGTAAACCTGATTTCTCCAATGTCCGGCGCGAAAGCGCCGGGCATTGTCGTTTTGAGAGACGCAACCGCCGCTCAACCGGAAGTTGAGCGGCGGTTTTTTGCAAAATGAACGACCGGATGATAGCTTTTTCGGCCAATTCATGATATGGTAATGCCAGAACATGAAGGAGGGAAACCACAATGGAACAGGGAACGCTTGGAAAGCGCATTGCCTATCACCGCAAGCGGCTGGGCATGACGCAGGAGCAGCTGGCGCAGCGCGTCGGCGTGAGCGCACAGGCGGTGAGCAAATGGGAGAACAACCTCTCCTGCCCCGACATCACCATTCTGCCGGAGCTTGCCTCCATCTTCGGCATCAGCGTGGATGAGCTGCTCGGCCGCACACCACCGAAGGAGGAGCGCGTACACGAGGCAGAGGTCATCAAGCCGGAGGAGAAGGAACACATTCTGGATTACACCATCGGCAGCGCCGCACGCAGCGGGCTGTGGTTCGCGATCTACGTCCTCGCCATCGGTGCGCTGTTTCTTGTCAATGCGCTGGGAAAATTCGATGTATCCGTCTGGACGATCCTCTGGACATCCGCCCTGTTGCTGGGCGGTCTGAGCATGCTGACGCACCGCTTCTCCTGCTTCAGTATCGGCCTGATGCTCGTGGGCGGCTATTCGCTGCTGACCGCATTCGGCTTTCTGTCCATCGGCTTCCGCTGGAGCGTCCTGATCCCGGTCTTTCTGCTGCTGTGGGGCGTGAGTCTGCTGGTCGATTATTTCTGCGGCCGCAGGCGGAAGCAGCACCATGTGCGCGCCTCCTACGGCGGGAAATTCACGCAGAACACGCACTGCGATAACGGCCACCTGAGCTGCGAGCTGAGCTTTGGCTCCTGCCGCGTGCCGGTCGTGACGCCGCTGCTGCGCAGCGGCAAAATCGAGGCGAGCTTCGGAGACTTCACCGTCGATCTGTCCGGCTGCGAGGCCGTGCAGGACAACTGCCCGCTGACCGTCGAGACGAATTTCGGCAGCCTGACGCTGCTCGTGCCGGATCGCTTCGCCGTCACGGTCTCCGGGAAGGATACGACGGCAGCCAGCCTCGATCAGTATGGGACGCCCTGTGAGCATCCTGAAGCACAGATCCTGCTGGATGCCGATCTCAGCTTCGGCAGCCTCGAAATCAAGTACATATAAATACCGGGACCGCCTCTCTTTGTGAGGCGGTCCTGCTTGATATCAGCGGATCACATAGAAGTACAGCAGCACGAGCAGGCCGAGGCCGATGCGATACCAGCCAAATGCCGTGAAGTCGTGCTTGCGGATATAGCCCATGAGGAAGCGGATGGCCAGGATGGACACGCCGAAGGCGACCGCCATGCCGACGAGCAGCACGCCAAGCTCCGTGCCGCTGATCGCGCCGAATTTCACGATCTTCAGCAGCGACGCGCCGAACATCACGGGCACGGCGAGGAAGAACGTGTATTCCGCGGCGACCTCGCGCGACGTGCCGATGAGGATGCCGCCGAGAATGGTCGCACCGGAGCGCGACGTGCCGGGGATGAGCGCGAGCACCTGGAACACGCCGATGAGCAGCGCATCCGACCAGCGCAGCGCCGCGATGGAATTCACGCGCGGCTTGCGGCTGCGGTTATACCGCTCGACGAACAGGAAGCCGGCGCCATAGAGCAGCAGCATCAGGGCCACGACGGTCGGGTTATAAAAGTGCTTGTCGAGCCAATCGTTCAGAGGCAGGCCGATGAGCATGGCAGGCAGGCAGGACACCGCGATCTTCAGCCACATGACGATCTTGTCCATGCAGCAATAACGGTCGCCGAAGCGCTGCAGGCCGCCCACGAAGCCGTTCGTGCTCTGCTGGGCGAACCACGAGCGCTGCGGGATGCGCTTACGGTGGAAGGGCCAGAGCTTGCTCCAGTAGAGCACCACAACAGCAAGGATCGCGCCGAGCTGGATGACAACGTTGAACATCTCCTTGAACGCATCCGACTGCTGCAGCGGCCAGATGGCGTCCGTCAGGATCAGATGGCCCGTGCTGCTGATGGGGAGCCATTCCGTGATGCCCTCCACGATGCCGAGCAAGATGACCTTCAGCCATTCGATAAAATTCATGAAAAACCTTCTTTCCGGTTATCTGTTCGATTCTATGCCAATACTGGGAAAGTATAGCACATCTTCCGCCGGATGTCAAAGCAAAAGGGGATGCGGCCGCATCCCCCTCAGCTTGTCTAAAAAGTCCAAAGGGACTTTTTAGACAAGCTGCTTTCCGAATTGCAAAATATAATTTTGTAGCACTATTTTGCAATTCTGCCGCTGCGGCGGGTTATTTGACGCGAAAGGAAACCCTGACGGTTTCCTTTCACACTATCCTTCCCTCCGAAATTTTCGGCTAAGCAGGTTTTTTGACAGTCTGAAGGGGATGCAGCCGCATCCCCTTTATCTGTCTTCTTTTCCGCAGGACGTCCGGCAGTGGGCGCAGTCTCCACTGCAGCCGCCGCAGCAGCCGCGGTGGTGCAGCATGCGCCAAAGCGACACGGCCAGCCACGCCGCCAGCAGCGCCAGCACGGCCCATTCCAGCCACCCCATGCGTCAGGTGATCAGCAGCAGGAGCTGATACAGCCCCGCCGCAACGCACCAGGCTACAATGCACTGGAACACCGCAACGACTGCGCCGCGCAGCCTGCCGCCCAGCTCGCGCCCGATGGCGGCAATGGCCGCGACGCACGGCGTGTAGAGCAGGGTGAACGTCAGGAAGCTCACGGCCGACAGCGGCGTGAACAGGCCGGAGAGCGCTGCGCTCAGGTGCTCCGTTCCCGCGCCGGTCAGGATGCCGAGCGTGCTGACCACGGCCTCCTTGGCCGTAAAGCCGGTAATGAGAGCCGTCGTCACACGCCAGTCCTCAAAGCCCAGCGGGCGGAACACCGGCGCGAGGATGCGCCCGATAGACGCAAGCAGACTCCTGCTGCTGTCCGTCACGAAATTCAGGTGCAGGTCAAACGACTCCAAGAACCAGATGGCAAGCGTCGCCACAAAAATGACCGTAAATGCGCGCTGCAGGAAGTCGCGCGCCTTGTCCCACAGGAGCATGGCCACGCTCTTGAGCGTCGGCAGGCGATAATTCGGCAGCTCCATAACGAACGGGACGGGATTTCCGCGGAACACCGTGTGATTCAGCAGCAGGGAGATGAGCACGCCGACGACCATGCCGCCAAAGTAGAGCAGCGCCATAGCGAGCACAGCATGCTGCGGGAAGAATGCCGCCGTGAACACGGCATAGATCGGGATCTTGGCCGAGCAGCTCATGAACGGCGTCAGCAGGATCGTCAGGCGGCGGTCGCGTGCGGACGGCAGCGTCCGCGTTGCCATCACGGCGGGGACCGTGCAGCCGAAGCCGATGAGCATCGGCACGAAGCTGCGGCCGGACAGGCCGATCTTGCGCAGGAGCTTGTCCATCACAAAGGCGACGCGCGCCATATAGCCCGTATCCTCCAGAATGGACAGGAAGAAGAACATGACCACAATGATGGGCAGGAAGCTCACCACACTGCCAACGCCCGCAAAAATGCCGTCGATGATAAGGCTATGTACCACCGGGTTCATGCCATAGGCCGTGAGGCCATGGTCGACCACCGCGCTCAGGCGGCTGATGCCCAGCGCCAGCAGGTCCTGCAGGCCCGCGCCGACCACGTCGAACGTCAGCCAGAAGATCAGCAGCATGATGCCGACAAAGATCGGCAGGGCTGCATATTTGTTCGTCAGCACGCGGTCAATGCGCACACTGCGCAGATGCTCGCGGCTCTCGCGGCACTTGACCACGGTTTTGGAGCACAGGCGCTCGATGTAGTCATAGCGCATGGAGGCAATGGCGGCATTGCGGTCCAGCTTGCCCTCGTCCTCCATCTCGACGATGCTGTGCTCGACCATCTCCAGCTCATTCTGATTGAGCAGAAGGCGGCTGATGATGTCCTCGTCGCCCTCGATGAGCTTCGTCGCCGCAAAGCGCCGGGCCATCCCGGCAGCCTGCGCGTGATCCTCGATCAGGTGCGAGACGGCGTGGATGCAGCGGTGCACCGGACCGTCATCACAGAAATCCACGCGCTTCGGCAGCGTACGCGTATGCGCGACGCGCACAGCGCTTTCGACCAGATCCTCAATGCCCTCGTTCTTCGCCGCGGCGATGGGAACGACCGGAATGCCGAGTTCATCGGACATTTTCTGCACATCGATGGTACCGCCGTTGCCGCGCACTTCGTCCATCATGTTGAGCGCCAGCACCATCGGGATCTGCATTTCAAGAAGCTGCAGCGTCAGATAGAGGTTGCGCTCGATATTCGTGGCGTCGACGATATTGATGATGCCATCCGGCTTCTGATTCAGGATAAAATCGCGGGTCACGATCTCCTCGGCCGTATAGGGTCGCAGAGAATAGATGCCCGGCAGATCGACGACGCTGCAGCCCTTTGCGCCGCGCATCACGCCCTCCTTGCTGTCGACCGTCACGCCGGGGAAATTGCCGACATGCTGGTTGGACCCGGTGAGCTGATTGAACAGCGTCGTTTTGCCGCAATTCTGATTTCCGACCAGTGCAAAGATCATGCGCCCACCTCCGGCAGGATCTCGATCTGCGCCGCGTCGTCCATGCGAAGCGTCAGCTCATAGCTGCGCAGGCGAATCTCCATGGGGTCACCCATCGGGGCGATCTTCTGCACCGTCACGCGCGTATTGGGGATCAGGCCCATATCCAGCAGTCTGCAGCGCAGGATTCCCTCGCCGCCGACCGCCGTAATGAGTCCGCTCTTTCCGACAGGAAGCTCCTTTAAGGTCATGGCTTCTCCCTCCAAAGTTAGACAGTCTTAACATTTTTTCATAGTAGCATACTCGGCTTTCCCTGTCAAGGAAAAAAACGGTGCACCGAAAATCGGTGCACCGGAAATTTATCTTGCGGTCATTTTTCTGCGGAAGATCACAATGGCCGCCGCCAGCAAAGCGGCCGCCCACGTCAGAACGATCCAGAGCTGCGGGAACATGCCGCCCCAGTCCCCTGCCAGAGCGGCCCGCGCCGCGTCGACGGCGTTGGCGAACGGGAGCGCGTAGGCGATGCGGCGGAAAACCTTTCCGCCAAGGTCGAGCGAGAACCAGATGCCGGAGAGCCACGCCGAGACATTGGTCAGCAAGGCTCCGCACATCCCACCGACGGCCTTTTACGGCAGCAGCGTACCGCACAGCATCCCGAGCGCCAGATTCACAAGCGCGATGGGCACGTTGACCGCCGTGCAGGCCAGAATGCGCCACGACACCGGCAGGCCGAGCGGGATGGCCGCCAGCAGGCACACAAGCGTCTGCGCCAGCGCCATGGGGAGCATGGGCAGCAGATAGCCGAGGATGAAATCCCGCCCCGTCAGCGGCGAGGCATACAGCCGCAGGATGAGGGCCGACGAGCGGTCGCGTGAGAGCAGCAGCGCGGAAAACAGCGCCAGAAAGCTCAGGCTGAACACGCTGACGCCCGGCGCAAGCTGCTCCGGCTCAAAGAGCGTCATGTGGGCCTCCGCCGGGATATGCCGGTTCAGGAAGCTCAGCAGCAGGAGCAGCAGGATGGGAAACGCGACGCCGAAGCCGACGCTGATCGGATCGCGGAGAATTTCGCGCGCGTTGCGTGAGGCAAAAAAGCGCATTCTTCTCATTGGACTCCCTCCCCTGCCAGCTTGATAAAGGCCTCCTCAAAGCGCGTCTCGCCCGCCGCGGCGCACAGCTCCTGCGCCGTGCCGCAGATGCGCAGCCTGCCGTGCGACAGGATACCGATGCGGTCGGAAAGCGCCTCCGCCTCCTCGAGATAATGCGTGGTGAGGATGACGGTCACTCTGCCGCACAGGCTCCGGATGACCTGCCACAACTCCCGCCGCGCCAGCACATCCAGCCCGAGCGTCGGCTCATCCAGAAATACGAGCTGCGGCTGCGAGATCAGCGCCATAGCGATGGAAAGCCGCCGCTGCCAGCCGCCGGAGAGCGTTTTGGCCCGGCTGCGCTCTACCTCGCCCAGATGGAACTCCGCGATCGTCTCCGCCGCGCGCTGCGCGGCCTCCCGACGCGATGCGCCGTAGATCCCGGCGATAAGCTCCAGATTCTCCCGCACCGTCAGGTTCGGCGCAACGGCCGTCTCCTGCGGGGAGAGATTGATGCGCCGCTTGATCTCCTGCGACTGCTGCGTCAGGCGAAAGCCGAGGATGTCCGCCTCGCCGCCCGTCGGCTGCAGCAGGCCCGAGAGCATGCGCAGCGTCGTCGTCTTGCCCGCTCCGTTCACGCCCAGCAGGGCAAACAGCTCGCCCTGCCGGACGGTCAGGTCCAGCCCGTCCACGGCCGTGTGCGCACCGAAGCGGCGCGTCAGGGCATGGGTCTCAATGGCGTTCATGCTTTGTCATCCTTTCTCTTCGGCATTGCCGCCGTAATGGCCGCAAAGATCTGCCCGGCCTGTGCCTTGGGCGGCAGAGCGATGCCCTGCTCCGTGTCTGCCAGCAGCAGAAGCTGGTCGCCCGGCGCGATACCGAACATCTCGCGCACCTCGGCCGGGATGACGATCTGCCCCTTCGGCCCGACCTTCACGGTCGTCATGTATTTTCCCTCCGGGAAGCCATTGTTTCCCATGGTCGTTCCTCCATTTCCGATTTGTATAACTTGTATCACCAGTTATACCACTAATGGGAGAAAAAATCAACCCGTGCGCGGAAAAATCCGCGCACGGGCTGCAGGTTATGAGATCTGATTCACAATCCCGAGGAAAACGATGCTCTGCGTCTCATGGTCGAAGATCACGCAGAGATACGGGCGCGTGAGCTCGACATACTTTGGCGGCTCCGTCTCCACAGCCGTTGTCGCCATGATGGGAAGGCTCGTCACGGCCGCACCGATCGTGCCGCTCTCATCGACCTGCAGATAGGTCTTCTGCTGGACTGCGTCGATCTTCAGGGGCGTATCGGACAGCAGGGAGAAATCCGCCGCGTCCGTAAAGGCCGTCTGCATGCCCATGGCCTCAAGCACGGGCCGCAGCGACGCCGTTGTGGATGCCGTGAACTTCGGCATGCGCGTATAGACTTTTTTCGCCTGCGGCTCACAGAGGGCATTCAACAGTGTCGCGCCGTCCAATGCCTCGAGCAGTTCCTCCGGCGTGCTCCCTTCGGCCGGAAGCAGGCCCGCAAAGGAATAGCGTCCGCCGGAATAGTGCTTTACAAAGCCCGTTGCGCCCGCGACCTCGAGATAGCTGCGCTCTTCGCCAGACAGGTAAGTCACGGTCTGCTCCGTGCCGTCGCTCGCGTGGAACGTGCCCTCGCTGCAGCTCTGCGGCTCATAGGGGCTGGCCCACTCCGCGTCGAACGTCATGGCGTTGATGAGATAGGTCACGATGCTCGGGTCGTCCTGCTCCAGGAGCTTTTTGATGCGCCCCTTTGTGTTAGAATCGACCCATTCGTTGATGGCCGCAACACTGAGGTCCCCGGCATGGACCTCCGCGCCGTATTTCTGCTCCATGGTCTGCCGGAACTCCGGCAGGAGCTGCACGGTTCCATTCCGTGTCCAGATCGAATTTGCAGAGACGACCTCGCCGTCCTCCGCCGCGCGGCAGGAAGCAAGCCAGGCATTCAGATCGTCCAGCTTCGCGCCGAGGGCATATTCCATCTCCTCCAGCGTGCGGCCGCCCGCGCCGTTTGCGGCCATGCCGAGGGCCAGCAGGGCGGAATACGGCGAGAGGATCGTCGTGGCGTCGGGCTTTGCCGCGCTGCGCAGCAGACCGAGCGCGAAATTCGCCCCACCTACCGCCGCCGTCTGATCCGGTACGGTCAGATCCTCGACCGGCTCCGGCTTTTCCGACGACTCGACGGCATCACTCGGAACGACCGGGTCCAGCCCGGCATCGGTCGGCTTCGTTTCCACCGTTGCCTCCGTCGGAGCGGCGGGACTGCCGCAGGCCCCGAGCAGCAGTGCTGCCAGCAGCAGGCAGATGAGTTGTTTCAGCTTCATGCGTGGTTCCTCCTTTGCAGATGTTCTGTTGCTTAGACGCAGCAGAGCACCGGAAGTTCCCGCAAAAAAGGAGGCCGCACGAGAGGCGCACTCCGGAAGTGCGCCTCAGTTATATTCGCCTGACGGCGAGTGATATTGTCCTTCGGACA
>ENA-UOJD01003970-UOJD01003970.1-human-gut-metagenome-genome-assembly--contig:-P48-NODE-3970-length-10183-cov-5.208235_pt1 | contig 10183 bp, 14 predicted proteins | sample MGYA00242342_ERZ723889 | MGnify/ENA metagenome assembly ERZ723889
GTTTTTTCCCGCTCCGTTGCTCTCTCTCCCGAACTAAGGCATCTAATTTTTTTAGGTATTCAAGCTCCGCTTCTAAGTATTCGTTGCGTTCGCGCAGACGCTGGTTCTCGGCTATTAAATCTTCTTCCACAGACTTATCCAAAGACTGTTTTCTCGGTCTGCCCGTGCTTTTCCTTCCGCGACGTTCTGTCATGAAACCTGCCGCTCCTTCTTCCAAGTATATGCGTTCCCATAGACGAAGTCGTGAACGAAATCTTGAGCAGTCTGTTTTTGTTTCTACTCCCCAATATTTTCTCACCGTATCGCTGTATGTCATATGGTTCTCTCGCATATCCATTATAACAGCTATCTTGAATTCTGGCGAGTACTTTGTGTTAAACTTCTTTCCTCTTGACATGAAAATATGCACCTCCAAAAGTCTGTCCAACTTTTGGGGTGCATATCACTTGACAGCGGGCGTTCTTTCTGATAAAATATAGTCCGACTTCGTACCAAATCGAGGAGAATGAAATGAACGGTCTTTCCGAGATCATGCAGGAATATAACCGGCAATGGCAGAAGTGTTCCGCTCTGTATAAGCAGTGGGCGGAAGGGATGGGCGTGACGTATCACGAGCTGCTCGCCCTGACGACGCTTGCGGGTGCGGAGGCCTGCACGCCGAAGATGATCGCCGAACAGTGGAGCCTGCCCAAGCAGACGGTGCATTCCGTCCTGCGCAGCTTCATGAAGCGTGGCTGGGTCGTGCTGGCGGCGCTTCGGGAAGACGGGCACGGAAGGCGCATCCTGCTGACGGAGGAGGGGAACGGGGCGCTCGTGCGCATCATCGGCGCGCTTGACAGGCGCGAGAGGGCGGTCTTGCGCAGATTCGGCGAGGAAAACGCGCGCAGGCTGATCGCGCTCACGGAGCTGTTCAACCGCTGCTTTGCGGAGGAGGAAGAATGAAACTGCACAAAGAATTTTTCAGGTATGTGCTCCCGTCCATGCTCGCCTTCGCGCTTTCGGGCATTTACAGCATTGCGGACGGCTTTTTTGTCGGCAACGAACTGGGCGACAACGCGCTCACGGCAATAAACGTGGCATACCCGCTCACCGCCTTTATACAGGCGGCGGGCTATTTGTTCTGCGTCTGATTGAGCTTTTTAACGGTGTCGAGGACGAACTCCCGCATCGCGGGAACAAGTTTTCTATATTCCGTGATGAGGGCGTTTTCCTCTTCGGTGAGCATATACCAGCTCACGACCGGCTCGTCCAGCCCCAGCGCGTGCTCAATGGCTTGCACTGTGTCGATGCGGGGGTTCGGTATGTACCCGCAGAAAATATTTTGTACCGTGCCTTTGGGTAAATTGGCTTTCTCTGCTATTTGAGCAATGGTGAGTTTCTTCTCCTTTTTCACCTTTTTCCATCTTTCTAAATCCATACAAAAGTCCTCCTTTGTGTATATCTTATAAAAAAACTCACGGATACACAATTTTTTCGGCATAAATATCTTGACAACTCACGAAAACAGTAGTATTATTATGTTACAAAACTCACGAAATAATGAGTTTAAGGAGGCACAGAGATGGAAAAGGAAAAAGCCCCGCAAAAGGCGGGGCAGAGGGAAACAGCATTTCTAACTTGTTTGAAATAATATAAAGGAGGCACACATGAACAAGTACGAGATCGGAGTATTGGGGAACGCGCGGCCGCAGAAAGCGGAGGAACCGCGCGGCACCCTGAAACTGAACCCGGCGTTCGAGGACGCCGTGCGGGCAATGGTGACGGAACGCGAAGAGCAGGACGCCCGCCGCGAAGGGAAAAGCGGAGGTGCGGAAAATGAGGTTCTTTAATTACGGCATCGGGGCAAGCTGGGTGTTCCGCTTCGAGCATCGGCCCATAGCGGACGGCAGAAGGCTATACAGACAGTACCGATATGTGCGGTACACGGTGGAAGGCTGCGAGCTGCGCGGCAGTCAGGTGGAGTATTACACGATCCGCTGCGTCGAGGAAGGCAAGCCCGACCTTTACATAGAGCAGACCGCTTCCCGCCTGCGGTATCTCATAAACTTCAATCTCGCGGAGGTGCTCTCCAACGGAACGTCGCAGCGCTATCCATTGCTTCCCTGCGAGGTGGCGGAATGGTATCGCGAAAGGAAAGCGCAGCGCGTCCGGGAATATAAGCTCGCGCAGCATATCCTCTCAACGCACAAGCGCTACAACGACATACTGCAAAAACAGAAGCGCGCGGAAATAGAGGCGGCGAAAGCGGAAGCTGTCTGCGAGTTCGACAAAGCAACACTGCTCAACGCGCAGATACGCACTTATACGAGGGAGCTTGCGGCGATCCGCGCGGAGCTCGGCATCACGGACGAGGTTCTGGAGCTCAAATACGAATGCCCGGTCTGCAAAGATACGGGGCTGACGGAGGACGGGCGTGTCTGCCTTTGCGCAAAGCAGCACGAAAGCGAGATCCGCGCCTATGTAGAGCACGAGCTCGGAGAGGTGGGCGCATGAATATCCGCGTGACGGCGCTGCCGGAAGAAGCGGCAGACTTTCTGCTCTGGCTGGACGGGCATAAAGACGAGGTGCGTATCGTGAGCTGTTCGCAGGCGTATGCAAATACGCGCAGTCCGCGGGATGACCGCATCCGCCACTACATAGAGATACAGCTGCTGCCTTCCGGGCGGGGAGGCAAGAGCAATGGCTGATACGAACATCAACCTCAACAAGCTGGATGACCAGATCGTGCTGCCGATGCAGCGCGTAGAAATGCCGGACGGTTCCGTCCTTCTCCTGCAATATGAGGAAAAGGGCGAAAACGGGGTCGTCATGGAAAAGAGCAACTACTGGGGCAGCGATTATCTTCTGACGATGAAGACGAAGAAGGTCACGCTGAAACGCTTTATCTCGATCCGACGAACCAGCACGAACAACTATTTTCTGATGGCGTGCGAGGTCGGGCAAAAGACTGTGGGCGGAAACCTGCGCTCCATGACGGAAGTAAACGAGTATCTGCGGGAGAACTTTATGGCGCGGCTTGTGTGAGAAAAATGCGCCCGGGCGCTCGAGCTGCGGGCAAAAGCTCACACGAAACAACGCCGCAGGCGTGTGAAAAAAAAGCGTTCAGGCATCGAACCGGGCGCAAAAAACTCACACGCGCGAGCGGGCGGGAAGGTATGACCAGACAGATAGCTGCAAAGCTATGCAAAACAAAACAGACACAAGCCGTGTGACTTTTCCAGAAGCTGCACGGCTTGATCCATGTCCTGAAGCAGAAAAAACTCACACGGCGAGGGGAAAAGAAATGACGCTGGAGATCGTTTACAAAGGCCGGCTCGCGCACAGGTATAAAAACCTTACGGCGAAACAGGCATATGCCGGCGCGGCGCGCTGGTGCGAATATTTCGGGAAACTGCTCGGCAGCCTTTTGGCCGTGCGGGTGATTTCAGATGCTTCCGATGATGACATAAGACCACCCTGACGCTGCCGGATTTGTGCCTTTCGGCAGTTCGTCCCCTGCGGGCGGGGCTCCTGCCCGCAGGGGGGAATAAAAAGGAGCCAAAAATAAAAAAGGAGTAAAAAGAGATGGCAAATTACGGCAAAACGAGCGGCAGGAACTGGGCTATATTCGCTCTTGTGATCCTGCTCGCGGCGGCGATCTTCTTCGGGGTCGTGACGGAAGGTTTCAGGAACTGGGACACGAGCACATGGTTCGGCAAAGAGGAAACGGATCAGTCGGCAGTCATAGACGACGAAGGCAACGAGATGGACAGCGAAACTGTGTACGCGCTTCCCCGCGCGATGGTGTACAGCCCTGCGGTGCGCGGCGCGACGCCCGAAACAACTGTAACGGTGAAAGCGGTCATTGAGCCTGCGGACGCGACGAACCAGCTCGTGGACTGGGAGATCGCGTTCGTGAACCCTTCCAGCGAGTGGGCGACGGGTAAAACAGTGACGGACTATGTGTCTCTGGACGCAGACAACAGCCTGACCGCAACGGTTACATTCAAAGAGGCATTCGGCGAACAGATCCAGATCACCGTCACCTCGCAGGACAATTCGACTTACACGGACACCTGCACGGTGGACTGCGCGCAGAAGCTGGAGAGCACATACGTTACATATGCAGCCGGTAGCGGGCTGGACGGCGACGCGGCGGTCATACTGAACGACGCGAGCGGCACGTCCTCGAACTGGGCTCTGCTGAAGATGTTCCTCGAGACGGAAGTGCAGAAGGCAGCGCAGATCACGCACAACACGACGCAGGTTTATACGATCGAGGACGAGTACACGACGACGGTAACGATCGCGCCGAGCGCAGAGCTTCTTGCGAAGGCGCAGGAGATCAATCCAGCAGCTACGAGCGGCAGCTACGACGCCACGGCAGGCATCACGCCGAACAGCGATTTCTTCGCGCAGCTTCTGGGCGAAGCTTTTGCGAACGAGAGCGACCTGTACGAGCTGGGCAAAGCGCTGGACGCAAAGGAAGTAGCGAACCCGTTTATCGTGACGGTTACGACGACGAGCGCCTATACGGACGACGTGACGGACACCTATTACCTCGCTTATACCGCGAACGACGTCGGCAAGCCCGTTACGGGTATCCACTTCGAGGATGACACGATCATCTTCTAAAAACTGAAAGGAGGAAATCATGAACAAAAAGAGCGGGGGCGGCAGCGCCGCCCCCAATGCCTATAAGGCTTTGAGTATCCTTCTGGCGCTCATCCTGCTTGCGGCTGCGGTCGTCGAGCTGGTTCTGTGGCGGCTTGACTATATCGTTTTCCAAAACCCGAACGCGGAGCAGGCGCAGGAAGAGGCGGATCTGAACGACAATCTTGTGATGACGCCGCAAAACGGCAAGCTGATGCGCCTGTCCGTAACGCGCGCGGCGGCGGCAGACGGCGGCTACGCGCCCGTTACGCTTTCGGCGACGGTACTGCCGGAGACCGCAACGGACAAGAGCGTGGACTGGTCTGTCGCGTTCATTGACGCGGAAAGCGACTGGGCGACGGGGAAAACCGTTACAGACTATGTGACCGTGACCCCGGCTTCGGACGGCGCGGCGACAGCCACGGTGCAGTGTCTGGAAGATTTCGGTGAGCAGATTGTAGTCACGGCAACGAGCCGGGACAATCCGGAAGCCGCGGCGCAGTGCACGGTGGACTTTGTAAAACGGATTTCCGGCATGCCGTTTACACCGAGTGATTTGGTATTCCCTACGAGCGGTTATGAGTTCGACGTACAATACACCGATTATACGCTCGATTCTGAAGTGACGGTGACGGTAAGCAATTACATGAAACTCACGGACGGTTTCAAAAATGCGATAACGACAAAGTTCTCGCAGCTTACGACGAAATACCGGTTCAACACAGACTGGTGGTTCTCTTCATCCGGCGCCATGATCAAGGGCGACCTCGAAGCGGGCACACTGACGTTTTCCGGGATCCCGAAGACCCCTGCCGGGTGTTTCACATACCCGGACGACGAATACGATTCGGACCAGATATCCGAAATGCGCGGGTATATTGACTCCGCCTTCCGCAGCGCGGTAAGTTCGTACAGTGACGTGCAGGCGACGTTCGACGTGACTTACACGGTCAGATACGGCGAGGAAACATATATGTCGGGGACGAAAACGGTGGAATGCCGTTTTGATTATGCGTCTCTGACGGTGCCTGTCGGGTCGCTTTCGCTGAACAAAGAAAACATTCAGTTTTAATTTAAGAGGTAAGAAATGACAAAGCAGGGAGGAACGGCGCGAGGCGCGCCGAAATGGATGCTTGCGGTGGCGGCGGTGCTGATCGCCGCCGCTATCGCCGCGGGCGGGGTGCTGGTCTGGCTCGTGCTGCGCACGGACGGGTTTTCCCGCGAGTATTACGTTGCGCACGGCGGGTCGGTTTATACGGCCGAAGCGCGGCAGGTCGTCCTTGACAGCGGCGAAAGCCAGTCCTTTACGGTCGGGCGCCTTCTGCCCTCGGCAGACGGCGAGATCGGCTATGAAGTCACGGTCACGCCCAACGCGGAAGAGAATTTCACTTTCACGGCGGACGGGAACGCGATGGCATACAGAAGCATAGGCGACCTGACGGAATATTTCGGCATAGTCATGGCCGAGGAAGTGTTTACGGTTAATATCCCGGAAGAGTTCACGATGCAGCGGCTGCTGGAGCAGGTCTACGAGGGCAGTGAGATCGAAGTGCCGGAACTGAAATCAGCGGACTATTTTCTGCTCAAGGTCACTTTCTCTAACGGCGAAGAAACGGAAATTTACTTCCGTATATACGCGGAAGCCGAAGGGATCACGCTGGATCCGCCACATATTATTTTTTAAGGAGGGGAGAGGATGAAACGTCTGACAACGATATTGCTCACGTTCGTGCTCGCGCTCTCTGCGGCGGTCGGCGGGATGACGTATGCGGTCGCGGCGGAAGCGGAGCGCGAGTTCGACGCCTCTCCTGTGCTCTATGACCTGAAAGACAGCACGACGGCGAGCGGGGAAACGTTCGACCTTACGGACTACCCATACGATACGGACGGCAAACTGCGGCTCGTGGCCCTCGTAGAATACTGCTACAGCTACGCGGCAAATCAGAGAAATAACTATGCGCTGTACCTGTACATATACAATCCCGCGGGAGCGGAGATCGACGGCGCCTCCGCGCTGAACGAGGCGCAGATGGCGGTCGCATACGGGTCGGACGGCGAGCCGACGCGCTGGGAAGGGTTCCGCCTCGCGTTCTGTAATAAGAGTACGGGAGACTATAACAACCTGTTCTATAAGTTCCGCGTTATCGACCATGAGAGCGCGGACGGGAAGACGATAAGCGAGCGCGTGAACAGTAATGCAAGGCGGTACGACCTTTCCGGGGTGGAGCTTCAGATGCCGAGCACGAGCAACCCGGAAGAATACAGCGAATACGTTGCGGGGACGTACACCTATACGGGGTATGCCGCGGGGTACGGGCCGGATGCGGAAGCGGAAAGCACGCTGACGTGTACGGCGGAGCCGCTGGACGTGATACGCATAGACGAGGTCGGCACGACGTACTACAATTTCCCCAAGACGCAGACGAAGGCGACGCAGGTGCAGACGGTGTGGTTCGCGCTCGAAAGCAGTTATGACTTTTTAGACGAGACGGACGAGCTGTATGCGCTGGAAGCGGAGTTCTATAAGTACCTCACGGCGCCGATGTTCGTGACGGAGAACTCGGACATTTACAGTTATCTCTCCGACTGGGTCGGCGTCGATATCGGTACCCTGGGCAACGCGGAGAACAAGTACGCGATCTACACGCAGGACTTTGCGCTGCATCCCGCGGCGATCGCAGGTGCAGTCATTGCCGGCGGCGTGGTCGGCGGCATCCTCGGCTCGCTGTTCAAGAACGCGGGCATCGTGTATAACGCCGCGTCGCTGCCGTGGAATGTGTCGGAGACGGAGGAAAGCAACTTCGTCACGAAGCTTGCATATCTCTTCTCCACGGACGGGAACGGCGTCGATGACTACGGTCTTCCGCGCGAGAAGATAGAAAGCTGGTGGAACAGCTATACGTCTTCTCACGGCAGCGGCAGCGTGTACAACGGATACAACGACGACCTGTTCATGCCCTACGATCTGGACGGGGACGGCGTTTCGGATGAGGCGTATAACCGTATATCGCCCACGATAGAGGACGACTTTGACGTGCCAGGCATGGGCTACGAAGGCAGTTTCGGCTGGCTGGGCGAATGGGCTGCGAGCATGGGACTTATAGACCGGTTCGAGGGCGTGGCGGACATAGACGTCATCCGCGAAGTGACTGCGGAGGATATGCAGGACGCAACGGGCCTTTCGCAGCGGCTGTATATTGCGGCTTCCGATGTGCAGGAGTTCACGGATTTTTATCGCGAACAGGCGGCGCAGGGCAAGCGCGTGTATCTGCTGCGCTATGACAGCAGCGAGTACGTCGCGGCGGACGTGATCGTCAATCCGAAGGGCATGGCTTCCGCAGACAGGACAAGCACTGAAATGCGGCAGATGTTTGTCAATCTCGGCTTTGACTTCATCTCATTCACCTTCAAAGACGCGGAGGGTGCGCTGACGGTGGTTCCGGCGGCGATGTCGCCGGTGGACGGCGTACCGGATGCCGATCCGTCCAGAGAGCCGACTGAAGCGCTGGAGCGGGCAAGGAAGACGGGCATCATCGTGCTTGTCATCGTCATCGTGATCCTGCTCATCGTGGGCGTGTGCCTGCTGTTCGGGTATTTCGGCGGCTTCCCGCTCGCGGCTATGGGAGGAGGGAAGAGCGGCGATGTCAAAGTGACGGTCAACAACGGCGGCGGACGGGGCAGCGGAGGAAAATCCGCAGACGCTTCAACCGCGGCAAAACGCGCGGAGAGCGCGGCGAAACGGGCGGAAAAGTCCGCTTCGGCCGCAAAACAAAGCGCGAAGAAGGCAAAGACGGTAACAGTAAAGAGCGGCCAGACCACGAAAAAGCGCACGGCAAGCAGCAAACGGGCGGCTTCATCCGGTAAGAGCAAAAGGAGGTGAACGAAAAACGCCGGGGGCAAACCTGCCCCCGGTGTAAAATCAATATGTTCAGACTGTTTTCATTCAAAAAAAAGAAATCTGAAAAAGTACCCGCATCGTCAACGGAAAAGACGAAACGAAACACCGCCACTGGAACGAAGGCGACGGAAAAAAAACGTCCGCTCGTTTCCGTTCAGATCAAAAATCATAAGGATGTCAAAGGCGGGCATCCGCACGTCGTCCTTGAAGATATTGACGACAAGCACGTTTCTGTCGGCCTTACGACAAAGCCGAAGAAAGGAAAAAACGCGACGAATTATAAGTTAGAGGTCAGCCCGCTTGGAGACGGGCGTCAGTCTTATGCGCGGCGTCAGGGAACCGTTGCTCCGCGCAAAGAGTATGAGAAACCGCGGAAAGGCAATTTGACTACTGCTGATTATACCCGCATAAAAAGCTACGGGGAAAAAGCGAAACAGAAGTATATCGAAAAAAAGAGCAAAAAAAAGTAGTGAACCGCCAAACACTTAAAGAAGCATCAGCACCGTTCCCGAGGGAACTGTCACTACTGTTTTACTATACCATATCCGCAGATAACTGTCAAGCATTTCGGAGCAGTATATGATCACCATCATTTTCGGTGCGCCGGGAACGGGCAAGACCTCGTTGAGCACGCATTTTCTTAAGCAGACATATCAGACACAAGGGCGAGCGTTGCTTTCCTATACACGCGGACGTATAGAGGCTATGAACAAAAGCCGTGCCGTGCCGCTGGCACGGCCGGAGAAGCCGCCCATCTTTGCAAATTATAAGGTGTCTTTCAAAACTGGCTATGACAAGACCTTTGAACCGTATTTTATCAATCCGTATTATATGGGGCTGCCGAACGAGGCAATGCCGACGCAGTATCTCCCTCCGGGGAGCAAAGTGTTTATTTCGGAAGCACAGCGCTATTATAATAGCCGCAAAAGCTCTACCTTGCCCGATTTCGTGAGCCGGCTCTATGAGATGCACAGGCATTACGGAATAGATATCTGGATGGACGTACAGCGGGCAAATCTTATAGATTTGAATATCAAGGAGATATGTAAATGCTTTATCGAGGTACGGGAAATGCGGCACAAAAAAGACTATGCCGGCCGCATTCTGCGAACCTCGTTCCGGTGCCGCGAGTTCGATTGCTGGCGGGCGGTAGAGCAGTATATGGAGACGGGGGCGGAGACGTTCCGCGAAGTTTGTTATATGAGTGAGGGCAGCATTTTTCGCTGTTTTGATAGTTATTCTTATTTTGAGGCGTTTCTCCCGGAAGAAGGTAAAAATTTTAATTATCTTCATTTTATTTCGAGGGAGGAACAGAAGCAGGCGGGCGAAGATGCGGTCTTTTATCGCACGGACGAGCCGGCAGAGTATCGTGCGCCGAGGAAGAAGGTAAAAGAGACGAAGGAGGCAGAGAAAGGTGCTTGAAAGTCTGGAGAGGCTGAACGAACGTATTTACGAGCTGTATGGTAGGCTGTATGAGAATAGTGAGCTGCTGACGAAAAAGCAGTCCGATTATATCGCTGACAGGCTTTTTGAACAGTATAAGGCGGAGTATGCGCTGCTTGAACAGAATACCGAACCTGCGCGTGCGGAAGCGCATTACAGGGCGTGGCAGAGTAGTTTTCGCCTGACGCCGAAGGCGCCGGGCTGGTTTAA
>ENA-UOJD01003971-UOJD01003971.1-human-gut-metagenome-genome-assembly--contig:-P48-NODE-3971-length-10183-cov-3.575336_pt1 | contig 10183 bp, 12 predicted proteins | sample MGYA00242342_ERZ723889 | MGnify/ENA metagenome assembly ERZ723889
ATCCTCCTGATGGCTTTGATTTATTTTGCCAGTAGGAATAAAAAAAATAAAAAATGGGTGAATCAGATTTAATTTTTTTACCGATAAAACAAAAAAATGTCAATAATTACCAAATTCTCTACTCTTTTTGATATGATACCGCAAAAGAAGCGGATTATCGTTTTCATCCAATTCCGCCAAAGCCTTGCGAAGAGGTTCATAGAATTTCCGGGTAGCAGGGGAAATCTTATCCCACTCCATATCGAGAGTCTGTAATCCCAAGGGAGGCAGATAGCAATAAATATTGTCCTTATCCATGCCAACATACCTTCCCCAAAACAAACCGGCGGAAAATTCTACTTTTTGCATCGAAAAATCATATTGGAAACGATGTTGAAAATTCAACAGTTTCCCCCAAGGCAGCGATCTCACCCATAACATTTTATCATCATTTATAAAATAAAGACGCTGACCTATTATTCGATCCTGTGGTAACTCTTTTTCAAAGGCAAACTCCAACCGAATCGGTGTAATTGTCAAATTTTCAGAAATCTGAAATAAAGAATCCCGCTTATCAATGCCTGCAATAATATTTCCTTTTCTCTCTCCAATCGTCCAATACCATCTGCCAGGACCATATTTCGATCGTTTTTCCGTAATTACAACCGGTTCAAGTAAAGTGTTCCCTTCAAATTTTGCAACAACATTTTGAGAAATATTGGTTTTAGGATTAAAAACAGAACCAAATAAAAATAAATTATTCCGGAACATATATAACCTATCCCAATCTATTTCTCCAGGTATCGTATAGGATGAAATAAAATTTCCCTCCATATCTATTGTCAAGATCCTATTCGGATAAGAAGTCAACAACAGTATTTTATCGTTTCTTTGATCGTAAACCACATCGATCAGTGAGTTATATTCACCCGGTCCTCGCCCTACTTTGCTATAAACGAAACTACTCGAATCCGTCCTGCTACAGACGATCAGCATTTCATCGTATAAAGCAATAAAAAACTTTTCAATCTTGATTACCCTTGTTATATCATTTAAAAGAACCACATCAACATCCGGTGTCTTTACTATTTCCAGCTCATCAAACCAACGTTCTGCCTCCATAGGCTTATCATCTTTTTGAATTTCCTGTATCTCAGGCCAGCTTACCGGAAAATATAATACATTCTCCGGCAAACTGTTTTACTTGGTTTTACAACCGATCAATCCGAATAATAAGAGAATCGCAACAATCGAAATTTTCAAGCAAAAGATACATTTATTTATTTGTCGTACATCGAACATAGAAACTTATACAATTAGTAAAAACAATTGAGCATTCCCTACCATTAATTATTCCTTTCTGATATGATACCGCAAAAGAAGGGGGTTATCGTTTTCATCCAGTTCCGCCAGGGCCTTTCGCAGGGGTTCGTAGAATTTCCGGGTAGAAGGGGACATGGCTTTCCAGGCATGTTCTACAATTTTCTGCTGTGAAGGCGATATACAGCAATAAATATTTTCTTTATCCGAACCCACATCAGTGCCAAACCATTTACCGATACTTACATCCAGCCTGGATGTCGAACAATCATACCAGAAACGATGTCCGAAATTATAAAAAATTCCATTCGGCATATATCTGACAAACAACATTCGATTTCCGTTCATCCAATAAAAATATTGGCCGGCTATCCGATCCTGTGGCAATTCCTTTTCGAAAGCGAAATCCAAATGGATTGGGGTCACCGTTAAATCTTCGGTTATCCGAAACAAAGAATCCCGTTCATTAATCCCTACCATCAAATAGTCCTGACTTTCACCCAGCGTCCAATATTTAGCTTTCGTTCCATATAAAAGTCGTCTGGTTATCACACTCCGTTCCGACAAATGAGTCCCATCATACCGGGCTATAATATCCGTTTGAACCCGGATCTGTTGGTTATAGTCAGATCCCAATAAATACAACTGATTCCGGAAAATATACAATCTGTCCCAATCGATTAAATAAGGTAAAGAATAAGAGGAAACGAAATTCCCTTCCATATCCAGCGTCAGAATCTTATTCGGGTAAGATGTCAACACCAATAATTTTTCTCTTGATTTATCGTAGACGACATCACTCAACCTTTCATATTCACCGGGACCACGTCCGATTTTATTATAAATAAAACCAGTTGTATCATACCTTCCGCAAGCCATCAAGGCTTCATCGGATAAAGCAATAAAATATCGCTCTGTAAGGATAATCCTTTGTATCCGATTGGCAACCAAGAGAATCCGGTCCACATCCGGGGACTTTATCACCTCCAAAGTATCGAACCACTGTTCTACCGGCAACAATTCTTCCTTCTTCTGGATTTCCTGAATCTCAGACCAGCCTATCGGAAAATGCAGGGTATTTTCCGATAAGCGATCTTGCTGGTCTTTACAACCAATCCATCCGCAAAACAATAACAAAAGAATTACTGTTTCTAATTTTTTTCGTACAAATAATCGATTATAACTTTTCAACATAACTTTGGGAAATTCATAGTTTACTAAGGGCGGATATTATTTCACTGTATGCTCCACTGCAATCTTTATTCGTACACTCCTTCATTAACCTCCCTTTTATACAATTATAGGCAAAATCATGTAATGTGACATTGAAATAACCATCACCTGCGATGTTAATCTGAACAATCTTCCGCAATTTAGGCTCAAGATCAGCCCCTCCATAGATATCTACCTGGCAATCTATATAATCTGCCTTAAACTCAAAATTATCCGGAAAGTTACATCCGACCAATTCTCTATTGGTTTCCATATCGATCTCACAACACTTTCCTCTATAACCTACATTACAAAAACATTGGTATCCGTCCCATGCCCTCGTACCCTCCGGGAAACAGGGATTGGGATCATCATTAAAGGTGCTTGCACTAAATAAAAACGAAAGGCCTGTTATCAAAACCAAAGACCCCAGTTTCAAATACTTAATTAAAAACGTTTTCATCATCATAAAATTTAAAAGTGAATAATAATCATTCAAAATCGTACTGATTTTGGATGAAACGCAGGTAACGAACAACCAAACGCATTGTTCGGGGAGTTATCATCAAGCCATAGACAGCCCTATTTTCCTCATCCGTTAAAAACAGGGAAGGATAGTTTTGCCAGGCATTTTCTTCCGCCGCGATCCAAATCCGGCTGTTTTCATGCGCTTTCAACATCGCTTTTATCGGTTCTATCCCTGCCGAATCGGTGATCACCTGTAATTGCCCGATATGCCGGCAATTTCCCAACACTTCGAGCATATTACTCTGCCTCACAGAGTCGGCTGCGAGATTGCAACAATTGACCACCAATCGTTTCGGGGGTAAAGTAGTAGAAATATTTCCGTTCGCTTCGGTCAGCTTCATACCTGCCAAAGAGATCCGTTCGGATAGGGTCCACAGACATTGTTCGAGAGTCAGTGCATACTCTTCTAAATAACGGTATTTATTCTCATAATACACATTTTCTTGTTTCAGCTTACTGACGGAACGGCTCTGAATGTTTAAAGCTACTCCTAAAATCAGGATCAATCCTAAAATGATCATAAAAGTTTTATCGATTTTCAATTTCATAGTCATTATTTTATCGTTCCTTTCAATGTGATCGCTACAGGACTTTTCACCCCATTGGAAAAAATCATGACCCGTTTGGAAAGATAGCCCTGATTATCCGTATAATAGCTCAATTTAATCTGCCCTTCTTCATTTTTCAATACCGGTTTTCTGTCCCATTCACTCCGGATACATCCGCAAGAAGCATCTACATTTGTAATAATCAACGGGGTATCTCCCCGATTAGTAAATTTCACAACGACTTCTATTGTTTTTCCCTTTTTTATCTCTCCCAAATCCAGCACATCCGATACGGTATAAAAAACTGCTTTTTTATCCTCAGGCACATCCACATACTTCTTTCCGGGAACAGAGCCGGCCAAATTACCATACAACATCTGCTCATAGGCGGGTTGTCCGGAAGCCAGCAGATTGTATAAACTATCCCCTCTCGCTTTTTCACCGACAGCAATATAAGCCGACATCAGTAAATAGCGGTTCATAAAATAGGGTTCCATGCGGATCGACTCTTCGAGTAAGCGGATGCCCTCCCGATACTCCTTTTCTGATACGTTCAACTTATCGATTAACAAATTGGCTTGCAACACCTTGGAATATAAAGCATATATCTCTTCCCCCACAGAATAAAGATCATTTTCCTGAAGGGCAAAGACACTTCTGCCGTTTATAATTTCCGACAACATCTGCTACCATTCACTTTCGGCCAGTAAGCCCGAATGAACGTATTTGACAGATAATGCTCCATCGGTTATCAGGACAGTAGGAGTACTCGATATGCCCAACATCTGAGCCAATCTGAATTGTTCCCTGATATCCACTTTACTAAAAACAAACCGGTCAGTGATCTTTTCCTCAAAAGTCCCCGAAGCTCGAAGTACATGATAAAAAAAATCACAGAACCGGCAATCCTCCATCCCGATAATAATGACCAGATATTTATTTTCATTCCGGCATTTTTCCGTTAAGGATGTTAAATCATACTTCTCATAAGGACTCTCCGAAACAGAACAGCCGACAAGTATCTGAAACAAATACAGGCATAATATTCCGACCTTTGTATTCATAGTTACTTCATTCAATTTTCGTACCTTATTCGTTAGTAAGACTAAAAAAAATAAAAATGGGTGAATCCATTTCTATTTTTCGGTCAGACTAATTGAAATTAAATCAAATTCTATTCACCCATTTTTCAAATTATTAAGTCTTACTAACAAACATAATGCAAAAATCAAGATTTGCAAATCATCGCATTTTTATTTTATTCACTTTTAAATTTCATTGATTATGAAAACACCTTTATTAAAAAATCTGAAATTATGGATTTTGGCCGGAATTACTGGTTTATCTTTTTTATCCAGTATGACTGTTTCTGGAAACGAGGATTATTATCCTTGTTATAAAGAGGGTACGATTACCTGGACAGGAAAGGAATGTATATGTGTACAGGGATATACAGGAAAATGTTGCGAGGTGGACCAAATGACAAATGAGTCGAAGGCTAAATGTAGCCTGCAATAATTTCTCGATTGGTATCTTCGACACCGACTTTCTATTCCGATTTCGGGTTTTATACCGGAAGACCGATTCGTCCGGAACGGTCAGTGAAAGAAAGAGCCAGCCGACCGACAAAAACGACGGGGTCTCCGAACACGAACACCGAAGACGAATAAATAACAAAATAATTGTTCGTTTAATTGGTGATAATATTTCTAATATTAATTTGTTTAAGGAAAAAATTATTTTTCTGATTATTAAGCGTATAGAACTAAAGGAGCAGAAGAATTCCAAAGTAAGTATACAGCAAAATTAATCGAACGATAATCTTTTTCCAATTCGCTCCTCAATGTTCTCAGCCCATTCCGGAGTAGAGTCTTCAATGTATTGACGGATATATTCAGTTCGGCTGCGGCATCCTTATATTTCATTTCTTCGAGCAGGATCCGGGTAACGACAGCCCGGGTCTGAACGGGTAATTTCGAAATAGCCCGATTGATTCTGTCGGCCACTTCGGAATCCATTTCCAGTGCTGTTTCTACTGCAATATTTACCTCGGGAGGCAGATCTCTGCGCCGATTCCATACATCCTTACGATGTTCATACGTGTAGCAAGCATTCCGGACAGAAGTAAAAAGATAAGAAGGAAGTGCCGAAGGAAGTAGTTTTTCCAAATAGTCGTCTGTCCACAACCGGATAAAAAAGTCCTGTACAATATCCTCTGCTGTAGAAAGAGAATGGACAAATTCATCCGCAAAGAGCACCAAAGGCCGGTAATACCGCCTGAACAGCACTTGTATCCCTTGCTTACGGTCAATCTTAAAGCACTGAAGTATGTCTGCATCCGAAATCATAACCACCATAGAAACGTTTGTACAAATATACGACATTTCGGATACATTAACACTTCAGTGGCTTAACTTTCCCGATTACTGCCTCCAGCGATATCCAACAGTTCGGAAGTAATCCCTTGTTGTCTCAATTTATTATACTCCAGCTGCAACTTACCTAATAATTTCACGGCATTATCATTAGCCATCTGCATCGCCAGAATACGGGCAGCCTGTTCGGAAGTTTTATTTTCCATCAACAGATCGTACATCAAAGCATGCATCATCAGGGGATACAACATGGTTAATATTTGTTCACATCCGGGTTCATAAATATACCATGGACCGACCCGATCTGTGGTTTCTATTTTTTCTTCCGGTTCTACAGCAACCGGCAAAAAAGAACGTAACCGCACGATTTGTACGCCCATACTTTTATAATGTGCATAAACAACTCCAACCTGATCGTATTTCCCTTTCAAAAAATCTTCCATCAGTTCATCCGCCAATTCCCGGGTAGCCGCCATATAGTCTTTCTTTTCAAAAGCTTCGGGATGTCGGGCCAGGCGAATGCCCTTTATCCGTTTCACTTCAGCCAGTATTTTTTTTCCGACCGGAAAAACGGTAATTTCCCGGATACCCCGTTTTTGATAAGCCTGTACTTCCTCCACCAATTTTTTATATAAATTGATATTGAAAGCTCCGCACAATCCATCGTCGGAAGCAAAAATAACAATAGCCACCTTCTTTACCTGGCGTTTCACTGTCAATGGCGACTGAAACTCACAACCGGATCTTTCAATATGGGCATATATTTCCCATAACTTCCGGCGATAAGGCTCGGCCTGAAGCAACTTGTTCTCGGCCTTTCTCAACCGGGCAGAAGAAATCATCTTCATTGCTCCGGTAATTTTCTGAGAGGAATGGACAGAATTGATCCTTCCTTTCAGTTCACGCATCGTTGCCATTCTTCTCTTTTTTACTTATCTACAAATTCTTCGGTTTGTTTCACGGGTGCAGCAAATTTATCGGCTACTTCCTTAGCCACTTCCTCCAACAAAGCAGCGACGACTTCGTCCAGATGTCCGACCTTCAATTCATCCAACACCTCTTTCCGGTAACGTACCCGAAGAATATCGAGAAAATATTTATAAAAATCGACGACAAGTTTTAAAGGTACCCGTTGTAACAATCCCTGGGTTCCGCAATAAATAATAGCAATCTCTTCTTCTACAGGCATCGGGGCATATTGAGGTTGTACCAATAGGCGGGCATTTTTTTGTCCTTTATCGATTACCATCTGAGTGACCGGATCCAAATCTCCTCCGAATTTGGAGAACGACTCGAGTTCCCGGTATTGAGCCTGATCGATTTTTAAGGTTCCGGCAATTTTTTTCATCGCTTTCACCTGAGCATTTCCTCCTACCCGCGATACTGAAACACCTACATTGATTGCCGGCCGGACTCCTTCGTTAAACAGAGAAGTTTCGAGGAATATCTGACCATCTGTAATCGAGATGACATTCGTCGGAATGTATGCCGACACATCGCCGGCCTGAGTCTCGATAATCGGTAAAGCGGTCAGTGATCCTCCGCCTTTGATCACCGGTTTCAACGGTTCGGGCAGGTCGTTCATCGTCGAAGCCACCTCATCATTGGATATAATCTTGGCCGCCCGTTCAAGCAAACGGGAGTGCAAATAAAAGATATCCCCCGGATAAGCCTCTCTACCCGAAGGTCTGCGCAAAATCAAAGAGATTTCCCGATAAGCTACAGCCTGCTTCGACAAATCATCGTATACGACCAGCGCATGCCTCCCGCTATCCCGGAAATATTCTCCGATCGTCGCTCCGGCAAAAGGTGCATAATAACGCATGGCAGCCGAATCGGACGCATTGGCAGCCAATACTACCGTGTAGTCCATCGCTCCGTGAGTTTTCAATACGTTGACCAAGGCTGCCACAGAAGAAGCTTTCTGACCGACAGCGACATAAATACAATAAACCGGTTTACCCTGCCGGTAATTTTCACGTTGATTCAATATGGTATCGATAGCGATAGCCGTTTTTCCGGTTTGCCGGTCACCGATAATCAGTTCCCGTTGTCCCCTTCCGATAGGTACCATCGAATCCACCGCTTTAATCCCTGTCTGCAAAGGTTCTTTAACAGGCTGCCGATAAATTACCCCGGGAGCCTTTCTTTCCAAAGGCAGTTCCAACAGATCGCCGGTAATCGGCCCTGCCCCGTCGATGGGTTCTCCCAATGTATCGATTACCCGTCCCAACAATCCTTCTCCCACATGAATAGAAGCAATATGCCCGGTGCGTTTAGCCGTAAAATTCTCTTTCACACGATCTCCCAAATTCAAAAGCACGACTCCCACCTGATCTTCTTCGAGGTTCATGGCTACTCCCCTTACCCCATTTTCAAATTCGATCAGTTCGCCGGAAGTCACATTGTCCAGCCCGAATACATTGGCTACGCCATCTCCTACCTCCAATACAGTTCCAATTTCTTCAAATTCAGCTTTCAAATCAACGTTATCCAGTTGTTGCTGAAGAATATCTGATGTTTCACTTGGTTTTATCATAATCTAATCATTTATACTTATCCTCTCCTATTTCAATTGCTTTGCGATTTTTTTCAACTCTCCGCCTACTGAATAATCGAGCTGCATGGAATTTACCCGGAGTACAAAGCCCCCGATAATAGCCGGATCTACCTTTTCGACAAATTCGATCTGTCTGGAAGTCCGGTCCGTTACCAGTTTTTTTATCCGGTCCAGCGTCTCCTGCTTCAAAGCAACCGCCGTGATAATCTTTATTCGTCCGATCTGGTACACCTTCCGGTATAACTTCTGGTACATCAGACAAATAGAGCGGATATACATCTCGCGGTGATTTTTTATCAGCAAACGGATTCCCCGCAGATACAACGTTCCGGGTTCGATCCCGATAGCGATCGTCAACAATTGTTCTTTATCCCGGGGAGACAATATCGGATTCAGTAATGCCTTATGTAAATCGGGATGGGAAATATAATTTTGTTCGAAGGTCTTCATTTTTTGATATACCTCTTCCGCAGCATTATATTTCTGTGCTACTTTCAGCATAGCCAAAGCGTATCTCCGTGCTATTAAACCTTCATCCATATCATTACAGTTTCTGAGCTGATTCCAGCTCATCCAACATTCGATCCACCAATTCTACCTGAGCAGTATCTTTCGACAAATCTTTTCTCAATACTTTCTCCGCGATCTCGAGTGACAAACGGCTCACCTGTCGCCTCATTTGTTTTTCGGCCTCCCGTTTAGCCTGTTCCATAGAAGCTTTTGCCTCTTCCATCATCTTCCGGACTTCATCGGCAGCTTCTTTTTTTGCGTTCTCGATCATCTCCCGTTTCATCCGTTCGGTTTCCTGTAAAGCAACCAATTGTTTTCTATGGGCTTCGGCCAGCATCTCTTCCACTTTTGTTTCCACTTCGTCCAGCCGTTGTTTTGCCTCGCGGGTAAATTTCACCCCACTATCGATAAAATCCGCTCTTTGTTCTATACTTCGGATAATCACGGGCCAGGCATATTTAGCCAGGATAGCCAGAATGATCAGAAAGACCACCAGCATCCAGAATACCAACCCGATCTCCGGTTTAAAGAGTCCCATAAACGATTATATAAACAAGGCCAACAAACATACAATGATAGCAAACAAAGCGACTCCTTCAATCAAAGCAGCGATCACGATCATATTCGTACGAATATTCCCGGTCTGCTCGGGTTGGCGGGCAATAGCGTCCATGGCATTCGCCCCGATCTTCCCAATACCTATACCTGCACCGATAGCAGCTAACCCTGCGCCGATGGCAGCACCCACTTTTGCCAGACTCATTCCGGCAGCGACCTGTAATAAAATCATACTTAACATAGCTTTTCAATTTTAAAATTATTCTATTTTATATTATTTTACTTTGTTCATTTCTCATGCCGGGCCCCGGTTTCCGCAGGTCTTGCCAAAGAAATAAAAATGGCAGACAACAACATAAATACATAAGCCTGTATGAAGCAAATCAACAAATCGATAAATCCCATAAATACAGCAAACACAACGGCAATCACGGTCGAAGTCCCCATAATCACAGGTCCCATCGCTGCAAAAATGAAAATCAGGGAAATCAGAACCAAAGTAATCAAATGTCCACCGAGCATATTGGCAAACAACCGGATCATCAAAGCAATCGGTTTGGTAAACACACCGAAAATCTCGATGACAGGCATCA
>ENA-UOJD01003973-UOJD01003973.1-human-gut-metagenome-genome-assembly--contig:-P48-NODE-3973-length-10179-cov-30.781904_pt1 | contig 10179 bp, 13 predicted proteins | sample MGYA00242342_ERZ723889 | MGnify/ENA metagenome assembly ERZ723889
TCTTGTCCAGCTGATCGTGTTCAGCACGGCCTTCCCGCTCGTACTGCTCAATCTTTTCGGTCAGTTCAGCCTGTTCTTTGTCGTAGCAATCTGCAAGCATTTGAAAACGTTTCTCCGGGAGAAGCCCTTTTGATACGACCTCATAAAGTTTTGCATATTCGACATTTTCGCTGGTTCATGGTACACTACATCCAATCCATGCGAATCCGTTGGAGGTGATTGTGTTGCTTTCCCTGTACTTAGCTGTTCTTGACGATCAAAGCAAAGAAGAACAATTTATAGTTGTATATAATACCTACAAACGGCTGGTCTACCATACCGCTTACAAAATTATGGGCGATTCGTATCTGGCAGAAGACGTACTGCAAGAAGTGTTTTTGTACGTTGCCAAAAATTTTTCTAAAATTCATCGAGAAAACTGTCACGAACTCGCTGCTTATCTCGTTAGTTGTAGTAGAAGCCGTGCATACGATATGCTTCGCAAGCAGCGAGAAGAACCGCTGGAAGAAGTCCCGGACGCACCAGATGATGCCCCGGTGCCGGACGATGCAGCAGTCAGCACCGATAACATCCAATACCTGACAGAACTGATCGGACAGATGAAACCGATGTATCGTGATCCTCTGCGTCTTTTGGCAATGGGCTATACCAACCGGGAGATTGCCGAATCGCTTGGACTGACGGATGAAGTGGTTCGGATGCGGCTTTTCCGTGGAAGAAAACTATTGTGGAAGGAGCTGAACAGCCGTGAGTGAGCGGACAGAGATCTCTTTTGATGCAGCTTTGATGATGGCACTCCGTGCAGATGCACAGAAAGAACTGGACGAGCTGCCAACTCCGGCACAGCTTGAAGAACGCTACCCGGACACGTTCCGATGGGATGCTCGCCTGAAAGCGGCATTGCATAAACGCCGTCCGGTGCTGAAACGAGTGCTTGTTGCGGCCCTGACGCTGATAATTCTGACCCTCGGTGCGCTTGCAGTAAGTGCAGACTTCCGCAAGGCGGTCTATACGATGATTCAGAAGTTCCTGCCCATTGAGATGCAGCTGACGTATCAAGTGGACGGCGAACCGTTGGAACGATTACCGGATGGATACAGCGATCATTATGTGCCGGACGGCTTTGAAATGGACGATGCGCAGAAATTTGAACGAGCAGAAAACTTTTTACATGTTTACTCGTCAAAAGAAACAGAGGAAAGCTACACTGTCCGTTGTTCAATTATCCAGCCGGGGCAGCAGTCCCTTTTTGATAATGAGCATACAGTGTACGAAACCGTAAAGGTCGGAGAAGCAGATGCAACTTTGGGAACGAGTGCAAGCGAAAACGGAGACACCGTTTATATTTTAAGCTGGGAGCAAGGAGGCGTTTCAAACACGATTATGGGAAACATTTCACGAGATGAGATTATGAAAATTGCCAAAAACGTATTTTAATATGAAACTCCATGCTATTTGTTAGAATCAACAAATAATATGGAGTTTCTTTGTATAAGCGTACAAACATAACGAAAAGCAGAGATTTTTTCAAAAAAGCTGTCACAAACATAAGGCGAGCTACGTTGACTAAGCAAAAGCTCCTATTAGGAGCAAAAGATTGGAGGTGTATTGTCTATTTATGATGAGAAAAAAAGAAAAAGTAATCACAATGACTGTGACCTTGATTTTGGTGGTCATACTGATTTGTATAAAAGTCACTCACTTTGTGATAATAGAACGTCCATTGAAACAATGCAGGATAGTATCAGCATACCATCTTACAGTAGACACTAATGGTGCTCAAATTGACCAGTCTTGGCTATTTGAAAAGGAAGACCTGACATATATAGATATTGCCAAAACTTTTGAGCAGACATATTTTGTCACTGATTATGCTGGTGGTTCTGGTGATAGCGGTGCACTCAATGAACTCACGATAGCTTTTGGTGAAACAATGGACGGAATGCCAGATATTCGCATAACGGTTTCTGAAAATGGCTACATTCAAATCAATGGTAAAAGAGCATATCCGCTTTCTCTTAAATATGCAGGCAAGAGGCTTTACGTACATCTTTTGGGGTGCTTACAGGATGGAGCCGATCTGCAGCAATAAGAATGACTAAGCAGAAGTTCCTGTGGAAGGTAAATGCATAAAAGTTTGCATGGAGGTGATTCCGATGCAGGATAAAAGTGAATCTTAAAAATAAATAGCTATTATGATGGACGGAGCGAAACCATTACTGGAAACACCAGCAGATAATGTAAGGAGATTCTTTTATGAAAAATATTACTAGAAAAACTTTTTTGAAAACGGTTCAGGCTGCAACATTTTTAGGCGTTATGTCTACCTGTTTGCCCAAGACATTTGCAACGGGAAATTTTACAGACGAGTTGGTGGCTACAAGTGATACACAGTATATACGAGTTACACCTGATGGAAATGCGGAAGTCCTTAGCAAGTCCGAATTCGTTTCTGGTGCAAAAGTTGAGGCCGCAAGACGTGAAGAGGCTATCAAAAGCATCATGTCCTCTCGTGCATCTGAAATTGCAAAAGGCGAAGAACTGAAGAAGTTGCAAACATCATACAATGGATATTTGTCATGGTACGTCAAGGCGTATCGGACTAGTCTTTCTACGGAAACATATCGTCTTACGGGACATTATGAATGGACAACATCCCCTTCAACCTTGGGAAAAGACGTTTTTGCTGTGTCGTATACCAATGGATTAACGCACGCCAATAATCATAATACGGCATATAGTTTTCAGTCGAAAATTTATATGTTAAGTGGAGGAAAAAAACTTCTGGCGAAGAATGTAAACCAAACCAGTACAAGCAATGTGGTTTACGATAAAGGCGGTGCAAGTATTATTCAGGATTTAGCAACGGAGCGCCCTGCATCGGGAGCTGGATACGTTTACAAATCAGAAAATCAAATGGGAAGCTTATCGTTTAATGTCGAGGTCGCAAGCAAAGCATCAACGGGAGCAACCGTCTTTGCTACCTATTATCATCGGAAAAATGAAAGAAATCTTGCAATCTCGGTATCAATTCCAATTGGAGGAAGTGTCAGCATTTCTGATGAGAGTTCTTATGAGCAAATCGGAAATAATCCTACCATTACATTTGCTCTAAATAAATGAGGCCGTCAATGAAAGCAAGGATTGTTCGTTATGGTTTTATAGGTGTCGTTGCAGTGCTTATAATTCTATGTGGAATGAAATTTAGCAATATGTACAAAGATTACCAAAAGCTTCAATTCAACCAAGAACAGATCGATACACAAGTATCTGTTTTGATGTCCATGCTTTTTTCAGACTTGTACTATTCCGACCCCATTGATTTGGGCGAGACCAAAGAGCATGCAGATGAACTTAGCGTTTTGCTTCAAGTAACATCCTATGATGAAATTCCTCATTTTAACGATATTGCCAACAAATTGATTGAAATATCGAAGAATGTTGAGTCACGTCCGGCATTTAGTGAACAGACAATTGAACTGTTTCAAAGTTTTATTTACAATCTTGGAAAACCTCTTTCCGATGATATAGATACATTGAGTACATCTCTATATGAATCGATAATGTCAGAGAGCGTTGAAGGATAGGACTATACTCTAAGTTGGGAATATCAGGGGATTACACATACCGTTATGTGAAACATTCCATACGATGAGATTATGAAAATTGCGGAAGGTATCCGTTAAGAAAGCCGGACACTTGTGAGAGTACACAAATGTCCGGCTTTCTTTTTGTCTGAACTTACAAAGATGGAAAATTCGAAAAAATTTCTCCTGAAAATTGAAACGAAGCGAATGCGAATTGCGTTGATTATACAAAGGCTCTTGTTAGGAGCAAAAAAACGGAGGTGTATGTCTATGTCGAAAAAGCGTTTGTTGTCCATTGTTATTTCAGCGGTGATTCTCTTGAGTTTTGCCTGCACCGCAATGGCCGCTGAAAAGTCTGAGCGGTATGTAGGTGATAGTACGGTCAACGGTTCCATCTATCAGACTTACTATCAAGTTGATGCTCAAACGAGAACTGGCATAAAAAGTATCAGTGTTTCTGGCTCTCTCTATGAAAAAGGATCCTTCGGAACATGGCAGAGAGTAAGCAACTGTTCAAATACCAGCACGACCTCGAACTGCATGGCAAGCGGTAACTACAATACCAAACCGGGAAAATCTTACAAGCTGGAGTATTCAGCAACATTTAATTATTCTGATGGACAGAGTGAAACCATTACAGGTAGTACAAGTAGATAAAGTATAATGGCACTCGTTATGTGTCTTGTGGCTTCTAGTTTTATATGAAAGGGTGAGTCCAATGCAGTCGTAGAGCATGGTGATGATATATAAAAATCAAGAATAATGCACAGGGGATATTGTTGCATAAATGACTTTTTTAATTGTTTGTGTGGTGGCATCTATAATTTGGGGTGCTATTTTAATATGTAAAATAGTCGATGTGATACATATTACAGATGTTAATAAATTATCAGAATGTAAAATTATCCTTGTTGTTAGCATGAGTGGTCTAACTTTATCATGGTGGCTGTTTTTCATGGATTTAATAAATATTATAGGGTATTAAGTGAAGTTCATCTATAAAGAGTAGATTCTCTTAAACGGCCTCACTTATACTATGGCTAGGGCACTCGATGAGCACTTGTGTTTTACGGCGTAGCAACCAGATATTCTGAAATCCACTTGTTATAAGTAAAATTCCCCACTTTAGGTTAAGAAAGGAGTTTGACAATGAAAAGATTCTTGGCTATAATTTTGACACTTTCTATTGCACTCTCTATTTCCATGAGTGTCTTTGCAGAGGGAAAGGCTACTGTAACCAGCGGAAAAATTTTAAGGCTCCCAGAGATTACTTCTAATGCTCCAATAAATATTCCTGTTGGTGATGCTGAATACATCGAAGATAGTAATGGAAAATTGATTAAGATTTCAGACCTTATGCATTTTTCAAACCAGCAAGAAGCCGATAACTATCTTGCTCAGTTGAGCAAGCAGCTCTCTAAGACGGTTCAATACAATCCCCAAATTTCCACTGCAACTCGCTCGACACATGGCGATGCATTGGTTGCATCTAAAGGAGTAAGCACTGGCACTATTGAATTAAGAGTGGCATATTCAACATCTGGAGATTCTAATACCGGAACAATAACTCAAGCAAATGCATATACAACATTTACTGGCTTTACCTTAGGGTTTGACTGGAAGGAGGAAGTCTGTTATGCGGATATTACATCCTCTGGAAAAGATATTTATGCAATGGCTTCCGGAGAGTTGGAATATTATTTTTTGATAGATGGACTAATTCAGCTTGGGCGCAAAGCGGTCTCTCTTGACGGATACTGTTTTGTCATCCATTAACACTTCTTCTTGATCCTTTCAAATGGAGAGCACAGTATGATCGATATTGTTTGGCAAATAGTTAATGTCGTGGCTTTATTCGGCTGGTTATTAGGTGGAGTGGCACTGTTGATTGTTTTGCTGAAAAAACTATTCAAAAAATAAGCAGTAGCTATTCGCTCGCTTTCGTGGTGCGACGGTATTCAGCCATCAATAATCAAAGCGGTCGTCCATTTCTGTATCACCGTACAGCTGTTCAACTGCACCTGTCGTTCTAAAGATGAAGCCCAGCGATTGTGTGAAGATTGGCTCGTAACGCAGGATTGCTACTACATAAACTAAAAAATCCGCCGAGGACTCCTCCCGAAAAAACGGGAAGAATCCTCGGCGGATTTCGTTTATCGTGTTGGCTCTTTTTCGGCTGTGTTTTTTTCCTCTGCGAAAAACATCTCTACATTTTTCTGAGCTTTCATCAACTCCTGCATCTCATCTCGTGCCTTCCGGTAGTCTGGGTATGCTTCTTTCTTCTTTTTCAGAAGTTCAGCGTATTCGATGCTCAAGTCCTTAGCCTTTGGCAGCTTTTTCAATCCAGCTTCATCAAAAGCAGCTTTTGCAGCCTTATGCAGGGTGATTTCTTCCCGATGGGCATCCAGAAAGCTCTTACTGTACCCGGCTTTGCGGTAGGCGTCATAGACCGGACGTGTCCGGGCATAATTAACGATGTGCGTCCGCAGAACGGCAATCTCGGTCATGCGCGTTTCTGCCGCCTTGATTGAATCGCCCATGGCATGATAGCGTTCCGTTGCCGCCGCTGCACGTTCCCGCAGTTCCTCGGCACTGCTGATCTTCTGCTCCTGTAAAAATAGCAGCGTCTTGGACATCTCCTTCAGGTTGAACTTGGTCGCCCACCTTTTGTAGCCGACACTTTTGCCCTCTGCCATTTTCCCCTGAATATCCACCAGCAACTGGAAGGGCTGTTCTTTGGGCAGCTTTCTCTGGTACGGCTGATGTTTCGCTTTACCCTCCAGCACTGCCTTGATTTCTTCCTCACTGTACCCGGTGCCCAGAGTTTGGAATCGAATAAAGCGTTTCTGCCCCTTGCCCTTTACCGCCATGTGCTTGCCACGCTTCGCCTTATATCCCTGCTGCTCCAGCTTTTGCAGAAAAACTTCAAAGTCCTTCGGCTTTTCCGCAAGGATGGTGTCGATGATTCCGCACAGGCGGTCACGGTTGCTCTCCTTTGGAGGATAGAGAACACGCTTCTGCCGCTCCCGGTAGGGTTTCTTCTCAATGACGGACAACTGGTGCTCTAAGCAAATCAGGTCACTCAACCGCTGCACTGCCAACGCTGAAAAGAAAAAATCCCGGAACTTTTTGGTGCCATCCAGTGCCGTAGAGTTGAAGATCACATGGTTGTGGATGTGCTGCCGGTCCGTGTGCGTTGCCACCACAAAGGCGTGCTTGCCCTTGGTAAAACGCATGGCCAGTTCGTAGCCTACTTTGTTAGCCTCCTCTGCAGTGATTTCTCCCGGACGAAAGGACTGCCGTATCTGATAAGCAATGACATCGCTTTTTTGCCTGCGTCCGTTTACGAAATCGTACTGCCGCTTGGTAAGCATAAATTCTTCATCTGCTGTCAGGGCGCTACAAGCATAGCTGCTGACATACTGCCCCTGCTCGGTCTTGTCCGGGTTTTCGATATAATCCGTGCGATTTTTCAGGCAGGCTGCAACGGTCATGCCCTTGTTTTTGTGCAGCGCAATCAGCCGTGTTGCTGCCAGCATCATCACCCCCTATTGCAAAGAAAAAATGCCGCCCGGAGGCGGCATTGAGATCATTTGGATATTTTTTCGTAATCGGCAGCACCCGCCAGATACATTGCCTTGTATCTGGCGCATTCCAACTCATTGCAGATTTCATCTAAGGCGAGATATTGATTCCACGCTTCTTTGCTGATAGCGCTCTGCAAGGCTTTTTCAGCTGCTCTTTTGGCTTTTTTCAGTCGCAGATACTCTTCATCCTCACCCAGCATCTCAGAAAAAATCGTGCTGTTGTGTTCAAAATAACAATCCTCTATCCTCTGTTTGCTCATAGCATCCCTCACAGTTCTGCAAGCCACTCACTGAAACGCCTGATGCCCTCGGTGATGGCAGTTGCGCCGAAAAAGAAGACAAAGCAGAGGAATTCGGCTACCAGCAAGATAAGGAACTGATTCCAAGTCTGACGGTAAGCAGTGTAGATGCCGCAGCCGAAGATGTAGAGCATCAGCGGAGCAACTACATAGCTAGACAGGGTTAGCAGCCACCTTGCCATCAGAGCTAGAAACGCCACAAAGAGAGAAATCGGGAAAAGAACAATTTTCTTCAGCATAGACATCATATCAAGCACTTCCTTTCTATTCGCCCTTATTATAAAGGTATCGACTACTACGTTGCAAGGATGTCAAGCATTATATGTACACCCGCAGTCCTCCAACTGCGGGAATTTTTATAGCTCTGCCAGCTTGGAAAGAATTTGCTTGCCAATGTCAATCAGTTCATCCAGACGCTGCCGCAGATCTTCCATGTCGGCGGCGTAGACCTTGCCGCACTCGTTGGCACGCTTGGCGTACTGGTTCAGATTGTTGCTGCACATCTGCAAGAGATATGCCATGCGTTGCAGTTCTTTCAAGTCGAGGTGCAGGCAATAGCCGTCCAGTGCCATCTTGCGGATATAGGCACTCAGGCTTCGGATGCCCATGCTGAGCATCTTTTCATAGATACGGTTCTTTTCTGTTTTGCTCAAGCGCAGGATGATGGTTTCATCCCGCTTTTCTTTCATCGTGCATCACCATCCTTATCATAATAGCTACGGAACGGTTTGACAGGCTCCGGCTGATTGGTCTTTTCCCCCAGTGCAGCCAGCACAGACGGACGAGTTGCAGGTGTTTCGGTTTCCTCGGTTTCTTCGGGAGCATCCTGCGAGGAACTGCGGTCACGGTCGATGTTCAGCAAGGCGTTCAATTCAGAAAGTCGGGCAGACTTTTCGGCCAGTTCTTCCTCCTGTGCAAAGGGCTTTGCCACTTCGACCTCTGCGGCCTGCTTCTGCTGTTCAAGGTTTTGCAGAGCATTTTCGGCATCTGCAATACGGTCAGCGAAATTGTCGATGGCATTGTCCAGACGAGTGATATTGCCGCGCGCATCATCGCCCAGCGATACCGGATAGCTCAACTCTGCCCGGAGTACGGCTTGATGCTCATTCTTGAAGCTGTCGAACCGGATGTTCAGTTCAAAGCCACGGTAGGTGCCCAGCAGCATCATATCAGCATTGGGCATCTCCTGCCGAGCCAGCAGCAGCCGTTCGCCTGCAGCCTTTTTGTCATCGTACACCATGCCCTTGATGGTCATGCCGCAGAAGTTTTCTTTGTCCTGCGGGTGTGCTGCTGCAATCTGTGAGTCCTGTTGTAAAGCAGCAATGCGGGTTTTCTGTTTCTGGATCTCCTCCGGGAAAGTTTTGAGCAGCTTATCCTCCAGACGATATTTCTGATTCTGGAAGTCTCCGCGCAGCACCTTCAATTTTGCTACCTGCACGTCCAAGTCCATCTTTTCCCGGATGCGAGGGTCGCCTGCACACAGAGCCTTGATTTCTGCGTAAGATAAAGCCTGTTCGTCAATATCATCGCAAGATCGCATAGGCGATTTGCTCGTCATGATCTGCGAGATAAACTTCTGTTTATTCTCAAGGGTCTGATAGAGGTAGGCGTCAAATGTCGATTCCGTGACGTAGTTATAGACGTAGACTTGTTTGTTTTTGTTGCCTTGGCGGATGATTCTGCCGTTGCGCTGGGTCATATCAGACGGACGCCAGCCTACATCCAGATGATGCACCGCTACGAGCAGCGTCTGGACGTTGGTGCCAGCTCCCATCTTTGCAGTGCTGCCCAGCAACACACGCACCTGTCCGCTGCGTACCTTGGAGAAAAGTTCTGCTTTCTTGTTCTCTGTATCTGCGTTGTGGATGAACTCGATCTCCTGTTCGGGCACACCAGCATTGAGCAGCTTGGAGCGGATATCATCATAAACGTTGAACGAACCGTCCCCCTTGGGAGTAGACATATCGCAGAAAATCAACTGGGTCAGCTTCTGCTCTTTGGTGTCGTTCCAGATGCGCAGGACGTTGTTGACGCAGGCATTTAACTTGCTGTTGGGGTCATCGGGCAGAGCGGAATTCATCAGCCGCTGGTCAAGACCGATTTTGCGACCATCCGACGTGATTTTCAACATATTATCCACAGAAGGGTCAACAGAACCGCTGTGGACTTCGGCTGCACGTTCGCTCAACGCCTGCACCATGTCCTGTTGGATTTCCGAAGGCTTGACCACCACCGTCTCAAATTTTGCATCAGGCACCGGGAGATGAAGCTGGTCGCTGGTCTTGATATCCGCCGCTTCTTTGAACATCGCCATCAGTTCGGGCAAGTTGAAAAACTTCGCAAAACGAGTGCGCGCACGGTATCCGGTGCCTTCGGGCGCAAGTTCAATAGCCGTGGTTGTCTCACCGAAGGTGGATGCCCATGCATCAAAATGGGTCAATCCTTTCTGCTGCAAGGTGTTGTACTGGAGATAACGCATCAGGGTGTACATTTCCGTCATGGAATTGCTGATCGGCGTACCGGTTGCAAAAATCACGCCGCGCCCTCCGGTAATCTCATCGAGGTAGCGGCATTTCCCAAACATATCAGAAGATTTTTGCGCTTCGGATGTGCTCAGGCCTGCCACATTCCGCATCTTCGTATATAAGAACAATGTGCAGCACCTCTGCGGCTGCGAAGCAGTCCGCAGAGTAGTCTGCTTTGTTG
>ENA-UOJD01003975-UOJD01003975.1-human-gut-metagenome-genome-assembly--contig:-P48-NODE-3975-length-10178-cov-4.875333_pt1 | contig 10178 bp, 9 predicted proteins | sample MGYA00242342_ERZ723889 | MGnify/ENA metagenome assembly ERZ723889
AATCGTGGGCGAGTCCGGCTCGGGCAAATCCACCCTGATGAACATTATCGGCGTGCTGGACAAGCCGACCGCCGGGGAGTATGTGCTGGACGGCGTGAACATCCATGAGGCCGATGACAACGATCTGGCGGCCATCCGCAACCGCAAGATCGGCTTTGTGTTCCAGACCTACAACCTGATCGGGCGGCAGAGCGCCCTGAAAAATGTCGAGCTGCCGATGCTTTACGCGGGTGTGCCCGCTGCCGAGCGCACCCGCCGCGCCAAGGACTGGCTGGGCCGGGTCGGCATGGCCGAGCGGATGCGCCACCAGCCCAACGAGCTTTCCGGCGGGCAGAAGCAGCGGGTGGCGATCGCCCGCGCCATGGTCAACGAGCCGGCGCTGATTCTGGCCGATGAGCCGACCGGCGCGCTGGACAGCCAGACCAGCCGTGTCGTGATGGACCTCTTTCACGAAATGCATGAAAAATACCACAAGACCATCGTGCTGATCACGCACAACCCTGCGCTGGCCGAGGAGTGCCAGCGGGTGCTGACGCTGCGTGACGGACTGATCGTGGGGGAACGAAAGGGGACAGGCGAACGTGCAGCTCTTTGAAAATATCAGCATGGCGCTGGCCAGTGTAAAAAGCAACAAGATGCGCAGCGCCCTGACCATGCTGGGTATCATCATCGGCATAGCGGCAGTCATTGCCATCGAAACGGTCGGCAACAGCATGACCGGCTCGGTCACTGATTCGATGGCCGGCATGGGTGCCAGCAACATTTCGGTCAGCGTTGTGCAGAAAAGCGCAAACGATACCTCGGGTACGGCGCAGGGCGTCACGCTGCGGCGGTTCATGGACTCCAAGCCGTCGGACGCCGACCTCATCACCGATGCGATGATGCAGGATTTTCTTACTGCCTTCCCCGGCAAGGTCGATCATATCGAGCTGACCCAGCAGGTCGGCAGCGGTACGGTGGCAAAATACGGCGACCCGACCACGACCATCACAGCCACGGTCAGCGGTGCCAACGCCGCCACGCTGGAAAATCTTGACACAGATTCGCAGATTCTCTGCGGCCGCTGGCTGGACGATGACAAGGATGCAGGCCGCAAGGTGGCCTGTGTGTCGGAAAAGTTCGTTGAGCAGGCCATCGGCGGCACCGCGCAGGATGCCATCGGCAAGGCGGTGACGCTGACCATCAACAAGGACCTGTATACCTTTTATATAGAGGGCGTCTACCGTTACACCGAGGACAGCTATTCCAGCATGTTCTCCGGCACGGACGATGATTCGATCCAGACGGATTTTTATATCCCGCTCGATGTGGCAAAGTCCATCGCCGGGGCGGGGGCCGGTTACCAGAGCATCACGGTCGTGGCGGACGGCACGGCGGTCAATGTGACCTCGTTCGTGGATACGGTCGGCGATTTCTTCGCCAGCTACTACACCCGCAACGACTCCTGGACGGTCAGCGCCTCAAGTCTGGCAAGCCTGCTTGACTCGATGTCCTCGATGCTCGGCACGGTATCGCTGGGAATCTCCGCCATTGCGGCACTCTCGCTGCTGGTGGGCGGCATCGGCGTTATGAACATTATGATGGTCTCCGTCACCGAGCGCACCCGGGAGATCGGCACCCGCAAGGCGCTCGGCGCCCCGGCAGCGGCGATCCGGATGCAGTTCATCACCGAGAGCGTCATCCTCTGCCTGATCGGCGGCATCGCCGGTATCCTGCTGGGGCTGGCCCTCGGTGCGGGGCTGAGCAAGGCTGTGGGCTACGCCGCCCGCCCGAGCCTGACCGCCATCGTGGTAGCAGTCGGCTTCAGCATGGCCATCGGCGTATTCTTCGGCTACTATCCCGCCAACAAGGCCGCAAAGCTTGATCCCATCGAGGCCCTGCGGTACGAGTAAACCCTGCCCCCGCGCATTGCGCGGGGGATTTTTTTGTGCTATACTCATACTGGGAAAGTGAGAGGTTATATAAGGTGAAAAAGGAACGACTCTTTACAAACCAACAGCTGCTTGCGCTGCTCTGGCCGCTTATCATCGAGCAGGCGCTCGGTGTTCTGGTGGGCATGGCCGATACCGTCATGGTCTCCTCGGTGGGGGAGGCGGCGATCTCCGGCGTGTCGCTGGTGGATATGATCAACCAGCTTATCATCACAGTGTTCGGCGCGCTGGCAACCGGCGGCGCAGTCGTGACCAGCCAGCATCTGGGCGCCAAGCGGCCCGAGGAGGCCGCCCGCAGTGCCGGGCAGCTGGTGGGGCTCAGCGGTATCCTCGGCACGGCGGTGGCGGTGTTCTGCCTTGTGACCCGCACGGCACAGCTGCGGCTCTTCTTCGGCACGATCAGCGAGGATGTCATGCAGGCGTGCCTGACCTACTTTACGATCACGGCGCTGTCGTTTCCATTTCTGGCACTCTACAACGCGGGCGCGGCGATCTTCCGCTCCACCGGCAACAGCGCGGTGTCGATGAAGGTCTCGGTCCTTGTCAACGCCATCAACTTCTGCGGCAATGCGCTCTGCGTCTTTGTGCTGCGCATGGGCGTTGCGGGCGTTGCCGTGCCCACGCTGGTCTCCCGCGCGGTGGGGGCGGTCATCATTCTGTCACTGGCCGCCAAGCGGGACTATGTGCTGCGCATCACGCCGCGCACAGTTACCTGGCTGGAGGGGCGCACCGTCAGGAGCATCCTTTACATCGGCATCCCCTCAGCGTTTGAGAACAGCCTGTTCCAGCTTGGCCGGGTGCTGGTCGTTTCGATGATCTCGCTGTTCGGCACGGTGCATATCTCGGCCAATGCGGTGGCCAACAATCTCGATGCTGTCGGCTGCATCGTGGGCAACGCAATGGGCCTTGCCATGATCACGGTCGTGGGCCGCTGTGTCGGCGCACAGGATTTTGAGCAGACGAAGCATTATACAAAAAAGCTGCTTTTGTGGGATTATATCGCGCAGGGCACCGTGAATCTGCTGGTGCTGTTCTTCCTGAACCGGATTTTGGGCATGTACACCCTCTCGCCGGAGACGCGCGCCCTGTCCTGGACGCTGGTCATGATCCACAACGGCGTGGCGATTTTGCTGTGGCCGGCCGGCTTTGTGCTGCCCAACGCCCTGCGCGCCGCCAACGATGTGCGGTTCACGATGGTCACCTCGATCCTCTCGATGATCGTCTGGCGCATGGGTTTGAGCTGGATACTCTGTGTCAATATGGGCATGGGCGCGGTCGGCGTCTGGCTGGCCATGGTCGTGGACTGGATCTGCCGCGTGACCTGCTTTGTGATCCGCTTTGCCAGCGGTGCATGGCAAAAGAGCGCAATGAAAAAGGTATAGCAAAAAAAGCCACCCTTTGACGGGGAAGGCTTAAAAAGGAGTTTATCAATGAAATTCATCAGCTGGAATGTCAACGGTCTGCGCGCCTGCCTTAAAAAAGGCTTTGAGGATGTGTTCCGCACGCTGGACGCGGACTTTTTCTGCATTCAGGAGACGAAGATGCAGCCCGGGCAGGCCGACTTTGCGCCCGAGGGCTACACCGAGTACATCTACAGCGCCGATAAAAAGGGCTACTCCGGCACGGCGGTCTGGGCCAAAACACCGGCGCTCAGCGTGCGGTACGGCTTGGACGAGGATGTCCATAACCCTGCTGGCCGCGCCATCACGCTTGAATACCCGGATTTCTACCTCGTCAACCTCTATGTACCCAACGCCCAGAACGAGCTGGCGCGCATCGACTACCGTATGCAGTGGGAGGATGACCTGCGCCGCTACCTGCAGAAGCTTGACGCCGAAAAGCCGGTCATCCTTTGCGGAGATCTGAATGTGGCGCATGAGGACATCGACCTGAAAAACCCCGGCCCCAACCGCGGCGCGGCGGGCTTCAGCGATCAGGAACGCGGCAAGCTGGATGAGCTGCTGGCGGCGGGCTTTACCGATTCCTTCCGCCGCCTGCACCCCGATGCCACCGGCATGTACAGCTGGTGGAGCATGCGGTTCCGCGCGCGGGAGCGCAACGCGGGCTGGCGTATCGACTATTTTCTGGTCAGCGACCGCATTGCCGACAAAATCCAGAACGCTGCGATCCTGATGGATGTGATGGGCAGCGACCACTGCCCGGTGGAGCTGGATATCAACCTGTAAAGCCTTCTCCCTTGGGAGAAGGTGGCCGCAGGCCGGATGAGGGGCGGCCTTCTGGGGGTTGCCCGGTAAATGGGCGATAACGGCAGCTTCCCCCTCATCAGTCTGCTTCGCAGACAGCTTCCCCCCAAGGGGGAAGCCAAAGAAGAAAACTTTTTAAAAATTCCCCCGCGCTTGCAATATCGGCGCCGGGGGATTCGTTTTAGTATACAGAAGGACAAAGCAAAGGAGGTGTGGGCGCTGACAAATGAAGAATTTACCGGGCTGATGCAGCAGTATCAAAGACTGGTCTACACAGTCTGCCTGCAGTTTGTTCACGACCCCCACACCGCTGAGGATCTGACACAGGACACCTTTCTCTCGGCGTTCTCGGCCATAGACCGATGCGAGCCGCAGTATTATAAGCAGTGGCTCGTCCGGGTGGCGCACAACACATGCAAGGACCACCTGCAAAGCGCATGGGTACGCAAGGTGGAGGCCCCGGGTGACGATGCCATGCCGGAGCCGCGCGGTGCCCCCGGCACCGATGCCGATGACCCGGCGGAAAGCGTGCTGGCGCGCGCCGGTGCCGCAGAGCTGGAGCAGCTTGTCCGCACCCTGCGCGAGCCCTACGGAAAAATCGCCGTTATGTACTTTTTGGAGCACAAAGAGAACGCGGAGATCGCAAGGCTTGTGGGCCGCCCGCCCGCAACCGTCAACAGCCAGCTTTGGCGTGCAAAGCTGCTGCTTCGCCAGCAGATACTTGAAAGGAGGCAGAACGAATGAGCCTTTATTTTGATAACGAAAAACTCTTTGACGCCGAGGGCCACCTGACCGATGCGGGCCTGTACGCGCTGAAGGACGGCACGCTCGATGACCTTGGCGCGCTGGAGGCCGCCGAGCATCTGAGCTTCTGCGACTACTGCCTGCTGCGCTACACGGCGCTGATCGAGGCCGCGCCCGAGGCCATGAAGCAGCCCATGCGCGACCTGATCCCGCAGGTGCAGAGCCTGATGCGGCTGCGCAGCTTCCGCATCATGACAAACCGGTATGTGTCGGCCGCTGCGGCGGTGGTGCTGGGCTTCGTGCTGTGGGGCGCGGTCAGCACATTCGGCCTGCCGGATGTCTCCGCCCTGACCGCCCAGCAGCCCACCACCCCGCATGAGCGGTTCGGCACCAAATTCAGCACCGCCGTCAACGGCTTTTACAAAAGCCTCGACGATACCTTTAAAAGCTTTACACTGACCGCGGAAAACGGTCTGGACCAGATCAGAGCACAAGGCATCGGCGGCAGCACCGCCAAGGGGGAATAAACCATGAAAAAGAACGGCTTTCTGACCTTTATCTTCGCCTGTATCCCGGGCGCAGGGCAGATGTACTACGGCTATATGCAGCGCGGCCTGTCGATTGCGATGATACTGATACTCTGTGTGATGGCGGCCACCGTCGTTGAACCGCTGCTGTTCCTCTGCCTTGTCATCTGGATGTACAGCTTTTTTGACACCTATGACCTCATCCGCCACATGGCGGCCGGTGAGCCGAAGGAGGATTCCCTGCTGGTTCTGGGCAATTATGAGGAGATCAAAAAGCTGGTCCCCCAGCACAACAGGCTGATCGGCTGGGGCTTGGTCTGCTTCGGCGTCTGGGCACTGTATGAGACATTCATCTCAAACTGGCTCTATACGCTGCTGTGCAATCTTGTTGGCAACGGCTACGCCTACGACATCATCACCGGCATACCGAATATTGTCATTGCGGTACTGCTGATTTTCGCAGGCCTCAAGCTGCTTGGTCTGCACCCCGAAACGAAGCACGGCGATGACGAGCTGCCGCCGTATCCGCATGAATAAATATGCCTTCCCCTCTTGGGGGAAGGTGGCGCCGCAGCGCCGGATGAGGGGCGGCCTTACGGACGCTGCTCGTCCGCCCTTTGCCGCAGGGTAGGGGCGGGATATGTCCCGCCCGCCGCTGTGCCCGCCATACACGCGCGGCCCGGGCATGCCCGGCCTCTACCACTCAATATAAATAGAATGAGGTAAAATCATGGATGAACAAACCACCCCGAAAAAGACACGCCGCGTGGGGACGCTGGCGTTTGCGCTGGTGCTGATTCTGGCAGGTGTTCTGCTGATGCTCTACCAGCTGGTGCCCGGCTTTGACCTGCTTTGGATACTGAGGTTTTCGCCTGCAATTCTCATCGTGCTGGGTATCGAGCTGCTGTTCTACAGCAGTAAGCCCGATGCAAGGGTGCGGTTTGACTGGCTTTCGATGCTCGGCTGTGCCTTTATCCTCTGCATAGTGGGCACGGCGGCCGTCCTGCCCACGGTTTGGAATCTGTGGGGCCCCGAGCGGGAGCATGCGGCCAGCCGCATCGAGTCCGAAAAGGTCGCCGGCATCTATAACGCCCTGACCGGGGACCCGGCGCTGAAATCCCGCGTTGCCAATGCGCATGTGAATGTCTGGATCAGCCATACGGCAAGCGACAGCTACGCGCTGCAGGCCGGTGATGAATGTGCGCTGTACCTCAGCTTTACGGCAGAGTATGACAGTGACGAGGCATTTGCCGCAGACTGCCAGGCAGTGGTGCAGGCCGCCGATGCAAATGGGCTGGGCTTTACGACCTACTACTTCAGCTCGTGTGATGATCTGCAGGAGGGAACGCGGTACACTCTGGACTGCAACGCTGCTTTCCCGGTGGGACTGACCGCCGCCCAGCTGGCCGGGCGTGTCGAGAAGGAGTATTACTATGACGGCAGCGCCTTCTCCACCGAGGCAGACCGAGACAGCTATATCCGGGCGCAGCTGGAGAATGAGATTGAGCAGGAGTATGAAGCAGCACACGATGGCGAAAGCGCGACCAAGGAATACCTTGACAGCGAGGTAGCGCGCCGCTTTGCCGCCCTGAACGGCACCGCCACCCCGGAAACCGCCGCCGCATGACACAACGCCGAGACCCGATGACCGGGCCTCGGCTTTTTATGTGAAAAGTTCCGATTGACAGTCTGCGCGCTGAACCGTATAATAGACCGTACACGGCAAAAAAAGGAGAAGGTATGGAAAAAACGGAAAAGCTGACGCTGCGGGAATGTCTGATCGGCGACCGCGCATTTTACCGGCATGTGCTGGTGGTCGTTCTGCCAATCATCGTACAGAACACTCTGACAAATGTGGTGTCCCTGCTCGACAATGTCATGGTCGGGCAGGTCGGCACGCTGCCTATGAGCGGCGTTGCCGTAGTGGGCCAGCTGCTGTTCGTCTACAATCTGGCGGTTTGGGGCAGCACCGCGGGCGCAGGCATCTTCGGCGCGCAGTTCTACGGCCGCGGAGATATGGAGGGCGTGCGCCACACCTTCCGGTTCAAGCTGCTGGTGGCGCTTGCCATCACAGCGGCAGCCATCGGGCTGTTTCTCGCCGCAGGGCCTTCGCTCATCGGGGCCTATATCGCGGCGGATACCTCCCCGGCGGACGCCGCTGCGACCCTGCAATATGCCGAGGGGTATCTGCGCATTATGCTCGTCGGGCTTGTGCCCTTTGGCCTGACCCAGTGCTATGCAGGCACCCTGCGTGAAAGCGGCCAGACCGTGCTGCCCATGAAGGCCAGTATGCTGGCCATGGTCGTGAACTTTATCTTCAATGCGCTGCTCATCTTCGGTATAGGGCCGTTCCCGCGCATGGGCGTGGCCGGCGCTGCCATCGCCACGGTGCTGTCCCGCTTTGTGGAGCTGGCTATCGTGGTGGTGGGTGCCCACCGCAGCAGCGACCGCTACCCCTTCCTGCGGGGCATCTACAGCAGCTTTGCGATCCCCGGCGCTCTGGTGCGGGACATCCTGATCCGCTCCACGCCGCTGCTGGCCAACGAGCTGATGTGGGGTGCTGGGCAGGCTGTGCTGCTGCAGTGCTACTCGGTGCGCGGCATTCAGGCAGTGGCCGCGCTGAACATCTGCAACACCATCGCCCAGATCTTCAATGAGGTGTTCCTCTCGCTGGGCAACGCTACGGCCATCGTTGTCGGGCAGGAGCTGGGCGCCGATCGGCTGACCGGGGCGCGCCGCACGGCCTGGCGCATGATCACCCTGAGCCTTACCAGCTGTGTCATCATGGGTACGCTGCTGGCACTCTGCTCGCCCTATATCCCGCGCATTTATAATACCGAGGAATCCATCCGCCTGCTGGCGACCGAGCTGATCTGCATGGCGGCGCTCTGCATGCCGCTGTACGGCTTTTCCAACTGCGCGTATTTTACGCTGCGGTCCGGCGGCAAGACCTTTATCACCTTCCTGTTTGACAGCTGCTTTACCTGGGCTGTCTCGGTCCCTCTGGCCTACTGCCTGTCCCGCTTTACCGGGCTGAATATCGTTGCGATCTATCTGCTCGTCAATGGTATGGACATCGTCAAATGCGCCATCGGATTTGTGCTGGTGAAAAAAGGCATCTGGGTGAAGAATATTGTAAAGGAATAGTTTCCTTACCGCAGGCCGGTGCCGGGCATCGGCCTCTATAAGTCCCATGAAGGAGATGTACACCCCTATGACCACCGCACACAAAAGCCGCGTGCTGGATATGACCCGGGGAGACCCGTTCCGACTGGTGCTGCAGTTCTCGCTGCCGCTTTTCTGCTCGAATATGCTGCAGCAGGGCTACACCCTGCCCGACACCGCTTTGGCGGGGGAGCTGCGTCGCTGCGCCGCTCTGGCGCGGATCGGCGCGACGGCCGCGCTGTACGGGCTGATCATGAACTTTGCCTTCGGCATGAACAACGGTCTGGCATTGACGGTCAGCCGCTGCTTTGGGGCAGGGGAGCGGGAGGGCATCCGCCGCGCCGTTGGCTGGATGGTCACCCTTTCGGCGGCGGTGTCGATAGTGCTGACCACAGTGTCGCTGCTGGGACGCGGTGCGCTGCTGCAGGTGCTGCAGGTCCCTGCCGAGGTGTGGGACGGCGCAGCTGCCTACCTGACCGTTATTCTGCTGGGCATCCCGCTGACAATGCTGTACAATATGGAGGCCGCCCTGCTGCGCGCTGTGGGCAACAGCGTTACACCGCTTTTGTTTCTTTTGTTCAGCAGTGTGCTGAATGTCGGGCTGGACGCCGCCTTTATGGGGCCGCTGGGCATGGGCGTGCGCGGTGCCGCTGTAGCCACGGTGCTGGCGCAGGGCATCAGCGCCGTGCTGGGCGCAGTGTATCTGGTCCGCAGCTATCCGGAGCTGCACTTCGCCCCCGCGCATCTCAAAAAGTCTGCCCGCCGCGCGGTCATGAATATGTTCTGGGCCGGTATGAGCATGGGCCTGATGAGTGCGATCTACAATCTGGGAAGCGTGGCGCTGCAAAGCAGCATCAACGCGCTGGGCAGTGTCTATATCACGGCCCAAACGGCGGCCCGCCGCATGGCAGAGATGTACTTTATCCCGGGCGGTGCGCTTGGCATCGGTGTGGCAACCTTCAGCAGCCAGAACCTCGGCGCAGGCCGCCGCAGCCGCATTTGGCAGAGCGTCCGCGCAGCGCTGAAGATCTATTTTGTCTGGTGGCTTTTTGTTCTGGCGTTTACCTTCCTGCTGGGTGAGCCGGTGCTGCGCCTTATCACCGGCAGCAGCGATGCGCGCATCATCTCCAACGCGATGCTGTATCTCAAGATCAGCGTACCGATCATCCCGCCTATGGCCGTACTGGTGATCCTGCGCAATATGCTGCAGGGCATCCGCCACACGGTCGAGCCGCTGCTGGCCAGCGCGCTGGAACTGATCGGCAAGGTGATCTTTGCAGTCTGGCTGGTACCGGCCTGGGGCTACCGCGCTGTCTGCTTCTGCGAACCAACGACATGGATCATCTGCTTTGTCTTCATTCTGCTGGCAGTCTGGCGCTGCCGCAGCGACCTGCAGGACGCCTGCCCACCCGATAAAACACCGGCCTGAAAAAAATCTCATATTTCGACCCGCACACCCTTGGCAAACCGGATAATTTCTGGTATACTATATAATACATCTGTGCGGGCCGTTAGCTTAACGGTTAAAGCCGGCGGCTCATAACCGGCTGACCCACTTTTTTTACGATTTAATTTATTTGGATATTTTGTAATAGCTTCGCGACTTG
>ENA-UOJD01003976-UOJD01003976.1-human-gut-metagenome-genome-assembly--contig:-P48-NODE-3976-length-10174-cov-12.652436_pt1 | contig 10174 bp, 9 predicted proteins | sample MGYA00242342_ERZ723889 | MGnify/ENA metagenome assembly ERZ723889
CCCCCGTGGTCACGGGCGCTGTGAAGATCTTCGGCGGCAAGCTGACCGTTTCCTACATCTCCCTTCTCACGATCTCCGCCTGCATCGTCATCATGCTCGCGCTGACGCTTTTTGTCAGCAAGAGCAAGATGGGCAAGGCTATGCGTGCCTGCTCGGAGGATAAGGCGGCGGCACAGCTGATGGGCATCAACGTCAACGCGACCATTTCCGCGACCTTTGCCATCGGCTCGGCGCTCGCGGCCATCGCGGGCGTGCTGCTCTGCTCGTTCAACACCTCCCTCATGCCCACCACCGGCTCCATGCCCGGCATCAAGGCCTTTACCGCGGCGGTGTTCGGCGGCATCGGCTCCATTCCCGGCGCATTCCTCGGCGGGCTCCTGCTCGGCATCATCGAGGCCATGGCCCAGGCCTATATCTCGACGAACCTTGCAAACTCCATCGTCTTTGCCGTGCTGATCGTCGTGCTGCTCGTCAAGCCCGCGGGACTGCTCGGCAAGTACGTGCCGGAGAAAGTGTGAGGTGGCCGGAATGACAAAGAAAATGAAACAGTTCAACTCCCTCAAGAAAACCACCAGGGTCGACTTTGCGACCTATTTCGGCGTGATCGCCGCCTTCGTCATCGTGACGGTACTGCAAAGCAACGGCTCTCTCAAGCGCTCGGTCATCGGTCTTCTCGTGCCGATCTGCTGCTATATGTCCATGGCCGTTTCGCTGAACCTCACGGTCGGCATTCTCGGCGAGCTGAGCCTCGGCCACGCGGGCTTTATGAGCGTAGGCGCGTTCTCCGGTATCGTCGTCTCGCAGAGCCTTGCGGGACTCATTCCGAATGGCCCCGTGCGCCTCGCGCTCTCGATGTTCATCGGCGCGCTTCTCGCCGCGCTCGTCGGCCTTCTCATCGGCACGCCCGTGCTCCGCTTGCAGGGCGACTATCTCGCCATCGTGACGCTCGCCTTCGGCGAGATCATCAAGGAGCTTATCAACTGCCTCATCATTGGCTGCGATGAAAAGGGCCTGCACTTCGTTTTCAATCTCTCCGGCAACAAAACGGTCGATGACCTCGGCCTGAGTGCGAACGGCACGGCCATCATCAAGGGCGCGCAGGGCGCGACCGGCACCGCCACCATCGCAAGCTTCACCGCAGGCTTCATCCTCGTGATGCTCACGCTCTTCGTCGTGCTGAACCTGACCCGCTCTCGCGCGGGCCGCGCGATCATGGCGATCCGCGACAACCACATCGCCGCGCAGGCCATCGGCCTCAACCTGACGAAGTACAAGCTTCTGGCATTCGTCACCTCCGCCGCCCTCGCGGGCGCGGCAGGCGCGCTCTTCGGCCTGAACTACTCTTCTCTCCAGGCCACGAAGTTCAACTTCAACCTCTCCATTCTCGTGCTGGTGTTCGTGGTGCTCGGCGGGCTTGGCAACATCTGGGGCTCGCTTATTGCCGCCGCCGCGCTCACCATCCTGCCTGAGGCACTGCGCCCGCTCCACGACTACCGTATGCTCATCTATGCGATCGTACTGATTTTCGTCATGCTCGCGACCAATAATCCGCAGGCCAAGGCGTTCTTCGGCAGGCTCTTGCCCCACCGCCGCGCCGCCGCTGAAAAGGAGGACTGACCATGACTCAGAATATGTCGCAAAAGCAGAAAACCAAGCTCGTCCCCGTTTTGCGTGAACCGGCGCTGCTGACCGAGCGCGACGCGGACAAATCCCCCGTGCTCGAGTGCATCGACCTCGGCATCACCTTCGGCGGACTCAAGGCGGTCGACAACTTCAACGTGACCATCGGCCGCACGGAGATCTCCGGCCTCATCGGGCCGAACGGCGCGGGCAAGACCACGGTCTTCAACCTGCTCACCAAGGTCTATCAGCCCACCCACGGCACGATCCTCTTAAACGGCAAGGATATCCATGACCTCAGCACCGCGCAGGTCAACCGCGCAGGCATCGCCCGCACTTTCCAGAACATTCGCCTCTTCGGTGAACTGAGCGTGGAGGACAACATCACCGTTGCGATGGACAACCAGATGCACTACACGATGCCCGAGGGCATTTTCCGCCTGCCCCGCTTCTGGAAGGAAGAGCGCGTCATGCACGAGCGCGCAATGGAGCTTCTCTCCATCTTCCACATGGAGCACCTCGCCGGCGCCAAGGCAAGCTCGCTGCCCTACGGTGCGCAGCGCCGCCTTGAGATCCTGCGCGCGCTGGCAACCAACCCGAGCCTTCTGCTGCTCGACGAGCCTGCCGCCGGCATGAATCCGAGCGAAACGGCCGAGCTGATGGAAAATATTCTCTCCATTCGCGATACCTTCCATATCGCGGTGCTGCTCATCGAACACGACATGAACCTCGTCATGAACATCTGCGAGGGCATCGCCGTGCTGAACTTCGGCCGGATCATCGCCAAGGGTACACCAGAGGATATTCAGAACAATCCCGAGGTCATTGAAGCCTACCTCGGCAGAAAGAAGGAGGCCTGACGATGAGTCTGATCTTACAGGTGAACGATCTTCACGTCTACTATGGCAGCATTCACGCCGTCAAGGGTGTTTCCTTTGAAGTCAATCAGGGCGAGGTCGTCACGCTCATCGGCGCGAACGGTGCGGGCAAATCGACCGTGCTGAACACGGTTTCCGGCCTTCTGCATCCCAAGTCCGGCAGCGTCGTCTTTGAGGGCAAGGACTTAAAGGGCGTGAGCGCGCACAAGATCGTCGAGCGCGGTCTTGCGCAGGTTCCCGAAGGCCGCCATGTCTTTTTGCAGATGACCGTGGAGGACAACCTCGAAATGGGCGCCTATACCCAGCCGAATGCCAGCATTGCCGCGGGCATTGCCGATGTGTACGAGCGCTTTCCGCGCCTGAAGGAGCGCCGCCGCCAGATCGCCGGCACGCTCTCCGGCGGCGAGCAGCAGATGCTCGCCATGGGCCGCGCGCTCATGTCGCACCCCAAGCTTTTGATGCTCGACGAGCCGTCCATGGGTCTTGCGCCCATTCTCGTCGAGCAGATCTTCGACATCATTCGTGAACTGCACGCCGCAGGCACAACGATCCTGCTCGTCGAGCAGAACGCGCAGGCCGCGCTCTCCATCGCTGACCGCGCTTATGTGCTCGAGACAGGGCGCATCACCCTCTCCGGCACCGGCAAGGAGCTGATGGAAAGCGACGCGGTGCGCAAGGCCTACCTCGGCGGCTGAGTCCGTTTTTCAAAAAAGAGTCGTTCGGCAGAACGGCTCTTTTTTTGCGCAATTTCCGTTTCCTGCAAAAAATGCGCCGCTTTTCGTGCATTTTTCGCTTGCTTATGCTATACTGTGCGCATCAAATACGCTGACCCTGCCGCGCACGGCGGGAAACGATCGGAGGAGCGCCATGTTCAAAATACTCATCGCTGAGGACGACCGCGAGCTGCGCCAGCTTTTCGCCCATGTGCTCACCAAAAACGGCTATACGGTGCTCGGCGTTTCCAACGGCGAGGAGGCGCTTGCCGCGCTGGAGCAGAGCTATTACGACCTCATCATCTCCGACATTATGATGCCGAAGATGGACGGCTATGAGCTGGTGCGCTCCGTCCGCGAGAGCGGCTCGTCCATTCCCATCATGATGATCACCGCCAAGGACGCCTTTGACGATATGCGTCTTGGCTTTCTCTCCGGCAGCGACGATTATATGGTCAAGCCCATCAACATCGGCGAAATGGTGCTGCGCGTGAGCGCGCTGCTGCGCCGCGCGCAGATGGCGAGCGAGCGCCGGCAGGTCATCGGCGGCACGGTCATGGAATGCGACTCGCTCAGCGTCACCGTCGGCGGCGAGAGCATGGTGCTGCCGCAGAAGGAATTCATGCTGCTCTACAAGATGGCCTCCTTCCCCGGCCGCATCTTCACGCGCCAGCAGCTCATGGACGACATCTGGGGCTACGATTCCAGCACCGATACCCACACCGTTGATGTGCACATCGCGCGCCTGCGCGAGCGCTTCCGCGACAATTCCGACTTCAAGATCGTCACGATGCGCGGCGTCGGCTATAAGGTGGTGCGCTCATGAAACAGCGCCGCAACAGATTTCTTGATATTCGCGTGCAGTTTTTCTTCATCTGCATGGCGGGCTTTGTCGTCGTGGCGCTTCTGGCCGCGCTCGCAGGCTGGGGGCTGGAGCATCTCGGCGTCGATGTGCCGATGTTCGCCTGGGTGCTTATTTTCACACTGCTGCTCGGCAGCGCCACGGCAGCGGGCTTCTCCGTCGCGTTCTTCGCGCCCATCTCCCGTCTTTCGCACAGCATGAAGGAGGTCGCCGGCGGCAACTTCCACGTTCACGTGGAGACCAAGAGCATCTTTCGTGACATCCGCGACATTTACGACAACTTCAATCTCATGGTCAGCGAGCTGAATGCCACCGAAACGCTGCAAACCGACTTCATCTCCAACGTTTCGCACGAATTCAAAACGCCCATCAGCGCCATCGAGGGCTATGCCTCGCTCTTGCAGGAGCATCAGCAGTCGAGCGAGGAGCAGGCGGAGTATATCGACAAGATCCTCTTCAATACGCGCCGCCTCTCCACCCTTGCGGGCAATATTCTGCTGCTGAGCAAGCTCGACAGCCAGTCCATTCGTCCCCGGCGCTCGCGCTTCCGCCTCGACGAGCAGGTGCGCCAGTGCATTCTGGCGCTCGAGCGCAGATGGACGGAAAAAGAGGTCGACTTCGACGTAGACCTCGACTCCGTGGATTTTACCGGCTACGAGGGTCTTTTGCAGCACGTATGGACAAACCTCATCGACAACGCCGTAAAATTCGGCCCGCGCGGCGGGCTCGTTCAAATACGCCTCGTGCAGGAAACGGGCAGCGTACTTTTCACCATCGACAACGAAGGCCCTGTCATCTCCGAGAAGGATAAGGCCCGCATTTTCAACAAATTCTATCAGGGCGACAGCTCGCACGAGTCCGAGGGCAATGGTCTCGGACTTGCGCTCGTGCGCAAGATCATTGCCATTCACGGCGGCGAAGTCTGGCTCGAGGATCCGGCGAGCGGCGGCTGCCGCTTTGCCGTGCGCCTGCCGATGGAAACATGAGCGCCTTTTTTCAACAAAAGTTGAGATTCTCTTCATCATTTGTTCGAATCTCTGTGCTACACTGTTTTTATTGGTCGTATCAGGCCACCGCTTCCCCGGCGCAGTTCCCCTGCGTCGGGTTTTTATCACGGGAAAGGAGAGATGACGATGGGCTTTCTGCGCTGCTGCGTTTACTACGCTTTTCTGGGCGTCGCGTCGTTCGTTCTCGGACGGCTGCTGCCAAAGTCCTGGTTCCGCGGCGACAGCTTCCCCTACCGCTGCGCCAGCTGGGAGCCGGCGCTCTACCGCGCGCTGCGCGTGCATGACTGGCAAAGCAAGGTTCCCGATATGAGCAGGATCGTGCCGAAGCTCATTCCCGCAAAAAAGCTCGAGGGCAACTTCCGCAAGCAGCTCCCGCGCATGATCGAGGAGACCTGCGTGGCGGAGTTCATTCACTTTTTGCTTATCCTGCTCGGCTTCTATGCCCTGCGCCTCTGGCCGGGGACGGGCGGCGCGGTATTCACTGCCGTCTACATTCTCCTCGGCAACCTGCCGTTTCTCATCATTCAGCGCTACAACCGCCCGCGGCTTCAGCGGCTGCTTGCCGCGCAGCAGCGCTGGAGTGCGAAGGAAACCAAACAACCGGAGTAAAAGGATCGGTGCTTTTTATGAAAGTTTTGATTTTAAGCTGCAACACCGGCGAGGGGCACAACTCCTGCGCCGCGGCACTCGAGGAAGAGTGCCGCCATGAAAATATCCCCTGCGACACCGAGGACGCGCTGCGCTTCATCTCGCCCGAGGTCTCGCGCTTCATCTCCAACTGGCACGTGCGCATCTACCGCCACGCACCGGGGCTGTTCCGCGTGGGCTACCGCGCGGCAGAGGAGCACCCCGAGCAGTTTCACGAAAGCTCCACGCTCTACCGTTATCTCACGCAGGGTGCGGAAACGCTCGGCGGCTTCATCGCCGGCAGCGGGTATGATACGGTCATCTGCACACACCCCTTTGCCGCCCTCATGGTCAGCGAGGTTGTAAAGACCCGGCTGCCGCATCTCAAAACCTGCCTGATCGCAACCGACTACACCTGCTCGCCCAGCGTGAAGGACAGCGCGCTCGACCGCTACTTCATTCCCGCCGCATCGCTTTCCGGCGACTTTCTCGGCGGCGGCATCACGCCCGAGCGGCTGCGCGCCTGCGGCATTCCGGTGCGCCGGATGTTCCGCTCCGGCGTGCGCAAGGAGGACGCCAAGCGTGCGTTCGGCATTCCCGTCGACCACCGCCACCTTGTAATGATGTGCGGCAGCATGGGCTGCGGTCCCATCATGAGCATCGCGCGGCGCATTGCCCGTGCGCTCCCCGCCGATCAGGATCTCACGATCGTATGCGGCACGAACAAGCAGCTCTTTGGCCGTCTCTCCCGTCGCTTTTGCGGCGTGAACAACGTCCATATCCGCTCCTACGTGAAGGACATGGCACTCTTGATGGACTCCGCCGACCTCTACCTCACCAAGCCCGGCGGCATCAGCGTGACCGAGGCCGCGTCCATGCGCCTTCCCATGGTGTTTATCGATGCGGTATCCGGCTGCGAGGAATATAACAAGGACTTCTTCCTGCGCACGGGCGGCGCAGTCACGGGGCAAACGCCCCGCGAGATCGCACGCACGAGCCTGAAGCTTCTGAGCAACGATCCTGCTCTTGAAAAAATGGGCGACGCGCTCGGTGCCGCCGTGCCGCAAAATGCCGCGGCCAACATTCTCTCGGAAATGAGCGCAGCGGAAGAGGAGGGGGATCTCGCATGATCTGTCCCAGTGTTGATTACCGGCAGTTCCGCCTCCGCAAGCTGAATACGCCGGAGTTTTCCCACGTGTGGCTGCTGCTGTTCTGACCCGCCTTCGGGCTGCTCTTTTCCTACGCAGAGCGGTTCTATCCCGTCGCGCATTACTTTGAAATGCACTGCGCGCTCGATGATCTCATTCCCTTCAACGAATGGTTTCTCATTCCCTACCTCTTCTGGTTCGTCTACCTCATCGGCGCGGTGGCCTACACGTTCTTTTTCGACGTGCCGGGCTTTCGCCGCATGATGCGCTTCGTGATGATCACCTACTCGGTGACGCTCATTATCTATTTCCTCTTTCCCACCTGTCAGATGCTCCGGCCTGAGGTCTTCCCACGCGATAACCTCCTCACGCGCTTCATCGCGGGGTTCTACGTGTTCGATACGAACACGAACGTCTGCCCCTCGCTGCATGTCATCGGTTCGCTCGCGGCATTTTTTGCCTTCTGGTATGCGCCGGTCTTTTCCGCAAAGAAATGGCGCATCGCCTCGGCCATCGCGGCCTTCCTCATCTGTATTTCCACCGTCTTTATGAAGCAGCACTCCGTCCTTGATGTGCTCGCCGCGCTGCCGCTGTGCGCGATCGCTTATTATTTCGCTTACAGGAAACCGTCAAAGCGCGCCCGCAGCGCATCAGGATCCCTCTCCCGATAAGAAGAACAGAACAGCCGCAGAAGTCGATGTGCTTCTGCGGCTGTTCTGTTTCGTCTGTGCGCCGCCCGCCTTATTATTCGCTCTACAATGCATAATTGCAGATTATATTCAGTTTTCTTGGCATTTTCCGTATATTTGTACAGGTTGCATAGAAAATCTTCCGCCGTTCTCTTCACTTTTTGGACTTTTACTCGTTGACAATGAATAAGTAAACATCTATACTGACGCTATCGTTTCTGAAGCGTATGAAAATTCATTTCGTATTCAGATATTACACAAGATGGAACGCACATAAAGGAGCTTTCAACATGAAAAAGTACATTGCACTGACCCTGGCTCTGCTGATGAGCCTCTCCCTGATGGCCTGCGGCAGCAAGACCGATGACGGCAGCAGCGATCAGGAGGGATCCAACACCTTGGTACTCGGCACCTCCGCCGACTACGCCCCCTTTGAGTTCATGTATGCCGACGAGAGCGGCGCGATGCAGTATGCCGGCATCGACATTTCTGCCGCGCAGTACATTGCCGACGAGATGGGCAAGGAATTGCAGATCGAAAATATGAGTTTCGACTACCTGCTCACCTCCCTTGCCAAGGGTGACTATGACATTGTCATGGCGGCCATGGAAGCCACGCCCGAGCGTCTCGCCTCCGCTGATTTCTCCGATCCCTACTACACCGATATCCCCCCGATGATCCTCGTCAAGGCGGACAATGCCGCGCAGTACGCAACGCTTGCTGACTTTGACGGCAAGAGCGTGGGCGCGCAGGCAGCCACCACCAAGGAAACCGTTGTAACCGATCAGCTCCCGGGCGCAAACCTCGTCTCTCTCTCCCTTGTGACCGATCTTGTCAACGAACTGGTCTATGGTAAGGTCGACGCGGTCGTGCTCGACGGTGCGGTCGCGCAGGAATATGCCGAGACCAACCCTGACCTTGCCATTGCACCCGCTTCCTCCGAGCTCGGCGAGGCGCAGCCCTACTGCATCGCCGTTGCTAAGGGTGATCCTAAGGGGCTGCTGCCCGCCATCAATGAGGCCATCGCCAAGATGCAGTCTGAAAATAAGCTCGCCGATTTCATTACCGCAGCCAACGAGCTGAGCGGTAAGGCCGTCGATGTTACGGCAGACGATTCCGCAGCCTGAAAAAGGGTTCCTCTCTCATTTCTTTTGCTCTCCTCTCTCCCATCTCTCATTGCCAAAGAGCAAAGCCCCATGGCTTTGCTCTTTGGCGCATCTACGGCAAAAATACGCATCGTATTCTCACTTTTGAAAGGAGATCTCTCCCATGGATCTTGCCACACGGTGGAGCAGCCTCTTTGTCGGTATGTCTCCGGCGTCGTTTATCAACTTTTCCTTCCTGCCGAAATACGGCGTGTACTTTTTGCAGGCGCTCGGATATACGCTCCTGCTCGCGGTCGTGTCGGTTGCACTGGCAGTTCTTCCGGCGCTGCTGCTGGCGTTCATGCGTCTGAGCAAAAACCGTCTTGTGCGCGCCGTTTCGGGTGCGTATATCGCGGTCTTTCGCTCCACGCCGCTGCTCGTGCAGCTCTCGATCATCTACTTCGGTCTTTTCGGCGCGATCTCCATTCCACGCCTGTACCTCTTCGGATTTATCGACATTTCCCGCTTTATCCCCGGCGTTGTGGCGCTGGCGCTCAACAGCTCCGCCTATGTCGCTGAGATCTTCCGCGCGGGTATCCTTGCCGTAGACGCGGGGCAGACCGAGGCCGCGCGCTCGCTGGGGCTTTCCTCCGTGCAGGCGATGAAGCTCGTCGTGCTGCCGCAGGCCGTAAAAAACGTTCTGCCCGCGCTCGGCAACGAGGTCGTCACCATGTTCAAGGAATCGTCCATCTGCTCCACGCTCGGTATGGTCGAGCTGATGTTTGCGGCCAAAACGGTGGCGACCGCCACCTATATTTCCCTCGCACCCTATGTGCTGGCGGCGATGATGTATTTTGTCATCACCTACCCCGCCGGCAAGGCGATCGAGGCACTGGAAAGGAGAATGCGTCGTGGCGACAAGCACTAATTCTCTCATTCGCGTGGTGGACGTGTCCAAGGAATACAACGGCGGCAGCGTCCACGCGCTCTCCCACTGCAATCTGAGCGTAAAGAAGGGCGAGGTCGTGGCGATCATCGGCCCCTCCGGCAGCGGCAAATCGACGCTGCTGCGCTGCCTCAATCTCTTGGAGCAGCCGACCTCCGGCACCATTTACTTCAAGGACGTTGCCCTCAACGGCAAAAAGGTCAATTTGGATCTCCACCGCCGCGAGATGGGCATGGTCTTTCAGCATTTCAACCTCTTCCCGCACATGACGGTGAAGAAAAATATCACCCTTGCCCCCGTGAAGCTAGGTCTCAAATCGCAGCCCGATGCCGACGCGCAGGCCATGGCGCTGCTCGAGCGCATCGGCCTTGCCGACAAGGCGGACGAATATCCCGCGATGCTCTCCGGCGGGCAGAAGCAGCGCATCGCCATCGTGCGCGCGCTTGCCATGGCGCCCAAGGTCATGCTCTTCGACGAGCCGACGAGCGCGCTCGACCCTGAGATGGTCGGCGAGGTGCTCGATCTGATGCGCGATCTCGCTCATGACGGCATGACGATGGTCGTCGTCACGCACGAGATGGGCTTCGCCCGCGAGGTCG
>ENA-UOJD01003980-UOJD01003980.1-human-gut-metagenome-genome-assembly--contig:-P48-NODE-3980-length-10164-cov-4.498862_pt1 | contig 10164 bp, 12 predicted proteins | sample MGYA00242342_ERZ723889 | MGnify/ENA metagenome assembly ERZ723889
TCGCATGTATATCTTCCATTCTGCTCAAAATAGCAGAAGTTTGTATCATTCCATTGATTGCTGTTAATTAAATCCCAAGCGTCCATTGAGCGTGGTTTTTGAACGTATTTTTCAAGAATGCTCTTAACCAATGACAGGTTCATCTTTACGAACTCTGTTTTATATTGTTTTACTGTTTCCACTTCTTTGGGAACATCAAAATCATAAAGAATCCATCTTCCATCGATTTCATTCTCTCCATATACATGTGCTCCTTGGATCCGCATTTCCGCCCCGCATGATTCAACGAACAGTGCCATCATAACCGCAAGAAACATGAATGTTACTATTTTTTTCATTTTAATAAACCCACTTTCCGCAAAAGTAACCAATGATGCGATAAGACTTGGTACAGAATTCACGAATAGTTACGCAAAGCTATCAAAACCGCTACGGTTACAAGAGAACCATTATCTTGATTTCTACATTCTCCTGACTGCTATTTGAGGGTGTGCTACGCCATTTTATGACTCACGTTATTCAAAACTTGTCTCATTTTTATATAACGCGCAAAATAACCGACCCCGCATAATTCATGCAGGGCCAGTTATTTTGTAGATTACGGGTTAAAATAGTAAGAATAGGACCTTCCTGCAGTGCCACTTCCAACGATCTTATAATAATCGCCTGTTACCGCTTGCCCAGACAGATAATTCAGACCAGTTCTTTCGACTCTCTTAGAAAGAGTGTACTTAGGAGTACAACGATCATGTCCCTTCCTGTAAAGATAAACAGTAGACGAATCCGTAGCGCCGGACTTATACCTAGCCTTCCAGAAGCTTCCTTCAGCAACTCGCTTAAAATAGCTACCGCCTTTCCAGCCATTTGTGTTCATGACAAGGTTGTCAGAGTCATACGCAAACGCCGTTGCACACATACTTACCAGCAAAGTAACAAGCATCAGGATCGAAATAATGCGCTTCATAATTGTATCTTCCTTTCATCTGTGACTGAGCTTACGTCGGAATCCGGAATACTTGCGCTTTTTATTCAATTCAATGGAATCATCTTCTTTCTTTTGTTTTTGTGTCTAAAAGTATAGCAAAAAGATGTCCTTTAATTTCTTGCGTTCATGAAATGTGCTTTTTTGTGCACGAAATACTCTTGAGTTTTCAAAAAAGTCTAAGTTGTTGAACTTTTTAGTTTAGTATATTTGGGTATTCTGATAAAGAAAAGTCGTGGTTCCCAGCACTTGTACCGCCGAGAACCACGACTTCATTTCTTCTGACCAGAGGAGCACATCATCAATCTCAAAATTCTTCCCCTGCTCAGATAACATGATGAGCAGACGGAGCCGATACCGCGTTTCTGGAAATGCCCAGCAGCCTTGCTGCTGCACGCTGGCTTGTCACACCTTCCAGCTGCAATCTCCGGATTTCCTTGTATACATCCAATGATGTAACCACCTTTCAGTGCCTCCTACAATGTTCTGATTCCATTATAGGCGGCGAGTTTGGTGGATCAAGTATTCATTCCCATTTTACAGAAAATGGCTCAAGTACAGTTTACCATTCACATCCATTTTGCTCTGCACTCATAGACCACTTTTCGAAATCTTCTCAGTAAATTCAATAAGATACTTCATCAATTTTTAACGATTTTATGCGCATTTTGTATCAATAGACCGCAAATTCGAGAAACTGCAGATAAACAAACTCCTAGATATGAGGCTTTATAAAGAGTAGCGTAATTTAGAAATCTCAAAACAATACAAATGAAAAACAAAGCAACTGTAGCCAATCGTGATTTTTTTATTAGTTGCTGTGATTGGCATTGTAAATGTTGCTTATTTCTGTGTAAACATAGCGGAAACACAAAAAGAACGATGAAAGGAACAAACCAAAATCTATAAAAAATAGAGTGAATATCGAAAAGCCTGATTGCCAAGATTCCCATGCTAAGGCCATATACCATCGTAAAAAAACATTTTATATGTGTAGAAGCATGGAAACCTCCTCCAATACTCTGGCAAACGTAAAAGATGGAAATAATAACGATTGCTTCAATAGGAGCTTTTGCAAATAAACCGATCATGAACAATCCAAGAGTACTCAAAATGGTATAGAGCCATAATTCACAACCATATTCGCATATTTCCCGTTGTTTTTCGTCACAAGAGCCATTGAGAATAAACGAAATGATGATTTTTGAAAGTGACATTAACATGAAGTATTGCCTCCCAGCATAATTTCGACAGAAAACTTGCCGTGTTCAATATTGAAATCAATCGTTCCTCCTGCATCATAAACTATCTTTTTCATACTTTTTGTTCCAAAACCATGAAGCTCAGGATGCTCTTTAGTCGAAACAAACTCAGAGCCATGTCTCTTTATTTGTTTTTCATCAATATCGTTGGCACAGGATATAAATAACATTTCCCAGACTTTTGAAAAAGAAAGATGAATTGTTCTAGTAGGATTGGAAGCAGGCAACCGCATTACGCCTTCAATGGCATTGTCTAGTAAATTACCCAGCAGCATACAAAAGTCTCTTTCTGAAATCGGAAGCGGGTTTAACGGATATTCGACGAATTCAAAAGTAATACCGGCATTTTTCATAATGGTTGATTTTGCTTTCAAAATTGCATCGACCGCAATGTTCCCCGTGATGATGAGATCTGGTTGATCTGTTTTTTTCAGCATTGACAGTACTTGACAACGATCAATTTCTGTAATTTTTGAGGAAGATAAAAGTTCCTCTACGGCAGTTACTCGATGATATAGGTCATGTTGTTCAGCAAGCATATTCTTATAGATGCTTTTTAACTCATCTTGATGCTGAGCAACAATTTGGGTAGTTTGCGCTTCCAATTCCGCCATTTTCTGTTTCTGTGTTGTTTCTGTAAGACGCTCGTAAAGAACCATGATAAGAATCATGACAGCAAACGAACAAGCCGAACCGATTAACAAAATATTATGCTCATTTTCAAGCAGACGCGCAGAGAAAAAACATTCATTTACGGCCAGACAAAGCACCAGCATAAGAATGAACAGAGAAGTTTCTTTGCGAGAAATTATATTCTCTGCTTTACCAAATCTAGCTGCAATATTAGAAACGACAGTCAAAATCGCATTGGATGTTATGGAATAAAACATGACTGTTTCATTTGACGCAGAAAGTACGCTGCCATTTAGACCAATTTGAATATTGAATAAACCGCTAACTAAAGTTAGTGTACCTATAAAAATCAATCCATCAAGCATTGTCCAAAGAATACAGGAAATCCAGCTTTCATCAGATGTCAATTTGATATAGATTAGAGGAATCAGTAAAACGAGATTATCTGGAATAGAAACATGGAAATACTGTATGATTGAAAAGTATATTACGATTGCCAATACGGAAAAAATTTCATATAAAAATGAATGTGGAACCTGATAAAATTGTTTTTTTAATAAATATATCAAAAGAATTCCTTGATAGCAGCTTAACAGCAAGTCCAAAACAATCATCATCATTTTTCAGAATCCCCTTCAAGATAAAATTGACGGAATCTCTTTATAAATTGACTCTGATATATTTTCCCCAGCTTTATGCTTTCTCCATCGGACATCGTTACATTGCCACCCATGATGTAACGGACATACATCAAGTTAACCACATAGCTTCTATGACACTGAGCAAACATACGTTCTGGAAGCTTTTGACGAATGACATCAAGAGATTGCTTAAATGAATATTCCTTCTTTTCATCGGCTGTTTTTAGAATGCAATAATGACCAGATACTTCTAAATAAATAATGGAATTTATGGGTAATCGTAAAATTTGAGTTGGAAGGTCAATTGTTATACACCCTGAATGGCTAAGCTTCCAACGGTTCCATATAATGTTCATACATTCATGAATAGCCTGTTCGGACACGGGTTTTCGGATGTAACGGAGCGCATTAACAATATAACCTTCCTCTGCATATTGCCCGTAGCTTGTTATAAAGACAATCGGAATGTACTCGTTCGAGTTGTGAATTTCTTTGGCAACGGCAAGACCGTTTAATTCGCCGGGAATTTGAATATCCATAAATAGTGCGTCAATTTGAAGTCCATGTTGCCATGAGTCTAGCACATCTTCGCTGGAAGTGAAACAATGGAGCATCAAACCGGATGTATTTCCTGTTTTTTCAGCCCAAGAATTGATTTTTACTTTAATAGAATAAAGAAATTGCTTTTCATCGTCGCATATAACAATGTTCATAATATCTTCTTCACCTCTGAATCAAAGTATAGCACAGACAATTATCCATGTCTATAAATTGCAAAATTATAGATGAAATTTTTAGACTTGAAAGTCTAATATATTATCCTATTTTGTGCAGATACTACCTTTTTGTGCCCTAAAAAGAGCATTTCATGCCCAAATTATTCGACTGAAGGCTATTCGTGTTATCATATTTTTCGGAGGTGATAGACATGAAATTGCGAACCATTCTAAAAGATTTTTTCCTTCGCTATGGCGAGCAGGGCGCGTGCTGCGCCAGCTGGCGTGGAAGCTATGAACCCCCTGTTCCCGAAGCGTTGAAGAACGCTATCATGAAAGAAGAAAAAAAGAAAGCTCACGGCGACAAGTAAAACAAAAGAAAAGCAGATGAGTTATTTCAAAATGCTCATCTGCTTTTCTCTTGTTTTGATCTGGGTGGCAACCCGTCTATATAGGCTTGTATAATTTGAAAAAGCTGCTTTCGTTCTCTTTCCGTTAGCCCTTCCAATGGGATGCGTTCATTTTCTTCGCGACCAAGGAGATAGTCTGTTGTTACATGAAGCGCATCTGCGATAATGCAGACGTTTTCAACATCCGGTAAGCAACAACAGTTCTCCCAATTCTTTACTGTAGTAACGTGAACATTCAGCTTATCTGCCAACCCCTGCTGCGTTAGATTTTTCTTAGCTGACGCAAACGGTAGCTAAAGGAATCTTGATTCGGTTTTTCTTTCACACTTAATCACCATCCTTCTGCAAATGATGATATGTGAGAAAATGAAAAATGTCTTGAACTAGAAAGTATAATAACTTAGACTTTTTGAAAAAAACAAGGAGTATAGTGTGAAAACATCTACCACGAGCAGAGGCAGTCCGAATGGCACAGCAAACAAGCCCGCGAGAAGCGAGCCAAATGAGAGAGAGGTTACCCAGCTAAAGGATCCAAAGAGATAGAGCCTTCAGGGACAAGACCGAGAGAAACGAGGAGTTTAACGGCGTCTTTGGCAGAGGACAAAGTTTGCTTTCGTTTCAGTTCATCAGGCATATCGAACTTGAGAAGGTCGCAGGGATGAAAAACCTCGCCGGATTGCAGCATGGCGAAGATGGCAGTCAGCAGCATCATGCGGGCAGTGGCGATGATGGCGCGTTTCTTACCACGGCGCTTCATAATGCGTTCGTACTTGATTCTGAAGTAGGGGCTTTTCTGGGTAGCCTTGGCGGCAGCGTGGGCAGCCTCGACCAGAGCCGGCTTGAGATAGACGCCTGCACGAGATATCCTGACCGACTTCTTCTTTCCGGCAGACTCATTGTTGCCGGGAGTCAGACCTGCCCAACGACACAAACGCTTGGAAGAGCCGAATACGGACATATCCGTACCGATCTCCGAGATGATTGTGATGGCGAGACGGCGGTCAATGCCAGGGATGGTACCGTGCTTTGTAGTGTGTCTCTCTCAATCACAGTATACACGAAAACGAGAAATCCTGCGGCACTCGTTTTCATCCCTATTTGTGCTGGTCGCCGCGCCGGCATGAGGATTTTCATGAACAAAAAAGGAGGTTTTGTGAACGCAGGGGTGGGCTGGTCTTTTTTTGCTATAATTGGATATAGATTCAAATAAATAAAGAAATGAGATTTTAATCAATTAAAACGAAAATTAAGAAATGATGCTGCGTTATCTAAAAAACTAACTATTAAAAGTCGAGTCTGAAACGTGAGGAAAGGTGAGAAAATGTAGACGGTAAAAAGAATATAGCAAAGCTGACATTCTGAAGGATGCCTGCATGAGCTTATGAGAGTATCTGGGTTATGCGGCGATGCTGTACAAGTCCTTGGAGAGAAGCTCTGAAAACCACTGCTCTATATTAAAAGTACACAGTTAACCGTTCAATAATCCACGATATAGAAAAGTCGTGATTCCCGGCATTTACATTGCTGAGAACCACGACTTCATTTTTTCAGGCCAAGAAAACAAACCATTAATTTCGAAGCCTTACTCTGTTCTGCAGGTTCAGTCATTATGTCAAATAGATTAAGCAGATAATCAATCGATTCTTTGCCCATTTCAATATAACGTGATTTTTATATCTTCAGCACGGCTTCTCTTTTTAATCACTTCATTTACAACTTCATAAAAAAGCAACTGATTATATAGCAATAAACAAAGTACGCACTCTATTTCGTGTTTTTATCTCTTCTTTTTGATTACGATAGAATCCTCAAAAGGAAAGGGGAGTTCTCCAATGGATACAAATGTAAATACTGTTGCCCGTCTCAGCAACATACTTCTTGGTCAAACGCTCTATCAAGCTGGACTTACACAAGAAAAATTTGCCGAACTTGCTGATATTTCAGCTCGACAAGTCCAGAACCTCTGTGCTAAAAATACGAACGTTTCAATTGAAGTATACCACAAAATCGTTACGGCCTTAATGCTCCCACTGGGTTCTCTGCTCACCTTTATTGAAGTACCACCTAAGAAAAAAAGAAGGTGTTAAAAAGAATATGGGTAAAAAAAAGAATAACACTTCGATAGAGCTAGCTATCGACCAGATTCTTCACGAAAGCACTCAACGAGACCGCTCTTATGCGCGAAAAAAGTACCGTTGGCACGCTCAATATTCTTTAGATCGGGCAGATGGCATTGACCAACATAGTATTCCAATCACCGATGAACTCGAAAATCTTTTTCTGGACATCGAAGATCGCCGCGCACTCTATGCAGCGCTGCAACGCCTTTCATCGCTCCAGCGTCGCCGATTGCTGATGCGATATGCGGATAGACTCACCTATTCCGAGATTGCCCGGCGTGAAGGCGTTGCGCCGCGGGTTGCCCAGCGCAGCATCGAACGCGCACTGGTTAAACTTAATCTCATGCTCAAAGATGCCATCCTTGTCGATTCCAACGTGTAATTTTATAATCAGCTCAAGTCATCAATAGGAGGTTTTCATCATGAACCCGTTCTTTGATTCGCTTGCGCAAGAGCTTCAAGCTCATGCGCAGCCTGCTACGCCTGATTCTTCACATCCGCCAGCTCAACTCTGTCCGTCTGCCGCACCTAGTTCAAAAACTTATCGCATCGACGATATTGCCGCTATCCTTGACATCAGCCGTGCGGCAGCGTATGCGCTGGTCAAAAAGCAGAATTTTCGTTCCATTCGCGTCGGTCACTCCATTCGTGTTCTTCGTGCGTCTTTTGACGCATGGCTTGAGGAGGAAAGGCCGTGATCCCCCGTATCGTAAAACGTGGAGATTCGTACTCCTTATGCTATCGGTACACGGATCACGCAAACAAAAAACATATAAAACTTGAACCTTGCGCATCACTGGATGATACCCGTCTCAGATTGGAGGAAGTCATGCAGCAGCAGGAAAAGGGCATCTTCATTCCACCCAATGCCATAACGGTGTCTGAACTGATGGAGAACTTCATTCGCGTCTGCGGAAGCCGGAAATGGGTGGCTTCTACCTATACCACCAACATCGGACTATATCGGAACTACATTCTTCCTGTTCTTGGCAGCTGTGGCATACAAAATCTTTATTCCAAAGACGTGGATATTTATATTCGTATGCTGACAAAAACAATCAGCGCAGCAAGCAACGTAAAGGAAGAACCCCTCTACATTTCTGCGCTTACAATCAAGAAAATCATTGATCTTCTGCGGCGTGCGTTCCAATATGCTGTGAACCGTGATTTAGTCGCTCAAAATCCATTTGAAAATGCCATTTTGCCGAAAACCGATATTCTGAAAAAAGGAGTGCGTGAAATTGACTACTGAACCCGTTTGGGAACCGATTACCATCGCCAAGGCTCTGAGCCTCTGCGGCTTTGACGCACTGTATGTCGCCATGAATTTGGCTTTTGCCTGCTCTCTGCGCATAGGAGAAATTCTCGGTCTGACATGGGATGATATTCACTTCGCCGAAAATGGCGGCGACACATCCTGGCTTCAAGTCAGCAAAACACTTCTGGAAGTGAACAAGCAGGCGGCGGCTGCTACAGAAGGCAGAGATATTCTGATGGTGTTTCCATCAGCCAAGTCCAATTCCAGCATGTCCCTTATCCTCAAAAAGCCCAAGACAAAACACTCCATACGCAAAGTCTATCTGCCCAGAACCATCGCGGGCATTCTGAAAGAGTGGCATACCAAGCAGCTTGAATTGATCGACCTCTTGGGTGCAGACTATCAAAATTATAATCTGGTGTTGGCGCAAAACAGCGGAAAACCTTATGACAGCCATCAGATCTACAAGCTACTTAAGACGTTTATCCATGCGCATCAGCTGCCGGATGTCACGTTTCATTCTTTGCGCCATTCAAGCGTCACCTATAAACTCGCCCTTAATGACGGCAATATCAAATTGGTGCAAGGGGACACGGGACACGCTTCTCCCAAGCTCATGCTGAACACCTACGCAGAAATCTTCGATCAAAGCCGAAAAGAACTCGCCGTTCGCTTTGAAGAAAATTTCTACGCAGCTTTGCAGCCGTGAGGACAACGTTATGGCACATATCGTCCGACGTGGAGAATCCTTCTGTGTTGTCTATTATTACACCGATAAAGACGGAAAACGCCATCAGAAGTGGGAAACCTTTCACCAGGAAGCAGAGGCTGAACGCAGAAAAGCCGAAGTTGAAATCGGCAAGAAAAAGTCAACCTTGATTGTTCCCGGCAAAATCACCGTATCGGAACTGATGGTCGATTTTGTCAACCTGTATGGCGAACGAAAATGGGACGTTTCCACTTACAGCTCAAACCTCGCGCTAATCGCCAACTACATCAACCCGCTCATCGGCAATCAACCCATCCAGTCCATCAACACGCGCGCCGTGGACAAATACATTCAACAGCTCCGCAAAACTGAATCCGTCGCTTCTCAGTTTCGCCGCATGGCTGACCGTTATTTAACCGATCAGAACATCGAGCGCATCATTAAGGTACTCAAGTGTGCGTTTGGGCAGGCTGTCCGCTGGGGTATGATTGCAAAAAATCCTTTTTTAAACGCTATTCTCGTCAAAACCCCTTACCATCATCGGGATATCTGGGATGCGGCAACCATCCGCAAAGCGCTTGAAGCCTGCCGTGATGCACAGCTCTATGTCGCCATGAACCTGTCTTTCGCCTGTTCCATGCGTTTGGGTGAAATTTTGGGGCTGACGTGGAACAATGTGCATATCGAGCCCGATGATATTACGCAGGATAACGCATGGCTCTATGTCGATAAAGAAGTGTATCGTGCGCGGCGCGAATCCATTAAGGCGCTCGGGGAGAACTCTGTCCTGCACATCTTTGATTCCGCACTGAAAAAGCCCACCGCGACTGTTCTTGTGCTTAAAAAGCCGAAAACCGATAGCAGCATCCGCAAAATCTGGATTCCGAAAACCGTCGCCTATATTTTGCGCCACTGGAAGGAGTGTCAGGAAAAGCTCAAGGTGACGGATCATTCCTACGAGGATCATAACCTGGTGCTTGCGCAGCCCAATGGTCGTCCCTGCGACGACCGAGTAATCGAAAAGAAGTTTGCTCAGCTCAAGAAGCAGGCCAATCTGCCCAACGTCGTTTTTCATTCGCTCCGCCATTCCAGCGCTACTTATAAGTTGAAATATTCCAACGGCGATTTGAAATCCACACAGGGCGATACAGGACATGCCAGCGCCGAAATGATTACCCGTATCTATGCGCACATTCTGGATGAAGATCGTAAAATCGGCGCACAGCGCTTTGAACAGCAATTCTATGCCAATCCAGACTTGCGCGGCATCAAACCGCCTGCCCCAGAGACAGCTCAACCCCGGATTGACCTGAACACGCTTATCCGGCAGATTGAACGCTCGCCGGAATTAGCCGGCGCATTGGCGGCAGCACTCAAAAACAGCAGCAAATAAGAAGCAAGGTATTGTCGGCTTGAAAAAGTCAGCAATACCT
>ENA-UOJD01003988-UOJD01003988.1-human-gut-metagenome-genome-assembly--contig:-P48-NODE-3988-length-10152-cov-5.078835_pt1 | contig 10152 bp, 10 predicted proteins | sample MGYA00242342_ERZ723889 | MGnify/ENA metagenome assembly ERZ723889
AGCATAAGCGGGGAGAAATCAAAACCGGGCGGAACCCCGGGTTGTCGAAAACTATGTTTATAACACAGCTTCCGCCACCGAATGCCGGAACGGGCCGGATGCCGGTCCCCGGCGGGCCGCCGCGTTTCGGGGCCTGTCCTGCCCCAAACCCCTTTCGCGGAAGGGGTTCACGGCCTGCGGCCGGAATAACGTCCTGTTGATAAGTTTTCGAATCGCCGCCTACTCCTTCACGCCCAGTTCGCGCTGCGAGACGGCGAGGGCGGCGATGCTGATGCGGCAGCCGGGCGCATCGCGCAGGATCGCCGAGGCGCACGAAAGCAGCGTCGAGCCGGTGGTCATCACGTCGTCGACCAGCAGGACGTGCCGCCCGGCGAGCCGTTCGGGACGGCACACCGCAAAGGCGTCTTCGACGTTGCCGGCCCGCTCGCGGCGGGGCTTGAGGGCCTGGCTGGCGGTGTTGCGCACCCGGCGGACGCTGCGGCGGTCGACCTCCACGCCCAACTGCGCGGCGATCCCCTCGGCGATGTATTCCGACTGGTTATACCCCCTCCGGCAACGCTTAAAGGGGTGCAGCGGCAGCGGAACGACCACCTCCACGTCGTCGTAGAGTCCGCTTTCACGCAGAGACCGCCCGCCCCACGCGCCCAGCTCCCGGGCCGTGCGCCTCGCCCCGCGGTACTTGAAGCCGTGGATCAGCCGCCGCCAGCCGCTCGCGCGGACGAAGAACAGAAAGCCCGAAGCCTGACAGACGGGGACCATGCCCCAGCATCGGCGCACCACGGGGTTGTCGGCCTCGCGCCAGTAGCCCGTCAGCGGCGCCGTGACGCGGCACAAAGTGCAGACCGTGCGTTCGCCGCGCGCAAGCGGCTCCCCGCAGACGGCGCAGCGGGGCGGGAACAGCAGCGACGCGACATCGCGGACGAGGTCATTGAGGATCGACATTGACGATGACGGTGATCGACTTGAACGCCGGGTTTCCGGCAAAGGTTTTCAGCTCGGCCGTGAGCAGTTCGCGGGCGCGGGCCGAAGAGGCGCCGCTCTCGATTTTCAGCAGAAGGCCCACGAGGTATTCGCCGCGGATGCGGTCGACGGGCGGGGTCATCGGCCCCAGCAGACGGCGGCCGAAACGGGTGCGCAGGCGTGCGGCGAGGTCCATGACCCCGTTTCGGAGCACCGAAGGGTCGCGGTGGCGCAGCGTGAGCGACGTGAGCCGCGCATAGGGCGGATAGAAAAAGGCTTTGCGCTCGGCGAGCTGTGCGCGGGCCATCCCCTCGAAATCGCCCGCCGCGACCTGCCGGATCACGGGATGCCCCGGTTCGGAGGTCTGGATCACCACCTCGCCCCCGTCGTCGCGCCGTCCGGCGCGGCCCGCCACCTGCATCATCAGCTGGAAAGCCCGTTCGGCGGCCCGGAAATCGGGGTTGTTCAGCAGGTTGTCGGCATTGAGGATGCCGACGAGCGACACCCCCGCGAAGTCGAAACCCTTGGTGATCATCTGCGTGCCGACCAGAATATCGGTCCGGCGGGCCTCGAAATCGGCGATGATGGCGCTGAACGCCTTTTCGGAGGTCACGCTGTCCCGGTCCAAACGGGCAACCCGCGCTTCGGGGAAAATCCGGGAAATCTCCTCCTCGACCTTCTCGGTCCCGAAGCCCATCGGGAGCACATCGGTGACCTTGCACGAAGGGCACTTCGCCGGCACGTCCTCCGTATGGCCGCAGTAGTGGCAGACGAGTTTCCGTCCGCCCTTGTGGTAGGTCAGCGTCACGTTGCAGTGGGGGCAGCGGGCCGTCCAGCCGCACTCGGAGCACGCGACGTAGGGCGAAAACCCGCGGCGGTTCTGGAACAGCATCACCTGCCCGCCCCGGTCGAGGGTCTCGCCGATCCGGTCCAGCAGGAGTTTGTTGAAATGGGCCTTGCGCTCGCCGCGCCTGGCGGCGCGCAGGGTGTCGGAAACGAGGATTTCGGGCGGGCGGGCGTCGCCGTAACGCTCAGTCAGCTCCGCGCGCCCGTATTTGCCCGACGCGGCGTTGAGCCACGTTTCGAGCGACGGCGTGGCGCTGCCCAGCAGCGTCCGGCCTCCCGTCAGGCGCGCCATCACCACGGCGCAGTCGCGGGCGTTGTAGCGCGGCGCAGGCTCCGTCTGCTTGTAGCTGGCGTCGTGCTCCTCGTCGACGACGATCAGCTGCAAATGCTTCAGCGGCAGGAAGACCGACGACCGCACGCCGACTACGAACTCGCCCCCGTCGGAGCGGTTCAGCCGCAGGTAGGTCTCCGTGCGGCGGCGGTTGGTGAGTTTGGAATGGTACGGGGTGACGCGGCTGCCGAAGATGCGCTCCATGCGCTCGATCAGCTGCGCCGTAAGGGCGATTTCGGGCACCAGCAGCAAAACATCGCCGCCCCGGGAGAGCACCTCGGCGATCAGGTGGATGTAAATCTCGGTCTTGCCCGAACCGGTGACGCCCTGCAAAAGAGCGGTGGTTTTCCCGGCGGCGAACTGTTCGCGCAGGGCGTTCAGCGCCGTCAGCTGGTGCGCCGTCAGCTCCGGAAGGCGGAAGGCCGACTCGCCGCGCTCGACCGAACGTTCGCGCTGGGTGCAGACGATGTATTTCTTGCGCTCGAGGGCGTGCAGCACGGCATAATCGGCCCGGAGCAGGCGGCGGGCCACCTCGCCCGTCGCGATGCGCGTCTCGTCGCCGGCCGCAGCCAGCTCGAGCAGCGCCTCGTACTGCTTCGGGGCGCGCCGTTCGATCTTCTCGCAGACTTCGTGAAAACGCCCCTCGTCGCGGAGTTCCGCAGCCAGCGACACGTAACACTCGGTGCGGGGACGGAACTCGTCGCCGGAGAACTCCTCCTCCGTGTCGCCCGAAGGTTTCATCAGCGCAGGCAGCGCCACGCGCATCACCTCCCCCAGGGAACACATGTAGTACGAGGCGATCCACTCCCACAGCGACATCTGCTGCGCCGAGAGCAGAGGCGCATCGTAGAGCACGCGCTGGATCGGTTTGACGGTTTTGAAATCGGGCCGGCGGTCGTGGACCCGCCACACGATGCCCGTATAGAATTTGCGTGCGCCGAACTGCACCGCCACGGCCTGCCCGGCCGCGACGTCCGTGCCTCCGGGCACGGCAAACGTGTAGACGGGCTGCGCCAGCGGAAGAACTATGTCGGCGTAGAGCTGCATCAGCCCTTCCCGATTGCCTGGAATCCCTTCCCGTAGACGCCCATGACCGATCCGACGGTCATAAAGGCCTCGGGGTCGATGGTCTTGACGAATTTGAGGATCATCGAGGTCTCCCGCTTGCGGCAGACCACCATGACGATTTTGGACTCCTTTTTCGAATACCACCCCTGCGAGTCGATGAGCGTCACCCCGCGGTGGACGTTGTCGACGATCGCCTGGGCCATTTTCTCGTAGTCGTGCGTGACGATGAAGACCTGGCTCGACTGCTGGTTCCCGGCCATGATCATATCGACCGTGTAACCCACGACGGCCGTCATCACGTAGCCGTAAATCACGGCGCTGATGCCCATGCCCACCAGCAGGGCCGAACCGATGATGACGAAATCGGAGTAGATGAGGATTTTGCCGTAGCTGACCGTGCGGTACTTGTTGATGATCATGGCCACGATGTCCGTGCCGCCCGTCGAGCCGCCCTGCGAGAAGCATAGCGCGATGCCGGCGCCGGCCAGAATACCGCCCATGACGATGGCCAGCAGGTTGTCGACCCCGAGGAAGTTGCCATCGGGAAGCACCTCCTGCCAGAAGTTCATGCCCAAGGAGATGATCACCACGCAGAAGATGGTCTTGAGACCGAAATTCCACCCCACGATAAATCCGGCGACCAGCAGCAGGACGGCATTGATGATGAAAACCATCGTACCGATCTGCAGGTCGATTCCCGCCGTCGAGAGCGCATTGCACAGCACGAGCGACAGACCTGCGGCGCCGCCGCCGACGCCGCCGGCCGGGAGGATGCAGCCGATCCAGCCGAAAGAGTACATCAGCATGCCGACAGCCATCAGAACATACTCCTTGACGGGTTTGAGCACGATGTCGGGATTGATGGGTTTCATAACGAAGGGGGTTATTCGGGGTTTGCCTCCGCAAAGGCGGCGCAGGCCGGACGCAGAGCCGGGTCCACCCGCGTTCTGCCGAGGCGCAGCCTACCTCTGCCGAAGTTTGTCTGCGGCAAAGGTAGTAAAAATTTCGCCTTGGTATACATTGCGTTCCTCCAATCTTTTTTCGAGCATCGCGAGCAGCTGCTCGTTGCGCACGAGGCCCCAGTTGCGGCCGTAATGGTAGCGCGGCGGAGCCTCCGAGGCGAAACGTTCGACGACCACGCCGGGACGCAGCCGGCGGAGGATTTCGACAAACAGGTCGATGTACTCCTCCGGCTCCCAGAAGCGGAAACGCTCCGGTGCGGCGTCGTACTCGGCGGCCATCGGCGTCGCGCGGAAAACCTGCAACTGGTGGAACTTCACGGTCGTGAGCGGCAGGGCGTTGATCCGCTCCACCTGGTCGAGCAGCATCGCGTCGGTCTCGCCGGGAAGTCCGAGGATGAAGTGCGCGCCGACGTGCAGGCCCCTCGCGGCGGTCATCTCGACGGCGCGGCGGGCGCACGCGAAGTCGTGGCCCCGGTTGACGGCCCGGAGCGTGGCGTCGAAGGTCGATTCGATGCCGTATTCGAGGGCGACATACCGATCCCGGGCCAGCCCGGCGAAGTAATCGAGCTTGCGCTCGTCGACGCAGTCGGGGCGCGTGCCGACGACGATTCCCGCCACGCCGGGATGCGCGAGGGCCTCATCGTAAAGCCTCTTCAGCCGCTCCAGCGGGGCGTAGGTGTTGGAAAAAGCCTGGAAATAGACCAGGTAGCGCTGCGCCGAACGGTAGCGGTTGCGGTGGAATTCGATCCCCTCGGCGATCTGCTGCCCGACGCTCTTCGAGGGCATGCAATAAGAAGGGGTGAACGCTCCGTTGTTACAGAACGTACACCCTCCCTCTCCGATCGTCCCGTCGCGGTTGGGGCAGGTGAAGCCCGCATCGACGGAAAGTTTCTGCACCCGGCAGCCGAACAGACGGCGGAAGTACCCCGCATAGGAGTTGAACCGCCTCGTATCGCCCCACGGGTAAGTCATCTCCGCCTAAAAATTCCAGTCGCCCGGATTGTAGGTATCCTTCGGAACGTTGGGCACATTCTGGAAGAACGTAAGCCCCGTGAGGCGTTCGATCTCCGCAACAGTCTTAAACACCCCCTTCGACTGAAAATCAACAGCCTTAACCACCTCGTTTTTAGCGTAGGTCTTATGCCGAACCATGATGGCAATGGATTGAAGTTCCCCCTGCGAACAATTTACCACCCACTTATTACCAGCGCTTTTCTTGGCTTTGAGCAGCACGATGTAGTAATGCGTCGGAATGGTCGTACCATCCACAACCTTGGGGGTATTCTCCCAATAGGTTCCCACCACCTGATAGCAAGTATCCGCCAAGCCACGCCATTGCTTGTCGACCCAGTCTTCAGCCGTATTCCACTGACCGCCGCTGGTATTGAAATAAGTCTGAAGCTGCGGACCGATATTCGAATAATAGAAAACGTCACGGTTAACGTTCTTCGTCACGCGCCGCTCGTTTGAGCCAAGCATGTGACCACGCGTGTAGCCGCTCCAGTGACCCGCTTGCGTACAATTGATGTCCGGGTCATTCCGGTAAGCGTCTGTCCGCTTCACATCGCCTGTATAGCAGTCATGTAGTGGGGCAGCCACCCAGACCGGGCAGCGGTACGATTTGCTGTAACAGGTCGAGAAATTACGCGCCTTCGTACCGGTCGCCGGATAGTCCGGGCAAAGGTGATAAGCATAATAATAGTCGCTGTTCGACTTGTCCTCCGGAACCAGTTCGGGCCAGCCCGAATACTTGGCCGAACCCGTATTTCCGCCACCGCCGTCCGACGAGGTGGTGAAGGTCGCCGCGGCGCTGGTGTAGGTCTGCCCGTCCCAGTCGGCGCAGAGCGCGAATTCATAGGTCGTGCCGGGCGTCAGGCCGGTCAGGGCCGCCGTCTTGGTTCCCGTTCCCGTCGAAACGTTTACCCGGTCATAGCTGCCCGACGAAGCCGGCTTATACCGGAAATAGACGTCGTAGTCGGCCGTATCTTCGAAATTGAACGTACAGTTCAGCGTCGCCTCGGTCTTGGTCACGCCCGACGCCGCAGGAGTTCCGAAAGCGGGCCGTTCGGGATCGGGGTCGGGCATGTCGTCCTGCCCGGTTTTGAAGACCGCCCCTGCGCTCTGAACCCGTCCGGTCGACAGGCCGGCATAGGCGAAAACCACGTAGCTCGTTTCGGGCTGAAGCCCGGTCAGCGTGGCGGCAATGCCGGTGCCGTCAACCGCGGAACCCGCCACATCGGCAAACGCGCCGATTTTATTGTCGACAACGGCAGCATAGGAAAAACCCACGCTCGTGTTTTCGAGCACGCCCTCGCCGAAACGAGTCTGGCAGCTCAACCCGACCGTCGTGCCGTTGACCTCGGCCACAGGCGTCAGGAACCAGTCCGTTCCGGTCTCCGTCTTTTCATCCCCGCAGGAGGCGAAGGCCACGGTAAGGCCCAGAAGCAGAAATGCAAAAATTTTCTTCATTTTGATATAAATATGTTATTCCTTGTTTTTTGAATCCATCCAAATCGTCACCGGCCCGTCGTTGACCAGCTCGACCTGCATGTCGGCGCCGAATTCGCCCGTGGCGACCCCGCGGCCGAGCAGCTCGGCGACCCGGGCCGTAAACCGTTCGTAAAGCGGGCGAGAAACGGCTTCGGGGGCCGCCTTGATATAACTCGGCCGGTTGCCCTTGCGGGTCGAGGCCTGCAACGTGAACTGGCTCACGACCAGAATTTCGCCGCCTGTCTGCACCACGTCGAGGTTCATCACCCCGGCTTCATCGTCGAAGATACGCAGCCGCACGAGTTTTCCGGCGAGGTACTCGATGTCCTCGTCGGTGTCGTCGCACCCGACGCCGAGCAGCACCAGCAGTCCCGCCCCGATCCGGGAGCGGACATCGCCGCCGATAGCGACGGAAGCGTGTTTTACACGCTGAATGAGCAATCGCATGGCAGGGATATTCAGAGGTTTTCGAAATAGGTCCACAGGTTGTCGCCCGCAGGCACGGGAGCCGTGACCGAGAGCGGCTCGCGACGCACCGGATGCTCGAATTCGACACGGCGCGAGTGGAGCGAGATGCCGCCCCCGGGCAGGGAGCGCCGGGCGCCGTATTTCAGGTCGCCGCGGATCGGACACCCGACCTTCGAGAGCTGGGCGCGGATCTGGTGGTGACGCCCCGTGAGCAGTTCGACCTCGACCAGCGTGTAGTTCGTCCCCGCCCCGAGCGTCGCGTAACGCAGGCGCGCCTCCTTGGCGTCGCCCTTCGGGGCGTCGCAGGCCCGCGAACGGTTGGTCCTGCCGTCGCGCAGGATATAATGGCGCAGTTCGCCGCTCTCGGGATCGGGTGTGGCTTCGGTCAGCGCCCAGTAGACCTTATGGATGCGGCCTTCGCGGATCATCTCGTTCAGACGGACGAGCGCCTTCGACGTCTTGGCGAAAACGACGGCTCCGCTCACCGGGCGGTCGATGCGGTGCACCACGCCGAGGAACACCTCGCCGGGTTTGGCGTCGCGCCGTTTGATGAAGGCCTTGATCTGGTCCTCGAGGGCGCTCTCGCCCGACGGGTCGGGCTGCACCAGATCGCCGCAGCGTTTGTTGACGATCAGCAGGTGGTTGTCTTCGTAGAGAATGTCGTCCGGGTTGAACATCGTCGGAAATTACAGAATAAAGGTGAAAGGCAGCAGTTTGGAGGCCGAATCGACCGCCGGCACCGTACCGTGGCCGCTCATCAGCACCCGCATCGGGGAACCCTGACGACGCTCGACGTCGACCATCACCTGCCGGCACTGGCCGCAGGGATAGCATTCGCGCTCCGAGGGGTTCGAGGCAATGGCCATCGTCTCGATCGGATCGTCGGCATAATTGGCCTGGGCGTAGAACATCAGCGACCGCTCGGCGCAGAGTCCCGCGGGATAGACCTCGCTTTCGAAGTTGCTGCCGTAGAGTATTTTCCCGCTGCGCAGACGCGCGGCGGCGCCTACGTGGAAATTCGAGTAGGGCGCATGCGCATTGGCCGTGGCCCGTTCGGCCTCGGCGACCAGCCTGCGGTCGGCTTCGGAAAGCTCCGACAGCGCCGCGTAATGTTCATAATCGAAACAAAACTGCTTTTCCATAACTCCTCCTTTTTTACAGGGGTGAACTACAAAGATACTAAAATTTTCAGAAATCGCTTACTGAATCGTACTTTTTCAGTCTCTTTGCTTTCAACCCGGATGAATTGTTTTATTTTCAGGACCTTCCGGCCGACGAACGGGGATTTGGCGCCGGGACCGGCCGGCCGGGTCCGCAGGCCGGAGGGTTCCGCACCTCGCAAAGAACGAGGCGGACGGACGCCGCGAGCCGTCTGCGACTATCGCGGAGGGGATTTCGCCTTAACGAAGTCCGGGCCGGACGGGACACACAAGCGCATTTCCCGTTCAGCCCGGACAAGGCGAGGTGAAAGACACCCGAGAGAATCGGAAACCGTCCTATTCGAGCACGAACTTCGCCTGCACGTTGTACTGCAACTTGATGGTCTTGAAATCGAGCGGTTCGTCCGCAGCGGCGTCCTCGGCGACGCCCATCGCCTTGGCGCTGCGCATCACGGCCATGTTGTCGTAAAAAACAGGCATCACGTTGTTGTTCGAATCGTAGATGTAGAAGCATTTGCCGATCTTCTGCCCGACGGCTTCGGCCAGCGTCGCGGCGCTCTGGCGGGCGTTCTGCATCGCCTCGACGCGCACTTCGGCCTTATACTGTTCGATTTTCGAGTGCGAGACCTTCAGGATCGAGACGTTCGAGATGCCCAGTCCGTCCAACGCCTGCCACACCTTGGCGACCATCGCCGAGGAACCCAGCTGCAACTGGTATTTGGCCGTGGCCACCGAGGTGTTTTTCTTGAAGAACTCGCTCGACAGGTTGGCCATCTTGAGCTGTTTCGCGACATCGACCCCGGCACGTTTGAGCGCGGCGATCATATCGCGCTGCTGGCTTTCGACCGAAATCTTGCCCTTCGAGTCGCGCTCGTTGATGATGATCTGCAAGTAGAATTCGTCGGGCGCGATCTCCTTTTCGGCACGTCCGTTGACCTGAATGTAGCTGGGGAACGCCTCCTGCATCTGCGCTGCCGCGGGGAGGGCGAAAAACGCCACCGCCGCCAATAAAATCAGTCGTTTCATTGTCTTTTCGTTTTTAAATAACCTATTACAAAGATTATGCAAGCCGGGCGTCGCGCGGAACTGTTTTCAGCCGGGCCGGTTTCCATCCCTTTGTATCCAGTAAAACGCCGAAAAACGAAAATACTGCATCCCCGATGCGAAATCAGGCCTTGAACAACTCCCTATCGCTTTTTGCCTCCGCGGTGTTTCTTGAGTTCCTTCCTGTTCATCTCGCGGATTACCAATTCCTCGGTTTCAACGGGTCGGTAAACACCCTTTTCAACGCACACGACACCCTCCTCCGTAACGAACCGCGGAAAGAAATGCTTGCGGATGAAAGGTTTTCGCTCCCGCTCCTTCGGGTCCGGATTACTCTCCCACCAGAAGGTCTGCACGGAAACTTTGTATCGCTCGCCGTCATAGCTTCCCGCCAGCGCCAGCGGCGTTCCGGGCAGCACTTCGTCCCCGACCTCGACCAGCACATTGTCGCCGTCGAGGCAGATATACCAGGCCAGCGTGCCATCGGGCTGCTCGACCAGCAAATCGGGGCTTTCGGAGGTAAAACTCACCGCCGGGGCATCGGGTTCCCGTTCGGGAATGCCGACCTCCACGACCGTGCCGCGCCGCATCGCATAGACCGTGTCGCCCTTTTCCATTTCGAAATGCAACCCCAAAGCCCCTTTCTTTTCTTTTCGGAAACGGTCGTAAACGCTCACGCCGCGCGACACACGCACCGGCCAGCGAACAGTGGTGGGCATGCGGTAGACAAACGCGGTATCGGGCTCCTTATCGACAGGGCCTAAAAAAAGACTTATTAGTCAAAACGGGTGCTGAAACGCCTCAAAAACAGGAAAACGCCACG
>ENA-UOJD01003991-UOJD01003991.1-human-gut-metagenome-genome-assembly--contig:-P48-NODE-3991-length-10140-cov-4.538126_pt1 | contig 10140 bp, 5 predicted proteins | sample MGYA00242342_ERZ723889 | MGnify/ENA metagenome assembly ERZ723889
AATTTCACTCTGTATACAGAAAAAGAGCCCAGTCACTGCAATTTGCAGTGACTGGGCTCTTCCCGATTCAATCAATAACGATTATTCTTCGTCTTCTCTTCTGGATTTTCTTCTGAGTTTTAATCCCAGACCGCCGATACCAAGTGAGGAAACTGCCGCACCAAGAAGGCCTAATACGCTTACAGGATCTCCTGTCTTAGGGGATTTCTTGGAAGTTGTTGTATTATTCTTCTTTGTTGTGGTTGTTGTATTGTTCTTCTTGTTATTGTTTGTTGTGTTATTCTTATTTATTGTTGCAGAAGCCTTCTTCAGACCATCAATCGCTGCCTGCAGATTCTTTTCTGCTGCATCTATAGATTTCTGAGATTCTTTTGCTTCCACTGCCTTTTCAGCATTTGCCAGTGCATTCTGAAGAGTAGTCCATGTTGCAGCTGTGTAATCATTCTTCTTGAGATCTTTTGCTGATGCAATCAGTTTTTCCAGAGAAGATGTATCAACTGCTTCTGTCTCATCCTTCTTATTATCAGGTGTTGCTTTCACAAGGGCATCAATTTCTAACTGCAGAGTCTTTGCTGCTTCATCAACTGCTTCCTGAGATTCTTTTGCTTCAAGAACTGCCTTTGCTGCTGATAACTCTGTCTTGAAGTGTTTCCAGCTTGCTTCTGTGTAATCAGATTCTTTCAGAGCTTCTGCCTTTGCAATCACTGCTTCAAGGGCTGATGTATCTACAACTACTGGTTCCGGAGCAACCTTTGTTGTATAAGTAAAGCTTACTGGCTGATAACCTGTAGATGTTACTGTGATTTCAAATGTATCACCTTCGGCAAATGGTGCTGCATCTGTCTTAATTGAACCATCTTCATTAATAATAACTGTTGCTCCACGGCCTGTTGCTCTGTAATCTGTGCCATTAACATTGACTACCGTAATATTCTTGATATAATCTGCAAATTCTTCATCTGTTGCATCTGCAGTCTTAACAAGTGACTTCTTATCATCATCATATGCAGCCGGCATTGCTTCTGTATAAAGTTCAAAATCTGTCGTGATATCCGCATATTTGCCGCTCTTATCAGAAATCGTTAATGTATATTTTCCCTTTGCTGCATTGTCAAAGCTTAATACACCATTCTGGACACTAACACCATTAAGGCCTTCTACTTTGTACTCAGCATCATAATCATCAGGTAAACCTGTCACTGTCACATTTGTCTGTCCAGCTGTTACAGATGCATTTTCAACAGATAATTCATGTGCAAATTTCACAGGTACATAAATTTCTCCTAACGGAACACTGTACATACCTTTATCTGTATAATAAGTAACAGATGTGATCGTCTGTCCCATCATAGCTTTATAATGCTCAGAGGATGTCGGGCAGCCGTGAACAGATTCTGTAAAGCCGGTTGCCCAAGCCAGTTCTTCCATTCTCCAGATATTTTCAAGATGACGCAGACCATAGCTGCTGCCTTCTTTTGTATCCACAACAACTGCATTGACATTTGTTACGCCAAGTTCTGTCAGTTTATCACGAAGACCGGTAATGTCAAGCTGGTAATCACCATATCCTGTTTCTGTAGATAAATCACCGGTAAATCCATCCAATTCTGTTACATCACCAACAGTCTTACCGAATACAAGATTACCCTCTGCATCAACGGATACCTCTTTGTAATAAGATGGTGTCTCGCTTAATGTATAATATGCATAATCCGCATTCTGGTATAATGCATCCTTGCCTGTATAAGTTGTTGTGCTTGTCTGTCCTCTGTTAGTAACTGTAATTTCAACAGAATCATTATCTGTTACCTGAGTATATTTTGACAAATCTACGCCTTCTCCAACTTTTACAGGGAATGTAATACCATTGATTTTACTTCCATCTGTATTTGCATGATAGGAACCACCTGAAAGACCTGGTGTTCTTGTCTTATTCAGTGTTGCTGATGTAAATACGTCTACATCCACATCATTGTTTACTTCTGCCTTGTAGAACTCTGCATATGGGATGTTCATCAGTACATATCCAGCTTCTTCAACCTGATTCTTAACTAATGCATCAATGGCTGCATTCAGATGCTCTGTTGCTTCATTTACTGCTGACTGGCTGTGCTTTGCTTCCAGTTCTTCTTTTGCTTCTGCAAGTTCTGTCTGCATAGAAGCCCAGGAATCTGCTGTGTAATCTGCTTCATTTAATGCTTCTGCCCTTGCAATGGCTGCTTCAAGGGCAGTTGTATCCTGTACAGGATCTGGTTTTACAATATTCTCATCTGTTGCCTGGAACTGGTAGGTTGCATCTTCATAACCAAGAGCACTGATTGTAATTGTCCAGTATCCTGTGCCATCTGTTCCTTCTGGCAGCTGGCATCTTAAGGAATCTGTCAGACCAAGCTGAATACCCATTTTCTTATGCATCCAGTTATCTGCTGCAAATTTTGTACCATAGGATACTAATGCATTTGTATAAGTACTGTCTTCACCATAATATGTCCACTTAACAGCCTGCATATTGGCACCAAGATCAGCAAAATTAGTTGTCAGATCCACTCTCAGGAACTCACCATATGAACCATTCGCTTCTTTTACAGTCAGCCCGGCTTCTTCTGCTGATGGTGCGGACTTTAATGCCTGTCCTTCGATACCTGATTCTGATCCGTCTTCTCTGGATGAGAAACTGAAGCTGCCATCTGCATTCTTTGTAACAGTCTTCAGTCCATTTGTCTGTGCTGTTACATTGGCTTTCACTGCATAGGAAGCAAGCTCACCTTCACCATATCCGCCTGTCAGATCCATGCCATTTTCTACAACTGCATAAGTTTTACAGAAATCTTCATAATCTGCTGCCGCTACTTTTACCGGTACGTATTTAATACCTGTAACGTCATATTCAACCATTGTTGTTGTACTGCCATCTGCCTCTGTAATATTACCTTTTTCAAATGTAATTGTACTGCCGTCTGTTAAAACAGCTGTATTGCCATCTGTCCAATGGGATACTTTGTATTCTTTGCCGTTTGCACCTTCAATGATGGCTGTGCACTGGTAACTTCCTCTGTGAAGACCATGGTTTGTTGTTGCTCTTGTGACTGTATCAAAGGCACCTTTATCATGTTCGCCCTTTGTATCCACATCATCAGATGATGATGCATCACCAGCTGCATAAACACCTTCATTTGCCCAGTATTCTGCCCAGCTGAGACCAGCATAAACATACTTGTACTGGCTTTCAGCTGTATATGTGAATTTGTAATTGTTTTCATAACCTGCTGCTGTTACTTCAATTTCAAATTTCTGTCCTTCTTTTGCATCAGCAAATGGTACTGCTTCTGTATTGATACTGCCATCTTCATTAATAAGCTTAACATCACCTTTTCCTGATGCAGTATAAGCTTTGCCGTCTACAGATACAGATGTAATATTCTTTACATAAGCTGCAACATCATCTGCACTGTAACCGTCTGCAGGTACAAGCGCTTTCTGATCGCTGTCATATGTAATTGGCGTAACTTCTGTTGTTAATGTGAAATCAGCAGAAATGTCCGCATATTTGCCGCTCTTGTCTGTTACCTTTAATGTGTATTTGCCAACCTTTGCATCAGTTGCTGTATAAGTCAGCACGCTATTTTCTACCTTAACATTTTCAAGACCTTCGACACTGTATTCAGCCTCATAATCTGATGGAAGATTGTTCAATGTTACTTTTGTTTCACCACTAGATGCTTTGGCATCAGCAACTTCCACACTGCCGTCAAATTTTACAGGAACATATACACTCATAGGGATCTCATAGATACCTGCATTTGTGTAATAGGTTACTTTATTGATTGTCTGTCCCATCATTGGAACATAATCCTTATACTGAAGCTGATTGCCGTGCGCTGTTGTGACAAAACCTGTGCTCCATGCCAGTTTAGATATTTTCCAGATATTCTCTACATGACGAAGGCCATAGCTATCGCCTTCCTTTGTTCCTACCACAACACCATACACTGTTGTAATATCATCTGGCAAACCTGAAAGATTCATCTGATAATCACCGTATTTTGATGATGTTCTGAAATCCGCAGTCACATTACTCAGTGTCTGTACTTCCGCGCCTTCTGCTTTACCAAAGCTTAATGTGCCGTCCGCATTGACAGTTGCTTCTTTGTAATAAGAAGGTGTCTCGCTCAGAATATAATAAGCGTAGCTTGGACTTTCAAATAATGCATCCTTGCCTTCATAGGTTGTTGTTGTCTCTTTGCCTTTCATTGACACGGTAATATCAACTTTGCTGCTGTCTGTCACCTGTGTCAGCTTCTCAAGGGCTGAAGCATCATCAAGTTTAACCGGATAAACAATACCTGTAATATCTGAACCATCACTGTTCACATGATAAGAACCTGCGGCAAGGCTGGATCTTGTCTTATTTAATGTTGCTGATGTGACAGCATCGGCATCATCATCACCTTCTGCTGCGTAGAATTTGTCATAAGGAATATTCATTAATACATAAACTTCCTTTGCCACTGCGTTCTTTTCAAGAGCATCAATGGCCTTTGTCAGTTTTGCCTCTGCTGCATCTACCTTATCCTGGCTTTCTTTTGCTTCAAGGGCTGCCTTTGCTTCTGTCAGGGCATTCTGCATTGTCTTCCAGCTATCTGCTGTATAATCTGCTTCTGTGAGACCTTCTGCTTTTTTAATAGCCGTCTGAAGCTTTTCTACATTGACTTCAGCCGCTGCCTTTACAAGACCGTCAATGGCCTTTGTCAGTTTGCTCTCTGCTGCATCCACCTTTTCCTGGCTTTCTTTTGCTGCAAGAGCTGCCTTTGCTTCTGTTAAAGCATCCTGCATGGTCTTCCAGCTGTCTGCTGTATAATCTGCCTCTTTAAGGCCTTCTGCCTTTGTAATGGCTGCCTGAAGCTTTTCTGTGTTCACTTCAACTGCTGTTGTCTTTTCTTCAGCTTTTGCAATGGCTGCTGCTGCAGCTTCTTTTACAGCCTTGGATGTACGTGTTGCACCGGAAACAGAATCCCAGCTATTGACTGCATCAGCAGTTGCTTCTTTGCCTTCAAGTAATGTCTTGATACCCTTTGACTTGTTATAAGCCTTGTTGAAATAGCTGTCATTTCCTGAATCATAGCCACTTGCTGGTGTTACTTTGATATCAGTAAATTTACCATCAGCTACCGTCAGGGAAACTTCTACATCATATTCATCCCACTCATCGTCAGAATCCTCTTCTGTTCGTGTTACATGAGCTGTTGCTTTATATGTACCATCTTTTGCAACCTGTGCCCCTGTTACAGCAAATGCTGTTGTCGGGCAAACACCGGCTGTCATCGCTGCAATCATCAGACCGGCAAGTGTCTTATTGATTAATTCATTCTTTTTCATATCGTCCTCCTTGTAAGTATGAAATTTGAATTATGAATTAGGTGCTGCTCTTCAGATTCCAAAATAATGATATCTGAATGAAGCTTATATTAAAAATCAGCGTTAGCACACGCTAATCATTAATCCTTTTTATGGAGCTGTCTGCACATGGCAGCCCAGCCCCGGTTTTCTAATTAAATAAAAAATTTTTCAGCATTTTTTCACCAATAATTAGATTCCCAGCCAGATAAACAGGCCAAGTAAAATCAATGCTCTGATAATAGTAAAAATAACTTCATTACCTTTGATACCCGGCAATCCGCAGTGAATATTAGCACGCGGACAAGTGTCAATACACTTCTGGCACTGGAAACAGTCACCGCTGACATTCATGGATCCTGCCTCCGGCAGACCGATATCTGACGGACACTGTTTTGTGCAGGCACTGCAGCCTTTGATGCACTGTTCCCGTTCTCTTCTCAATGTAAAGAACGGAAGCATCGGCAGCCATGAGAAAACGGCTCCCATTGGGCACAGAAAACGGCAGAAAAATCTTTCCTGCACAGCCATGCCAATCATGATCAGCACCAGCAGCACAACACCGAGAAGATAGCCGCCCAGCCTAAAATTAAAAGCATGGAGCATGGAGAATACATCCCAGGGACTGTAGCCCTGTGTCTGACTGTAAACACCTTTGAAACAAAGAATAACAATAACAGCCAGCACAACATATTTCATCATAGTCAATTTTTCAGTTACTTTCTCCGGCAGTTTCACCGTTTTTTTCTTCATCTTTTTGCACACCCATACATAAATGGCATGCACGGCATCTCCAAAACTGCCGAATGCACAGGCGAATCCGCAGAAGAAACGTCCGAATACAATAGTGTACAGGCACAGTACAATCAGCACTGACACAAAGGAGGTCAGACCGATTTTTTCTCCTGCACCCAGTTGTGTGAATATATACTTAACACCGGCAAAAGCCGCCGTATAAGCCGATGGCAGAAACAGAAAATATAAAAGCTGTATCGCTGCTCTCAGCCAGCTGTGCATTTGTCTGCGCTGCTTTTTTGTAAGATTATGTATATCGATTTTGCTCATTTATTTTGCCGCCTCTTCCAGTGCCTGTGTGACTGCATTCTTGATACCTGTGGAGCTGAATGTAGCTCCGCTGATGGTATCAACATCTGCACTCTGGGCATCTATGATTTTCGGAATGATATCCTCCGCCATGGAAAGATAAGCGCCATCCTCCTTTTCTGCTGATATAATACTGATATCTGTAATGGAACCGCCTTCAACCGTAACTTCCACTTGAATATCACCGCCAAATCCCTGTGCCGTACCTTTCCATACACCATTCGTGTAGGCTCCGCCGGATGCCGCAGCATCCTGTGACTGCAGGACAGCCTGCTTATATAAATTGGCACTTTCCAGTTCAGCCGTCAGATTTGCAATCTGATCGTCCTTGTCACGCAGCGTCAGTACTGTATTGTATCCGATAATCAACGCCGCAATGAGCACCAGATTCACCGCTCGAACCCAAAATGTCTTCATCTCTACTTACCTTCCTCTGCCAATTTTTTTGCTTCTTCCAGTGCTTTCTGGCAGCCTTCTATGATGGCATTGGATGAACAGGTTGCCCTTGCCACTGTATCAATGCCTTCAGGCATACCTTTTTCTGTAATCTGTGTCACAACACCGACATATTTTGAAGTTCCCCGCGCAGCCTTTTTGATGTAGCTGTCATTGTCGCTGCTGCCGTTGCCCTTGATATTGGTAATATCTGTAATTCTGTCATTTTGAATAGAAACTGTCATAGACAGATCATAGGCTTCAAAATCCTGCTCTTCATCCGGCTCGCATACAACAGAAACTGTGTAATCACCGTCTGCATAAGTTCTGCCTGCCGGTTCTTCTGCCTCTGTCTCATCAGGCGCTTCCGGACGCTTTGCAGCTTCCAGTGCCTTCCGGCAGCCTTCTATGATGGCATTGGATGAGCAGGTTGCTCTTGTCACTGTATCAATTTCTTCAACAGTTCCTTTTTCTACAATCTGTGTCACAACACCCTGCAGCTTAGATGTACCTTCTGCTGCACGCTTGATGTAAATTTCATTATCTTTGGAACCATCACCTGACAGGTCTGTGACTGCTGTGATTTTGTCATTTTTGATATGAACTGTCATGGACAGATTATAGGCTTCAAAATCCTCGTCCTCATCCGGTTCGCATACAACGGATACAGTATATTCACCGTCAATATATTCACTGTTTTCATTTGATGTTTCAGATTCCGTCTCTGTTTCTGTCTCAGTTTCAGTTTCTGTTGGTTTCGTTGTTTCCGGCTTCTTGCCATCTGTGGCATTCTTCGCTGCCTTGAAGGCTTCTTTCAAAGCTTCCATGATACCATTGGAACTGTAAGTTGCCCCTGATACAGTATCAATTCCCTTCAGATCCGTTGTCTGTTTTTTCAGGACTTCATTGATAATATTCTTTGCTCTGTTAAAGAAGGCTGCATCGTCTTCACATTTTGTAATCAGAACGGCTTTAATTGTCTTATCCTGAATAACCACAGCCAACTCGATATCACCGGCATAGCCTTCACCGGTTCCATAATATATACCATCCTTATAAGGCACTTTTCCTTCCGGAATGGCTGTATTGCTGTTATTATTATCGCTGTTATTATTGTTATCGTCATTACTGTCATCCGCATCACTGTCGGAGCCATTGACAGCCGCCTGTTTTAAAGCGGCACGCACAGCATTAATAATACCTCTTGAACTGTAAGTTGCTCCCGATACCGCATCCACATTTGTGCTCTGAGTGCTGATAATATCTGAAATCAGACCTTCTGCCTGTCCCATAAAGCTGCTGTCATCATTGTGACTGATAACGCTGATATCACTGATCTGGCCATCTGCAATGACAACCTTTACTTTCACTTCACCATTAAATCCGGTACCGCTGCCATAATAAGTACCATCTTTCCATGTCTGATCAGAATCATCCACCGTATCTATAGTTGGCGAACTCTGATTACTGCTGCTTGATGCGGAGGCTGGTGTACTTGTATCCTGTTCACCAGTCAATGCATTTTTGACCGCACTGATAATACCGTTGGAACTGTAAGTTGCCCCTGATACCACATCTACATCCAGTGTCTGTCCTGCAATAATCTTATCAATAACACCCTTCGCTCTGTTAAAGAATGCTTCATCGTCCTGTGTGCTGAGAATGTTAATAGCAACGATACTTTTATCTTTGATTTCCACAGAAACAGAAACCGTACCTGCAAAGCCTGTACCACTGCCCTTATAAATGCCGTCATCCAGATCAAAGTTTCCTTTCGCCTGTGTTGTCTCTTCTGTTTCCTGTTTTTTCTCCTTTGCCGTGGTCTCAGCTGCCTGAACGATTTTCGGCTGCTCCACCTCGTAAACCGGTGCCGCATATCCTCTTAAGGAAGTTCCGACACAGGCTACCACCAGCACCGTCGAAAGAATCGGCATATAGCCGCCAAGTTTTTTCAAAAATTTCATTCTCAGTCATCCTTTTCTACTATATTCACATCTCTGTCAGAAGTAAAACTGTCTTTGATTCCCTCTGAAACATAAAGCTGCTCGTCATCTGTCAGCAAAATCATATCAAACTCATCGCTGTGTGTTCTCCAATAATCAACGGCTTTATCCTTCCCCATAACAAACAATGAAGTGGAAAGTCCATCCGCAAGTGTACCATCTGCGCTGACAATCGTCACTGAAATCAATCCGTTCTCCGCAGGATAACCCGTTGACGGATCGATGATATGATGATAGGTCACACCATCTTTTTCAAAATAACGCTCATAACCACCGGAAGTGATGATTGCTTTGTCTTTTGTTTCCAGAACCCCCAGATATTCATCTTCCGCATCCGGACTCTGAACGGCCACACGCCACAGGCTGCCGTCCGGTTTTGTCCCTAGTACCTGTGCATTGCCGCCAAGATTGACCAGACCGCTTGTCACGCCTTTTTCCTTATAAATATCCATAATTCTGGAGGAGGTATAACCCTTGGCAATACCTCCGAAATCTATCTGAACACCTTTTTCTTCAAAGTTTACATCCGCAGTCGAAGAATCATATTCAATCAGCGACGGATCTGCCAGCTGAAGCAATGATTTCAATGTTTCATCATCCGGCACCCGATAATTGCCATCCGTAAATCCCCAGGCTTTCATCACCGGGTAAATAGCGACATCAAAAACACCTCCGGTACTTTTATAAAGTTCCAGCGAGCGTTCCATTAAAACCGCACCATCCTCTGACAAATGTCCTCCATTATTGGCATTGATCCCGGCAACTTCACTGTCTTCATTACCGGTTGACAAAAGTGCATCCAACCGGTTAATCTCCTCCACAGCTGCCTCCACAGCCGCATCTCCCTGCGGTCCATAGGCTTTTACTGTCATATAGGTATCCATAGCAAAAACATCTCTGACTGCTTCTGTATCATCAGCTGCAGTTTCTGAAGTCAATTCCGAAGATGTGGAAACGTTTTCAGAATTCACCTCAGAAAAGGACGTTTCTGTAACCGCAGAATTCTTTCCCGAGCAAGCTGTCAATCTAAAAGCAAAAGATGATATCATAATAATTCTTATTATCTTTTTCATTCCTCAATCCTTTCCTAAGGTTAGGCTCTACTAACGTTAAGTATTTTATCGTGTATAAAAAAACTGTCAATCAAAAAAGCCTTATAAATAAGGCGTCTTAATGATAAATTCTCTTAACACAATTAAGTAGT
>ENA-UOJD01003993-UOJD01003993.1-human-gut-metagenome-genome-assembly--contig:-P48-NODE-3993-length-10134-cov-12.543407_pt1 | contig 10134 bp, 9 predicted proteins | sample MGYA00242342_ERZ723889 | MGnify/ENA metagenome assembly ERZ723889
GCGCCATGATGCTCTGCGGCACCGACTCCATCCGCGACGTGATCCTGTTCCCCACTATGAAGCCGCTGGACAACTGAAATGGCTGAGAACGCCCCTGCGCCAAAGCGGCGCGGGGGTGTTTTTTCTGTCCCCCACTTGCCAAATGCCGCACCGGATAGTATACTTAGCACATAACATCCCGTCGCGGTGCGTACAGTAGCACAGGCGCGAAGGAGGAGACTATGTACACCATCAACGACCTTTATGATCTGACACATACACTGGCGGGGGACTACCTGGCCCGCTTTACCTATCCCTGGGAGGCGCTCTCCGACCTGGCGGACTGCATTCGTGCGCTGGGCGCACAGCTGGACAGCGAATATCTGCCCTTTGGCCCGGAGGTGTGGGTGCACCGGACGGCGCACGTCGCGCCCACGGCGTCCATCACCGGGCCGTGCATCATCGGCCCGGAGACGGAGGTGCGCCACTGCGCCTTTATCCGGGGCAGCGCGCTGGTGGGCGCCCATTGCGTGGTGGGCAACTCCGTGGAGCTGAAGAATGTCATCCTGTTCGACAACGTGCAGACGCCCCACTACAACTATGTGGGCGACAGTATCCTCGGCTATAAGGCCCACATGGGTGCCGGTTCCATCACCTCCAATGTGAAGTCCGACAAGACCCATGTGGTGGTCACAGACGGTGCGGAGCGCATCGACACCGGACGCAAGAAGGTGGGCGCCATGTTGGGCGACGGCGTGGAGGTGGGCTGCAACAGTGTGCTGAACCCCGGCAGCGTCATCGGACGGGGCAGCCGGGTATATCCGCTGTCCTCGGTGCGGGGCACCGTGCCGGCGGCGAGCATCTACAAGCGCAGCGGCGACATTGCCGCCCAGCACTGACAGGGAGGAAGAAAAATGGGTAAATATTTCGGCACGGACGGCTTCCGGGGCGAGGCCAATGTGACCCTGACGGCGGACCACGCCTATCAGGTGGGCCGCTTTTTGGGCTGGTACTGCGGTGAATGCAAGCGCCGCGGCGGCGACAGCGAGCCGGCAAAGGTGGTCATCGGCAAGGATACCCGCCGCAGCAGCTATATGTTTGAGTATGCCCTGGCCTCCGGACTGGTGGCCTCCGGCGCGGACGCCTATCTGCTGCACGTGACCACCACGCCCTCTGTGTCCTATGTGGCGCGGACGGAGGGCTTCGACTGCGGCATTATGATCTCCGCCAGCCACAATCCGTTCTATGACAACGGCATCAAGCTGATCGGGCGGTCCGGCGAGAAAATGGACGAGGACACCGTCGCCCTGATCGAGGACTATCTGGACGGGAAGCTCAGCGTGTTCGGCCAGACCTGGGAGACGCTGCCCCTGGCGCAGCGGGACCATATCGGCCGCACGGTGGACTGGTCCGCGGGGCGCAACCGCTACGTGGGCTACCTCATCTCCCTGGGGATGTTCTCCTTCAAGGGGAAAAAGGTGGGGCTGGACTGTGCCAATGGCAGCGCCTGGATGATCGCCAGAAGCGTTTTTGACGCACTGGGTGCCACGACCTACGTCATGGGCGATGAGCCAGACGGCTTCAATATCAACAACGGCGTGGGCTCCACTCATATCGAGGCCCTGCAGCGCTTCGTGGTGGAGAAAGGCCTGGACGTGGGCTTTGCCTACGACGGCGACGCGGATCGGTGCCTGGCGGTGGACGAAAAGGGCCAGATCATCACCGGCGACCATATCCTGTATATCTGCGGCCGCCATATGAAGGAGCTGGGCGAGCTGCCCCACAACACGGTGGTGACCACGGTCATGTCCAACTTCGGACTGTACCGGGCCTTTGACCGGTTGGGGATCCGCTATGCCAAAACCGCTGTGGGCGACAAGTACGTATACGAGTATATGAGCAAAAACGGCTGTGCCCTGGGCGGCGAGCAGTCGGGGCATATTATCTTCTCCAAGTACGCCTCCACCGGCGACGGCATTTTGACCAGCCTGAAGCTGATGGAAGTCATGCTGGAGCGCAAGCAGCCCATGAGCAAGCTCACCGAGGGACTGACCATCTATCCCCAGGTGCTGGAGAATGTGCGGGTGCACGACAAGGCTGCCGCCCGTCAGGACCCGGCCGTGCAGAAGGCTGTGGATGACGTGGCCCGCCGTCTGGGCGATACGGGCCGTATTCTGGTGCGTGAATCCGGTACGGAGCCGGTGCTCCGGGTGATGGTGGAGGCGCCGGAGGATGCCGTCTGCCGGGAGTGTGTGGCACAGGTGGCGGAGATCATCCGGGCGCAGGGACACGCGGTTTGAGTACGCAATAAGGGAACGCCGTACCGCGTTCCCTTATTTTTTGTTGACATTCGCAGAGGATACCTATATTATAAGGAATATTCTGAGAGGGGAGGGGCACCGTTATGACAGAGCGCATTACCAGCCGGCGCAATCCGCTGCTGGAACAGGTCCGCAGGCTGGATACGGCGGCGCTCCGGCGGAAGGCCGGGGTGTTTTTGTGCGACAGCCCCAAGCTGGTGGGCGAGGCGGTGCAGCACGGCGTGTCCGTGCAGTGTGTCATCGCCGCGGATGGTGTGGCCTTCCCGGAGGGACTGCCGGAGAATGTGCGGCGGGTGACGGTGCCGGCGGACGTGATGGCATCCATTTCGCCCATGCCCACGCCCCAGGGGATGCTGGCCCTGTGTGCCTTGCCGGATATGGCGGCGCCTGCGCGCCTGTCGCCGGGCCGCTATGTGGTGCTGGACGGTGTGCAGGACCCGGGCAACGTGGGGGCGGTGCTGCGGACGGCGGACGCCTTCGGCTGCACCGGTGCGCTGCTGCTGCCGGGCTGCGCCGATCCCTATGGGCCAAAGACGCTGCGCGCCGCCATGGGCGCGGTGTTCCGCCTGCCGCTGTACACGGTGGGGCTGGAGGCCCTGCCGGGCTTGTTGGCAGACGCGGGGCTGCCGCTGTACGGCACGGCCCTGCGCCACGACACGGTGGACGTGCGGCAGCGGGATCTGCGCCGCTGCGCGCTGGTCATTGGCAGCGAAGGCCGGGGCGTCAGCGCGGAGGTGCTGGCGCTGTGCCGCGAGACGCTGCGTATCCCCATGTCGTCCCACTGCGAGTCGCTGAACGCCGCGGCCGCGGCGGCGGTGCTGCTGTGGGAGGCCTATCGCACGGAGGAGGGGAACTGAGATGGCGGCTTTGAAGTATTGGGTGTGGCTGACCACACTGCCGGGTCTGGGGGAACGGGCGAAATTGCAGCTGCTGGCGCATTTCGGCTCGCCGGAGGAGATCTATTTTGCCCCGGAGGGCGAGCTGCTGCTGGCAGAGGGCATTACGAAACTACAGGCCGCCCTGCTGGCGGACAAATCGCTGGACCGGGCGGAGAAGGTGCTGGAGGACTGCGCCAGAGACGGCCAGTTCCTGCTGACCATGGACGACGCGGGATACCCCGCGCGGCTGCGGAACATCTACGACCCGCCCCTGCTGCTGTACGGCAAGGGCAGCCTTCCCCTGTTCGATGATGAGGTGGCCGTCACGGTGGTGGGCACCCGGGACTGCACGCCCTATGGCGTGCGCGCGGCGTCACAGCTGGGCTATGAGCTGGCCAGACAGGGGGCGCTGCTGGTGTCCGGCATGGCCAAGGGCATCGACGGCGAGGCGCTGAAGGGCGCTCTGCGCGCCGGCGGCTTTACCGCCGCGGTGCTGGGCGGCGGCGCGGACGTGGTGTATCCGGCGGCCAACCGCCGGCTGTATGAGGACATCGCCGCCACCGGCGTCATCCTGTCGGAGTACCCGCCCGGGACGGAGCCCAGGGGCGACCACTTCCCGGTGCGGAACCGATTGCTCAGCGCGCTGAGCCTCGCCACCGTGGTGGTGGAGGCCCCGGAGAAAAGCGGCGCGCTCATCACCGCCGCCACGGCGCTGGAGCAGGGCCGCGAGGTCTTTGCCGTGCCGGGCCCCTTCGACGCGCCCAAGAGCCGGGGCTGCAACGCCCTGATACGCGAGGGCGCGGGCCTGGTGTGCGAGGCCTGGGACGTGCTGAGCTTTTACGAGAGCCGCTTTCCCCATAAGCTGCGGCCTCTGCGGGCCACGATCCCGCCTCTGCCCAAGGGCGCGGAGCCGGAGAGCGACGCGCCTGCCGTTCCGGTGCAGGAGACGCCCGCGCCCACCACGCCGGTACTGCCGGTGCTGGATATTTCACAGGACACCGCCGGACTCACCGACGATCAGATCGCGGTGCTGTCCGTTCTGCAAGCGGATATACCCACCCTTACCGATGACGCGGCACTGCTGGCCGAACTGCCGGTGCGCCGTGTGCTGTCGGCGCTGACGGTGCTGGAGATCGACGGCTACGTCTGCCGTCAGGGAGCGCGGAGCTTCCTGCGGACGGTGGAACTCAAAAAGGAGTAAGTAACAATATGGCAGCAAAGAAGAACCTGGTCATCGTGGAGTCCCCGGCCAAGGCCAAGACCATTGGCAAATATCTGGGGCCGGACTATGTGGTCAAGGCCAGCATGGGTCATCTGCGTGACCTGCCCAAGAGCACCCTGGGCGTGGACGTGGAGGGTGACTTTACCCCCAACTACCGGCCCATCAAGGGCAAAGAGGATATCATCAAGGACCTGAAGACCACGGCGGACAAGAGCAAGACCGTGTACCTGGCCACCGACCCGGACCGCGAGGGCGAGGCCATCAGCTGGCATCTGCAGCACCTGCTGGACCTGCCGGATGACAAGGCCCGGCGCGTGACGTTCAACGAGATCACCAAGAAGGTGGTGCAGGAGTCCATCCAGCACCCCCGCGCCATCGACCAGGACCTGGTGGACGCCCAGCAGGCCCGCCGTGTGCTGGACCGCATCGTGGGCTATCAGCTCTCCCCCCTGCTGTGGAAGAAGATCCGCCGCGGCCTGTCCGCCGGCCGTGTGCAGTCGGTGGCGATCCGGCTGGTGGCCCAGCGTGAGCAGGAGATCGCGGCCTTCGTGCCCCAGGAGTACTGGACGTTGGACGTACACCTGCAAAACCACGCCGCCGCGTCCTTTACCGCCCACTACTACGGTGTGGACGGCAAGAAATACGAGCCTAAGGACGAGGCGGATACCCAGCGCATCGTGGAGGAGCTGAAAAAAGAGGCCTTCGCGGTCAAGACCGTGAAGCGTACCGACAAGCAGCGCAGCCCCACGCCGCCCTTTACCACCTCCAGCTTACAGCAGGAGGCCTCCCGCAAGCTGAATATGACGCCCCGTCGGACCATGGCCATTGCCCAGCAGCTGTATGAGGGCGTGGACATCACCGGCGAGGGCACCGTGGGTCTGATCACCTATATGCGTACCGACTCGCTGCGTATCTCCGACGAGGCCCAGGCCCAGGCCCGCGAGCTGATACAGTCCCGCTACGGCGCGGCCTATTGCCCCGACGTGCCCCGGAAGTACAAGACCAAGGCCGGGGCCCAGGACGCCCACGAGGCCATCCGTCCCTCCGACCCGGCGCTGACGCCGGAGCAGGTGAAGGGCGACCTGACGCCGGAGCAGTACCGCCTCTACCGACTGATCTGGAGCCGCTTCCTGGCCAGCCAGATGGCCAACGCCGTGTATGACAGCATCTCCGTGGAGATCGCCGCCGGTGCCCATGCCCTGCGGTGCTCCGCCAGCAACCTGAAATTCGCCGGCTATACCGCCGTATATGAGGAGAGCCGGGACGACGACAAGGAGGAGAAGGACTCTCCCCTGCCGCCGCTGGAGGAGGGCGAGCAGGTGACGGCGGTGGGCTTTGCGCCCCTGCAGCATTTCACCCAGCCCCCGGCCCGCTATACCGATGCCACCCTTATCCGCACCATGGAGGAGAACGGCATCGGCCGCCCCTCCACCTATGCGCCCACCGTGTCCACTATTCTGGACCGCGAGTACGTCATCAAGGAGGGCAAGTACCTGCGCCTGACACCGTTGGGCGGCGTGGTCAACGACCTGATGTGCCAGCGGTTCCCGGACATCGTGGATGTAAAGTTCACCGCCCGTATGGAGCAGAAGCTGGACGATGTGGAGGCCGGCCAGGTCAAGTGGAAGGACCTGATCCGCCAGTTCTATGTGCCGTTCCATGAGAACCTGGAAAAGGTCGAGAAGGACATGGAGGGCGTCTATCTCAAGGTGCCCGACGAGGTCACGGAGGAGAAGTGCGACCTGTGCGGCCGCAACATGGTGGTCAAGTCCGGTCGGTTCGGCCGGTTCCTGGCCTGCCCCGGCTACCCGGAGTGTAAGTTCACCAAGCCTCTGGTGGTGGAAATGCCCGGCCGCTGCCCCAAGTGCGGCGGACGCATCCTGAAAAAGACCAGCCGCAACGGCTACACCTACTACGGCTGCGATAAGTTCCCCGCCTGCGATTTTATGACCTGGGACGTGCCGGTAAAGGACGACTGCCCCGTGTGCGGCAAGACCATGTTCAAGAAGGCCGGCAAGGGCTTCAACAAGCCCTTCTGCGCCAATCCCGAGTGCCCGAACTTCCTGCCGGAGGACAAGCGCGGCTATCGCCGCCGCAAGACCGATGACGCCGCGGCGTCTGCCGAGGACAGTGCGCCGGCTGCGGAGGAAAAGCCTGCGGCGCAGCCCGAGACGAAAAAGTCCGCTGCGAAAAAGACCACGGCTGCCAAGAAGCCGGCTGCTGCCAAGAAGACTACAGCGGCCAAGAAGCCTGCCGCGGCCAAGAAGACGACCACAAAAAAGACTACGACCAAGAAAGCGGAAGAATAAATGGAAAGCGTAACTGTGATCGGCGCGGGCCTGGCCGGGTCCGAATGTGCCTGGCAGCTGGCCCAGCGGGGCATCCCCGTGGTGCTGCGGGAGATGAAGCCGGAGAAGAAGACCCCCGCCCATGTGACCGGCTATTTTGCGGAGCTGTGCTGCTCCAATTCCCTGCGGGGCGCGGGGCTGGAGAACGCCGTGGGCCTGCTGAAGGAGGAACTGCGGCGGCTGGACAGTCTGATCCTCCGCTGCGCGGACGCCACGGCGGTGCCCGCCGGCGGCGCGCTGGCGGTGGACCGCGAGGGTTTTGCCCGCATGGTCACCGAGTCCGTGCTGGGCCACCCCAATATCACCATGGTCCCCGGCGAGGTGACCGCTATACCGGAGGGGAATGTGGTCATCGCCAGCGGCCCGCTGACCTCTGACGCGCTGGCGGATGCCATTGCGGAAAAGCTGGGCGGCGGCCATACGCTGAACTTCTTTGACGCGGCGGCCCCACTGGTGACCTTCGACAGCGTGGACATGGACAGTGCGTATTTCGCCTCCCGCTACGACAAGGGCACCCCGGACTACATCAACTGCCCCATGACCAAAGAGGAATATCAGGCCTTCTGGGCGGAGCTGGTGAAGGCGGAGGAGGCCGAGGTCCACGGCTTTGAGGACAGCGGCGTGTTCGAGGGCTGTATGCCGGTGGAAGTCATGGCCCGCCGGGGCGAGGACACCCTGCGCTTCGGCCCCCTGAAGCCCCGGGGCCTGGTGGATCCCAAGACCGGCCGTGAGCCCTACGCCGTGGTGCAGCTGCGGCGTGACAACGCTGACGGTACCATCTACAATCTGGTGGGCTTTCAGACCCACCTGAAATGGGGCGAGCAGAAGCGGGTGTTCTCCATGATCCCCGCCCTGCATGACGCCCAGTACCTGCGCTACGGCGTCATGCACCGCAACACCTATCTGGACTCGCCCCGGCTGCTGGACCGGTACTACCGGCTGAAAAGCGACCCCCGTATCGCCTTCGCCGGTCAGATGACCGGGGTGGAGGGGTATGTGGAGTCCTGTGCCAGCGGTTTTCTGGCGGGTATAGAGTTGGCACGGCGGCTGAAAGGACAGGCGCCACTTGACTTTCCCCGTGAGACGGCCATCGGCGCCCTGGGCCTGTATGTCAGCAACGAGAGCGTGGCGGACTTTCAGCCCATGAACGTGAACTTCGGCATTATCCCGCCGTTGGACCACCGGGTCAAGGGTAAGCGCAACAAAAATGCCGAGCTGAGCCGGCGGTCGCTGGCCATTCTGGATACCATGAAAGAGGAGGTGCTCTCTCTGTGAAGATCATCATCGACGCTATGGGCGGCGACAACGCCCCGCTGGAGATCGTCAGGGGTGCGCTCAGCGCCCACAGCCGCTTCGGCTGCGACATCGTCCTCACCGGCGACGAGGCGGCCATCCGGGCCGCGGCGGCCCGGTGCGGCGCGGCGCAGCTGCCCGCCGGCGTTGCCATCCATCCCACCGCCGAGACGGTGGAGATGTGTGATGATCCCGCCACCGTGTTCCGCCGGAAGAAGGATACCTCCATGGGCGCGGCGTTGACTATGCTGCGCAATGGAGAGGGCGACGCCGTGGTGTCCGCCGGCTCCACCGGTGCGCTGCTGACCGGCGCGACGCTGATCACCAAGCGTATCCATGGCATCCGCCGTGCGGCTATGGCGCCGGTCATCCCCACCACCACCGGCAGCGCCGTGCTTATCGACTGCGGCGCCAACGCCGAGTGTACCCCGGAGTATCTGCTCCAGTTCGCCTATCTGGGCAATTTCTATGCCCAGCGGGTGCTGGGGGTGGCGACGCCCCGCGTGGGCCTGCTGAATATCGGCGCGGAGGACAGCAAGGGCACCGATCTGCAAAAGCAGACCCTGTCCCTGCTGCGCGCGGCGGACGCCCGGGGCGATCTGCACTTCATCGGCAATATCGAGGCCAAGGACGCCATCAAGGGCGGCTGTGACGTGATCGTTACCGACGGCTTCTCCGGCAACGTGATGCTCAAGTCCATCGAGGGCGTGGGCTCCTTCGCAGGCAGCGCCCTGAAGGAGATGTTCAAAAAGAACCTGCTGACGAAGCTTGCCGCCCTGCTGGTCATGCCGGGGCTGAACGCCTTTAAAGCGCGGCTGGACCCCAACAAGGTGGGCGGCACGGCCTTCATCGGCATCTCCAGGCCGGTCATCAAGGCCCACGGCGGCTCCAACGCCGAGGCCATCGAGAACGCGGTGGGGCAGGCCATTCAGGTGGCCGAAAGCGGTATTACCGAGGCCATCGCGGCGCACATAGACAAAATGCAGCTTCCCACCGTATAAATTTACCAAAAAGGTATTGACACTGTCACACGATTGCCGTATTATTTTCGGAGATAACAAGCAAAGAAGGAGGAATACCCTTGACTATGGAAGAGATCTTCAAGACGATGCAGGATCTGATCGCCGAGCAGTTCGCTATCGATGCCGACGAGATCAGCATGGACAGCTCTTTCGTGGACGACCTGGGTGCCGATTCTGTGGATCTGGTGGAATTGGTCATGGCGATGGAAGAGGAGTTTGACATCGGCGAGATCGACGAAGAAGACCTGGCCGGCCTCAAGACCGTCGGCGACTGCGTCCGCTATCTCAACAGCAAGCTGGGCTGATCCGACTATAACGACAGAAAATACGGCCCGGCAGGGCCGTATTTTTTCAGGAGGTTCCTATGGAAGAACTGGAAAAAAAGCTGGGCTACACCTTCCGCGACCCGGAGCTGCTCCGTGCCGCCCTGTACCACAGCTCCTACGCCAACGAGCACCGCAGCGAGGGCATACGCAGCAACGAGCGCTTGGAATTCCTGGGCGATGCCGTGTTGGGCTTTGTGTCCGCCGAGCACCTGTTCAAAAAGCACCCGGAGCTGCCGGAGGGCGACCTGACCCGCATCCGTGCCGCCCTGGTGTGTGAGGAGAGCCTGCATGAGGTGGCCCAGTCCCTGGACCTGGGCAATTACCTGCTGCTGGGCAAGGGCGAGGAGCAGGGCGGCGGCCGCTGCCGGCCCTCCATACTGGCCGACGCCACCGAGTCCGTGTTTGCCGCCGTGTATCTGGACGGCGGGATGGACGCCGCCAGCGACCTCATCCACCGCGTCCTGCTGGACAAGGAGCGTGAGGAGGTGGTGGAGGAGCGCCGCCGGGACTATAAGACGGAGCTGCAGGAGCTGGTCCAGCGCAGAAGCGGCCAGGTGCTGCACTATGAGCTGACGGGGACCTCTGGCCCCGACCACGCCAAGCAGTTCACCTTCCGGGTGACGCTGAACGGCAGAGAGCTTGGCCAGGGCACCGGCCGCAGCAAAAAGGAGGCGGAGCAGTCCGCCGCCCGCAGCGCCCTGGCACAGTGGAACGAGCAATAAGCAAAAAGAGAACGCCCATCGGG
>ENA-UOJD01003997-UOJD01003997.1-human-gut-metagenome-genome-assembly--contig:-P48-NODE-3997-length-10125-cov-9.766534_pt1 | contig 10125 bp, 8 predicted proteins | sample MGYA00242342_ERZ723889 | MGnify/ENA metagenome assembly ERZ723889
CACGAGAGGAACACATCAATTTTCATCGGATTTCCCCTCCAAATGGCTCGAAATCGTTTGGCCGGTGTTGAGCCGACCCGTGGGTTCGAATCCCACGCCCTCCGCCATATGAAAGCACCATTGACATCTGAACCCCCAAGGTTCGGACATCAATGGTGTTTTTTTTGTTTCCTTTGATTTATAAGGGATTCAGGGCTTCAAGGAGCAATCTCCTTTTCGGACACTCTTGATAAATCGTTGAATTTTAGGCCGTAAAACAACGAAAACAATCAATCTGAACCCCTTTGTTCAGGACATGGTCTCTGGCTCCCTTTGCTCGCCAAAATAGATAGATTCCAGTTTCATTGGTGTCTTGTAACCGTTTTTAGCGTGAGGTCTGCGCTCGTTGTAAAACACCATATACGCATCTACTGCCGCTCTGAATTCTGCTTCAGAGCGGTATTTTGTTCGGTACAGTTCTTCTCGTTTCAACGAGGAGAAAAAGGACTCCATTACGGAATTATCATAGGGAACTCCCGCCTTGGAAAATGATTGTATCACGCCAAACTCCCTAAGATACGAGCACATGGCATAAGAGCGATAATTGCTCCCCCGGTCTGTATGGAATAGCAGTTGTCCTGCAGGCTTGCGGGATTCGTATGCTTGCTTGAATGTACTTTTCACAAGTTGTGTGCTGTTACGCTTTCCAACTCGATAGCCTACAATTCGCCTGGCATACAAATCGATAATGGCACAGATGTAGTACTTGATATCCTTACAAAGAAAATATGTAACATCACTGACCCATACTTCATTTGGCCGCGTTACCTCAAATTGCTGGTTTAAATGATTTTTCAAACTGCGTCGCTCTTTGGCATAGACCTTTTTGGCATCCTGTCGAATGCTTAGCAGGCCCATATCCCGCATGAGTTCCCGAACCATTTCCTGACTGACTTTATAACCTTCCTCTTTCATAACTGCGGTAATCTTTCCTGCTCCAAAGATTTGCTTACTTTCATCATAGATTTGTTGAATTCTGATTCGAAGTTCCTCTCTTCTCTTTGCATACCAAGTATTGTCCCGTTTGTTCCGGAAGATATAATTGTAGAATGTTCCGCGGGGAACTTTCAGCGCGTCACAGAGTATATGCACATTGTATTGGCCATGGAGTTCTTCTAACGCTTGGAGTTTTTCATTGAGAGGTGCGTTGGCGGTACAGTTTGCGATTTGTAAAATTTCCACGATTCCTTCCAGACGTTTGACCTTTGCTTCCAGCATCCGAAAATTTTTGCGAGTAAACTCTACCATACCCGGCTCAATCTGTGCGGACTTGATCCAAGCATAGAGAGTACTTCTGGAGATACCAGTGTCAGCGGCAATCGTCGCTACGGATTCTCCACCGACTAAAAAGCGTTCAACTGCTGCGAATTTTTCAGATTCCGAATAGTTTCTGCTTTTCATCCTTATCATTCCCTCCTAATGGTGTAGTTAAAATGTGGATATTTAACTCCATTATAAAGGATTAAATAATGTAGGGTTATTGGGCAGATATTATCCGTCCTACTCTTGCAAATAGCGGCTTTTTTTGCTAATATATAGGAGGAAATACTTAGTAAATTATATGGCTTAGAAAGTCGTATTGTGCTTTGTGTTAAACAGAGCCAGAAGAATTGTGAGGATTACAAGCAGTTGCTGCGTCACGCTTGTAATTTCTCATTACAAGCGCGCCGCAGCAACTGCTTAGTTGTAAGTATTTCCATTCTGACAGGGTAGGTGATATTTTTGCAGGCGAAGGCATTTGGAGAGAATCAAATTAAAAACATTCGCAACCATCTTGATACAAGAGATGCAAAATATATCACCTACCCTAAATTTATATTTCTTTGTGGAAAAGGTTTTGATAAAAGCGTTGAGGACTCTTATTGGAATACTAACCGTGGAATAATTCACCGATATATGGAAAAATTGTTGCCGGATATAAATGTTGTATTATCAGAACAATTGTGGGAAGATGGATTTGATAGTAAAATCGATCTCTTGACATTTGAAGAGTTCCTTGCTGAAGTTAGTGACGCAATTATTCTTTTTGTGGAAAGCCCCGGATCATTTTGTGAACTTGGAGCATTTGCTTACGCAGATTCACTGTTTAGTGACAAAATGATTGTTGTATTGGATGAGACATATCGCAATAGCCGATCTTTTATCTCAACAGGTCCAGTTTTAAAAGCCTCAGATAACGGTTCAAAAGTTGTATATGCCGAAATAAAATACGGGGCGCTATTGGCAAGTGAAGAACTAAGATCGGTTGTGCTTGACTTAACAAGCAGAATGAAAACGAAAATTTCATCTATTAATAAACGAACAATCAATAAAGATACTAATGTATACATTAGCTCATTTATTCCTGAAGTACTTGAAATTATCAGACTGGCACAACCAATATTGAGTGCCGACTTAATTCAACTTTATAAGGACATCAAGGGTATTGACACTTTTACATTTATTAAGCGCAATGGCGAAGCTTTTTCACGTGAAATTCAAGTAACCTATATATGGAAAATGCTTGAAGTTGCACAGATAGTTCGTATAGACGAAGGATACCTATCTTTGCTGAATTATTCCAAAACGCAAAATTTCATGCTGAGATATTCAGGAAATGCTATGGATCGTGAGCGTAATAGAATTATATGCAGAAAATATCGTTATGGTGAGAAAGTATGAGCTCATTGATTACTCGAATTTCTTCAAATCTACAATTAAAAGACGATTACATTAGTTCCATTATTCGTCGTAGCAATTACTATTATAAAGATTATTATATTCCCAAAAGTAACGGCGGACGGAGAAAAATATCTCAGGCAAGTCCTGAATTAAAAACACTGCAGTATTGGGTCAAGACTAATATACTTTCTCTGCTACCAATTTCTAAAGCAGCTTTCGCTTACAACAGAGGAAACAGCATCAAAAAACACGCTACATTTCATAAAGAGTCTTACTTTATTTTTCATACAGACATAAAAGATTTTTTTCCCAGCATAACCTCAGAACACCTGGTCGCCGAGCTTGCTGCAAATCGCGGCATAATCGAAGCAGCAAATCTATGGGATGACGACATACTCGATGTTGTGTCAAGTATCTGTTTCCGACGCAATCATTTATGTATTGGCACAGTAAGTTCTCCTATCATATGTAATATCGTGATGTATGCATTTGATGAACATTTTACCAATTATTGCAATCGTCGTAATTGGAAGTATTCAAGATACGCCGATGATATTTACATATCTGCACAAGAATATCTACCTTCTTCTTTGCAGAGTGAAGTTAATGAAAAATTACACGAGATAGGTTTTTCTTCTAATGCATATAAATCATGGTTCTGTTCAAAAAAATGCCGGAGAGAGATTACTGGCCTGATATTAACAGAAACCGGAAAAGTTTCGGTCGGTCTGGAAAAGCGATTAGCCATAAAGAAAATGGTATATGAGCGCATTATGCATGGTCGGGGAGATCCAGACACTATTTTAGGAAGTTTAGCGTTTCTAAAAGATGTCGAACCAAACTCATACAATAGTCTGCTCATCAAATATGCGGCATATTGTGACGGAGATGTAATTGACGCAATTAAAACCGGGCCTAAACCACACCGCGTAATTACGCTTGATTTACCTGATATCTAAAATCCTCACTCTTCGTCGCTTTTATTGCACATAGGTTCAAGATCAAGATATGTTTAAACGAAACGATCTTTTGCAGATGTGTACCATCGTGATATCCGGATTTGCTTGGCATCTATAGTGTTGCGATATTCCAAGAAGAGAAGAGACACCTGACGGTGTCTCTTCTTTTTTATTCTGCTGTGTCCCGCCTCTGCCGCAGGAGGGTTCCTGCCAACAGCGCTGCGGCATAAAGGAGCGCGGCGGTGAGGACAATGAGCGAAAAATCGCGCTGCATCTGGTAGCTCGTCGTGACAAAGCCCTTGACGAGCAGGTGGCCAGTGAGATAGCACGCGGGGATCAGCGCGAGATGGCCGAGCGCTTTGCCCGCTTTTTTCCTGCGGCAGAGGAAAAAGGCAATACTCAGCGGAATAAGAAGCGCCAATGATAGCAAAGCGTAATAACCGAGCGCCAGCCGCGGCAGGGAAATGATGCCGCCGTCCCTGCTGCCGCAGAGCAGCACATCGTCCTGTCCGTTGTTCGGCGAATAGTAGACCGCCGCGCAGTTCGCGGTGTCGAGCGTGAAGAGCGTGCGTGCGGACTCCGTCTTGGCGAGCACGCCTTGCAGCGTGTCCGCCTCGCGCTGCATTCGCTCGGCGGTATTCGTCGCACTCGGCGCGTCCTTGGCTTCGTCAAATGCGCCGCGCCATGTGTCAAGCGGCGTGCGCCAGGCGGTGATGAAATAGACCGTCTTGCCGCTGTCGGGCTCCTGCGTACTCGTGACCTTTGCGCCGGACACAGGCGTGAGCAGATTGACGGAAATACTCTCAATGCCGCTGAGATCGGTCAGCCCGTCCGCCATGATCGAGCCGTCCGCAAGCGCGCGGGGAGAGCGCGTGATCATCCACTCCGTCTCGTTATACGGCAGGTACTGCGGCGCGGTGAGATAGGCAAAGCCCGCCGTTGCCAATGTCAGCGCGAGCGTGACGGCCAGCAGCACAGCAGTGAACTTTTTGCGCCGGAGTTGCTTTTTCAAGCTGCGCAGCGGCTGCGCGTTGACGGGCGCGGGCGTCACGTCCGCTTTGAGCGCTGCGAGCTCTGCGCGGCAGGCTTCGCACTGAGCGAGGTGCCCGTCGACATATTCCTTCGTTCCCTCGCGCAGCATGTCCTCCGCGTAAAGCGGCAGAAGATCCTGCACGATGCTGCAAGTTTTGTCCATTTCAGTCGTCCTCCAATCCCTCGCGGATCATGCGCTTGGCGCGGTGGTAGGTCACGCATGCCCAGTTTTCCGTCTTGCCGAAGAGCGCGCCGATGTCGCGAAAGCTCTTCTCGCCGTACACGCGCCACATGAAGACCTCCTTGTACGGCTCTTTGAGACCATGCAGAAGCATCTGGATGCGCCCGGCCTCGCTGCGGTCGGCGAGCGACGCCTCGTGGCTCTCGCACGCGATCTCCGCCTCCTCGAGCGGGGCAAGCCGCTTCTCGCGCCGCAGGTGCGAATAGTAGAGATTCTTCGCGATCTGGCAGAGCCAGACGCGCACGCTGCACTCGCCGCGGAAGCGGCCGAGGGCGTCCATCGCGCGGAAAAACGTCTCGCTCGTCAGCTCCTCGGCGACGCTCTCGCTCCCGGAAAGCGAGAGAAGATAGCGGTACACATCGTCAAAGTACACGGCGTAGACCTCTTCAAAATCCGTCAGCACCCTCACCCCCTTCTGTCTATTAGACGGCGGAAAACCGGTTTTCTTACAAAAAAATCCGTCCATCGGGACGGATTTTTTCTCTCTTACGTTTTGATGACCTTTTTCCTGCCGCACTTCGGGCACGTCAGCTCGATCTTGCCCACGCCGCGCGGTACGCGGCAGTATGCGCCGCAGGAGCAGCGGACGTATTTGTGCGCCTTGTCGGCGCGGCGGGCCTGCGCGCCGCGAATGGCGTTCGCCTTCGGCGTCCACCAGGTCAAGAATTTCGCATTCTCGGCCTGACGGCGCGCGAGATTGCGCGAAAAAATGCGGAGCAGCACCACGAACATCAGCGCCGTGGACACAAAGTACAGCGCCTGCGACACGCCGCGCACGTGAATGAAAGAGCTCAGCAGGCTGAGGACGACCTCAAGCACGACGAGCGCCCAGCTCAGCGCGTCCACACCGTTGCGGCCGTACATGAAGCGGTAGAGGGCATTGCGGAATTTGCTCACAGTAACAACTCCCCGGAAAATCAAGATGGGTGTATTGTAGCACGGTTTGCAGGCGGGGGAAAGGGCTATCACAGAAAGTTTACAAAAAAGGGCCGCCCGTTTGAAAACGGGCGGCCTCTTGATTCGCGGGAAATCGCTGCGCGGGGATTCAGATCACGCGAGGGCGCGGTACAGGAAGGTCACAGCGTCACCGCGGTTGCAGGTGCCGTTGGGATCAAAGATGCCGCCGCCGTAGCCGGTGGTGATCTTGTTGTTCACAGCCCAGAGAATGGCGTTGTAGAACGCGGCATGCTCGGTCTTGTTGACGTCCGAGAAGTTCAGGGAGCCGTAAACCGCGGGGTTGCCCTTGAAGCGGTACAGGAAAGTGACGATCTGCGCGCGGGTGCAGGTGGCGTCGGGAGAGAACTTGCCGTTGCCGGTGCCGGTGGTGATGCCCTGCTCGGTCGCCCAGTTGATCGCCTTCATGTAGTCGGCGTGCGCGGTGGCGTAAACGTCAGTGAACTTGCTGGTGCTGCTGCGCGGCGCGGGAGAATTGGCGGCGCGCCACAGGAAGGTGACGATCTGCGCACGGGTGCAGCCCTGCTTCGGGGAGAAGGTGGTGGCGGAAGTGCCCTTGGTGATGTCAAGGTTCACAGCCCACTGAACGGAATCATAGAAGTAGTCGTAGGTGTGGACGTCGACAAAGTTCATGGTCTGCTTGACCTTGATGGCAAGCGTGCCCTCAGCCTTCTGGCCGGACTTGGTGCCGTAGGCGGTGAAGGGGATATAGACGATATCGCCGACCTTGGCAAACTTGGAGGTCACATAGGTCACGTCGTCGAGGTCATAGTGCTTGCTGCTGGTCTTGGGGTTGTAGTAGAACTCGTCCTTGGCGCTGACAGTGGCGTTGATGCCGGTGTTGCCGTTGTAGTAACGGTAGAGCGCGCCGGTGCCGTTGAAGTAGGAGGTGATGGCGCTGTTCTTGCCCACATCGAAGGTGACATAGTCGAGGTCAGCCTTCCTGTAGCTCTTGTCGGAATCGCGCAGGAAGTCGATGAACTTGTCGGAGCCGAGCTTGACCGCGCTGTTCACGCCGACCTCAAAGACGATGTCTTCCTTGACGACGGAGATCTCGACCACGCCGGTCATGCTGACCTTCTTGTCGATGACCTTGTCGTTCTTGTCGTACTGCTTGGCATACAGGGTGAAGGGAACCTTGATGGTGTCCTTGGCCTTGGCGACGGACTCGAAGGTCACCTTGTCGAGATCCTCGACCTCAGTGGAGGTCTTGATCTTGTCCTTGCCCTCGTAGAGGACACCCTCTCTGGTGGAGTTGGGCAGGGAGTCGAACTTGACATACTGCAGCTCAAAGTAGTCGCCTCTGTTGGTGTCGATGTTGTCATCGGCGTAGTCGTTCATGAAGGACTCGAAAGCCTTCTGGTCGAAGGAAACGCTCTCGCCCGCGACCACGCTGTACTTGATGTCATAGGCCTTCTGGGAGACGGTGATCTTACCGGTGGAAGCAACACCGTCGTCGTCAACACCAACGACGTACAGGGTCACAGAGGTTTTGTTCTTGAAAGCGCTGGCGTCAACCTTGTACTCGCCATTTTCAGCGACCTTTTTCCAAGCGCTGTAGCTTGTGTTCTTGTTCCACTCGCCGTTATACAAATCGTTGCTGAAGTTGGAGCCGGTATAAACGAACAGATACTTGTAGTCGTTGTTCTTGATCGAAACAGAAGAGTTTACCGAAGTGCCGGTCACGGTCTCGTCGATCTTCTCCTTGCCCTCAATGGGGACGTTCAGCGTGACGGTCTTGCCGTTCACAAGGAGCTGGAAAGAGCCGGTGCCGATCACGCCGCGGTCGGCGTAGATGGTAAGGTCATCGTCGATCTTCTTGGAAGAGCTGATGGTGGAGCCACCGACCTTGAGCGTAACATGCTCGGCGCTGCCGGAGACATAGTAGATGCTCGTGACATCTTCGCCGATGATATCCTCAAGGATGCTCTCGAGATTGCGCTGACGGTAGGTTTCATCGCCGCCGTTGACAATGCCTTCCAGCTCGGTATCAAGCGCCTTGACGGTGAACTTGTACTCAAGCGGCTCGTACTTCTTGCCGTCATAGGTGATCGTCGCCTTGACGGTCGCGGTACCGGACTTGTTCAGTGCGGTGACCTTGCATTTGCCGGCAGTTTTGGTGTCGATGTTGACGATCTTTGCATCGGCAGCGGAAACAGACCACTCCACCTTATCCTTATCGGGGGTGTAGACATTACCATCCTTGTCCTTGAGAACGGGATTGGACAGCGTCTGAGAGTCGCCGCTTGCAAGGGTATACTTTTCCTTGTCGCCATTTGCTGCATAGGGGGAGCGGGTATCCTTGCCGACCTTGACCGTCACGTCCGCGGTGGCGGCGACCACGCTGGAAGTACCCTCGTAGACATTGCAGGTGATGGTATAGGTACCGTCGGTGTCTTCCTTGAACTCAAAGCTTTTACTACTCGGAACCTCAGTGCTGCCCGTGTTGAGCTTCCACTTGCATCGGGGCTCGGAAACCGTGGCATTGCCCTTACTATAGGCGGGGGTGAGGCTGATCATCTGACCGGTCACGATCTCGATGGGTTCAGTGACCACTTTGCCATCCTTCTTGATGTCGACCTTGGCGCCCTTGACAGCATTGGTCTTAAGGGTAACAGTGACGGTGAGCTCGCTATTATCTTTGCTCTTGATCACCAACGTAGCATCATTATTGCCTTCGGCAGCGGTAAAGGTACCCTTTTCAACAGCAACGCCGCTCGCGATGACCGCGAGATCAGCATTCGCGATCGTTTCGCTACCAAAGAGGTCGATGGTGACTTCATTATTCTTGACCTCGTAGGATCTGCCCTTGTAGATCACGGCCTTAGGAGCATTATTGAAAGCATCCTGCGGGTCAGTGATGGTCAGTTTAGTGGTGTCAGAGGTGGCGGTGGCAACCTGCTCGCCACCAACCTTGACAGCGACCTTGCAGGTGACATCGAGAGAACCCTTCTCCGTCGGGGTGGCGGTGGCGGTAGTCTTCACCGTTCTGTCCTGCTTAGCGCCAGTCCAGGTATACTCCAGATCATAGCCGTTCGCCATAGTTTCGCCATTCTTCGTGACGGTGGGAGCGGCCACGGAGAAGCTCAACGCAGTGCCCTTGGGGAAGGAGGTTTTCGTGGTTTTCTCGCCACCGGCCTTGACGGTAATGACGGGCTTGGAGACCGTGTAGGTGACCTCGGGCGTTTCGGGATCGGGAGGAAGAGTAGGGTCGGGCATAGTAGAATCCGTTACTGCGGTATCCGCAGCACCGGTGTCGCCCGTTGCTGCGTTTGCCGGAACGATGACCAGACTCAGAATCATGGTCAACGCCAGCAGCGATGAGAGAAATTTCTTCATAATTTTCTTCATCCTTTCTCATTTTTGTGATTTGCTCTGCGCGCACAGAGCAGTTCTCATACATCGGCATTATATCATGCCGCGGGAAATAAGGGAACAGGAAAACGCAAATTTCAGAAAAACTTTATTTTCCAATTTTTCCTGCCGCCCCCCCTGTATGTTATTAGACGCAGGAAAGGGGGGATTTGTTGCAGGAACGGACAAAAATTTTCAAAAATTTTTTACGCCGCGAAAAACCGCATGTACACAAACACCCCCGCCGCAATCTGGCAGAACAGGATCGCCGGAATGCCGAAGCGGAAATACCAGTGGCGCGTTTTATGGTGAAAGACGCGCATGCCCAAAAGAGCACCCGCGCTGCCGAGCAGCAGCGCGAGTGCAAAGAGTGTTTTTTCGGGGACGCGGCGCGCGCCGGGAATTCTGGCGCGGCGCTTATCCGCGCCGTAGACGAAAAACGTGATGAGATTGATCGCGGCGAGGTAAAGGACAAAAAATCTCACTTTTCGAGTTTTGCAAGCTCGACCGCCGCCGCCGCGCCGAGGCGGGCGTTGTTAAAGACGAGCTGAATGTTGGAATCGAGGCTGTCGCCGCCGGTGAGATCCTTGATCTTGGCGAGCAGGTACGGCGTGGTGGCCTTGCCGTGAATGCCGTCCTTCTTCGCGTCCTCCACGGCCTCGGCGATCGCCTTGTCGATGACTTCCTTGTCCATGGAGTACTCCTCGGGAATGGGGTTGGTGACGAGGAGGCCGCCGCGCAGACCCAGCTCGCGCTTGACGTGGAAGGTCTTGGCAAGCTCGGCGGGCGTGTCGAGCTGATAGTCGACGCCGAAGCCGGAAGAGCGGGTATAGAACGCGGGCAGCTCGTCGGTGCCGTAGCCGATGACGGTCACGCCGTGGGTCT
>ENA-UOJD01004001-UOJD01004001.1-human-gut-metagenome-genome-assembly--contig:-P48-NODE-4001-length-10106-cov-11.500647_pt1 | contig 10106 bp, 11 predicted proteins | sample MGYA00242342_ERZ723889 | MGnify/ENA metagenome assembly ERZ723889
GACTCGTCAGAGTCTCCGCCTGCTGTCTTTTGGCTCCAAAAGACCTTGCTTGCCAGCTACGCTACGACTACTACGATAAAAACCCTCCATTTTTCCAAACGAAAAGGCTCCTTAAAAATTTTTTCTAAAAACTTGTAACCTGTTTGTACCGATGGATCGTTGAATAAGTAAAAGGGGGGCTTTCAAAGAAAATCGCTCTTTTTAGTAGCAGTACAAAGCAGAAGATTACAAGGAGGAGAAATAAATGATCAAAACCAAAAAAACGACGCTCTGCGTGCTTCTCGTTGCTGTTTTGATGTTCAGCACATCCATGGCAGTGTTTGCTGCGTCACCTTATGAAACGCGCTACAACAACACCGTGACAGCAAGCAGCTCTGTATCAATTTCCGACAGTGGTTTGCTTACAATAGCTAACCAATTTCAAGGAATTAGAGAAAAAACAACCAAAGGCGAAATAACTACTTATGTTGAGAAGAGAACACTTGGCTTTTTTTGGACGCGAGTTGATATTGGGCAGCCCAATAATCAATGGTATGATGTCGTTTATGATTACATGTATATCGGCAGTCATAGTTTTCAATTAAACTCTCATGGAACATATCGGATCACGGTTACCTATGTAATATCTGGCACAGGCGGAGAGCCCGACATAATTACCAGAACAATTACAAAAACATATTAGTGATAAAAAATCTCTTGCTTGCCCAGTTAGGCAAAATCGGAGGATGCTATGAAGTTAGAGAAATCATACAACACGAAACAATACTTCCACTCTTTTTACAGGCAGAATCATGCGCTGTTAGTTCTTTCATTCTTGTTTACGGTAATATGCTTCCCCGCGAATTTGATAGGGTCCTGGCTGTTAGGACAGGTAATTGACGCCATTACCGAGGTATCAATGAACCGACTACGTACAATCTTACTTGTTAGTATCATATTTATTGTGACTATGTTCTTCTTTACAATTCTTTTGTATTGGGTCAAAAGTAATTTCATTCGCAAGGCCTTGATTCAATACAAGAATTTAGCTTTTGAGAAAATATCTGAAAAAAATATAGCTGCATTCTCGCGTGAGAACACCGGAAGTTATATTTCGATGCTTACAAATGATGCAGCATCAATAGAAGAAAACTATTTGAGAAAGTCATTCTTGATCCTGCACTATGTCTTACTCTTCTTTGGGACATTAATCATGATGCTTAGATATAGCATAGTTCTCACATTTGCAACGATTGTTCTTGGTTTCCTTCCAGCGATTGCGTCCATACTCATGGGAAAGGAACTTTCTTCCAGAGAAAAAATAGTAAGCGATAAAAATGAAACGTTTGTAACTCAGTTGAAAAATCTGCTTGCGGGTTTTTCTGTGATTAAAAGTTTTCAAGCAGAAAAAGAAACTCAGGAATTATTCAATACAACTAACGCAAAAATAGAGGAGAGCAAATGTAAGCGTTATTGGTGGGAATGCCTGTTGTCAGCAGTAAGTCAGAATTTGTGCGGCAATTTGATGCAATTCGGCATCTTCCTTTTTGGAGCATCTCTCGCAATACATGGTGATATTACTGCCGGTACAGTTCTAATATTCTTTAACCTATGTAATTTTATTATCATGCCTGTTAATATTGTTCCACAATACCTTGCAAGTAGACGTGCTGCAAGGGGCCTAATTGAAAAGCTATCACAGATGACCGTGGACAACGCAGAACATGATGGTAAGGATATAGACATCGTTTTGCCCAATCATATTGTATTCGATGATGTGACGTTCGGCTATGAATTGAATTGTCCTATACTAAAAAAATTCAATTTCTCTCTTGACGGAGGGAAAAAATACGCATTAGTTGGTGTCTCCGGTAGCGGAAAAAGCACGATACTCAATTTATTGATGGGGGCCAGCAAAGAATATCATGGCAGCATTACAATTGACGGGAGGCAATTGAGAGATATTAATACGTTTAGTTTATACCGACTTGTTAGCCTTGTTGATCAGAATGTTTTTATTTTTAATGACACAATACTGCGAAACATTACCATGTACCGAGATTTTTCAATGGATGCAATAGAACAGGCTGTCCTACGAGCAGGGTTAACGCCCCTAATTGAGCAACGCGGATATGATTATGTCTGCGGAGAAAATGGCATTAACTTGTCTGGTGGCGAAAAGCAACGAATATCAATTGCGAGATGCTTAATTAGAGGGACTCCTGTTATTCTCTTTGACGAGGCAACAGCGTCTTTAGATAAAGTAAGTTCTTACGCTATAACACAAGAGATTCTGCGATTGGAAGGGGTCACAAGAATAGTTGTATCACATCAACTAGATGAAGCATTGTTAAGGCAATATGACGAAGTAATTGTCATTCGGGACGGAACAATCTACGAGCATGGAAAGTTTGATGAATTGATAGCAAGAAGATCATATTTTTATTCACTTTACCATGTTTCAAACGGATAATTCGACATGAGTGTGTGCTTAGTTAATAACTCAATTATAAGGAGGCAGAAATGAAGCTATCAAAGTATTACCGAAAAGAACACGTCGGAGAGGATTGTTATGTTCTTTATAACACATTACATATGAAACCAATCATTGCTAAACAAGATACTACTGCCAATAGTACAATTACACCTAAGTACACAGTCGTTACAAATGGCACTCTATTGACAGAAGATAAAATCATCTTCTGTAAAGAACATAAAATTAATATAGGATTATCCGTGGACGGACCTCGCTCAATCACTGATATGACAAGAAAAGCTGAAAACGGAATGGGCGCATATCCCATGATTATTCACGCGATGGAACTTCTAAAAAAACATGATTATATCCCTAGTTTATCAGTAACAATTTCTGAAGATGTGCTTAGAAACCAAGCAACAGTTATTGACTGGTTGCAAGAAATGCATTTATCCTTTGGTATTAAAGATATTTCCTATAATCTTCTTCGTTTTCAAGACGAAGGATTTGATAAGAAAAAGTATAGCATCGCAGCCAGTTCGTTTATCATAGCTTCCTATAAACAATTGGGGGATATAATCAATGACAGCCGCATAAATCGGAAAATACTTTCTCTAACTAGATCTACTTTCTTTTATGGTGACTGTGCCGCAATCACGGGAAACCAAATCGTACTTAAAGCCAACGGAGACATAGGCTTATGCCAAGTGTTCTGCCAGAGCGATGAAACAACGGTTGGTAATGTTAGTGCGGGGAGCTTGAGTGGAATGATGAGAAAACTCCATATGGACTGCTCTGCCTCAAAGAGGTTTTGGAAAGCAGTAATCAGTATACGGCCGAGATATGGGATTACAATCTAAATCTATTTAATAGAAAAATAAGTAACACACCATCCAATATGATTGCCACATTTAATATGATAGCAGAGGAACTATCGAAAATAGGAGCAGATGCAATTAGCTTCTATACGATGTGCTCAAACTTTTATTGTTGCATTCCTATAGCGAGAAAATTCAAAGAAATCTGTCCTAACACGCCATGTCTCTTTGCAGGTCCTCATGCAACATGTATTGCTCAAAACATCCTAGAACAATATCCTTTTATTGACTATGTCTCAATGGGAGAAGGCGAAAAAAGTGTCCTTTCAATTTTCGATGCAATCTTTTCCAACCAAGATTTTGCTGGTGTTAATGGAATTGCGTTCCGCGCTAATGATTATTCTCCTGTGATCCTATAACCGGAATAATCGAACTTTTCTCCGTAGTACGAAGAAAAGTTCGATTATATACTTATTGCTGCCCAAAATTATCAAAGAGGCCCGACGTGTTATATCTACAAATCTGTAAATGGTATTATTTGTTTATTTTGAATTAAATATGCGTCTGTTGCCACATTTTTCACGAACATTGTGTCATGAGAAGTAAATAACATTGTTCCTTCGTACTCTGACAAAAGAGACTGAATTGCCTCGATAGAAGGAATATCAAGATAATTTGTCGGCTCATCAAGAATAAGAACATTTGCACTGCTAACAAAAATCCTCGCAAATGATAACCGAATCCGCTCCCCGCCTGAAAGCGCAGAAACAGGCTTTTGTATGTCTTGCGCCGTGAATAGAAGCCTTGCAAGAACCGTTCTTACTACGGTTTGGGACTGGATGCTTGTTTCCAACGCGTTTTCGAGTACAGATTTTCCCATATTAAGAGTTGATAAGTCTTGCTGATGGTATCCTATTCTTGCTTTTGGGACTTTTCGTATTTGCTCTCCTTCGACTATTAATCTAATGAGAGTCGTTTTGCCTGATCCGTTTTCACCAAGAAGTGCTGTGCGTGAATTTCGTAACAAGCGGAAAGACGCGTCTTTAAAAATCACCCTGCCATCTGGATAAGAGAAGGAAAAATGATTCGCTTCCAAAATAACTCGATTCTGAGGAGGATCGGTAAGGCTAAAGACAGGGCGTATTTGGGGCTGTTCCTGCGGCCTCTCCTTAACTTCCATATGCATTATTCGTTTCTTAATACTCTCTGCACTACGCTCTATGCTCTTTGCCTTGCTTCCTGGGCTACGAGTCGGTGCAGAATATTCTACTGCCTTTGCTTCGCTTGCAGAAAGATGCGAGGGCCTTTTTGCAGTTTTTCGGGCTTGTTCTTTTTTTTTCTGATAAGCCATTGAAAGACGTTTCAATTCATCAGTATATATTTCATATTCACGGGTGGCTCTTTCATGCATCATTTTCTTCTGCTCACAATATGAAGAATAATTACCGGAATAAGTTCTGACCTCTCCAGATTCTATCTCGACAATAGTATTACATTGTCGATCGAGAAGCTCTCGATCATGGCATACAAGTATAAAACTCTCGATAAGAGACAACCGTTGCTCGAAGTATTCGGAGCCATCTGAATCTAGGTGAGAAGTGGGTTCGTCAAGCAAATGCAGAGTTCCTTGTTCGCTAAATAATTCAGCTAAGCGAATACGGGTGCTTTCGCCACCACTAACAACCTCTTGCTCCTGAAGGTTTTTCACCCCAAACAAGCTTAATTCTTCGCGATTAGATATATAAGAGAGTTTCTCCGAAAACTGCATAAAATAACATGGCGTGCAGTTTAGTTTTATCTTTCCCTCGTCTGGAAGAATATCACCGCTTATTAGGCGTAGCAAAGTTGATTTACCAGACCCGTTAAGGCCAACTAATCCTATTCTGTCGCCTTCAAATATTTCGAGTTTGTTAATGTGAAATAGATTTCTCGTGCCGAAAGACATTGATAAATCCTTTATAGATAAAAGAATTTTACGCAAAATAATCCTCCTTGTTGGTTTTGCTACCTCATGGGAGCCTAATGGCTTCTATCATCCGAATTATCAATTCAATGTTATATTCACCGTAAACAGTAAGATTAAACGCATACTGATCTTGAATCCACACAGCAACGATGCAATCGTCAAATTCATACAACGTTACCTTGATACCGGAAATATCGATTTCGGATATGTTTCCATATTCGTTATCGATGTCTATCCAATGACCCTCCGTTATGTTCTGCGATAAGATTATCTTGTCGCCCTTCTCGTTCTGATAAACCACAACAAAGCTGGCGTCACTATCGTCAGTTTTGGTTTCAACAAATCCTTCGGGCAACTCTGTTAATATATAGTGCTTTGAGATCTTCTTGCTTCCGGCTTCGCCTGTGAAAAGGTGAATACAGTTTTCATACGTTTCCTTGATGAAGTCAACGACAGCCGCCCGAACCGTTGGAATACTGCAAGCGGTCAAGGTAATCAGCATGATTACAACGAAGACGGCAGCCACCCGCGTTGGAATTGTATTTGTCATCCGCCAGAACCTGCTTTTTTCGGCCTTGGTGAGCTTATTCATTCTGCGCGTAAAACCATCCGAGAACTTATATGCGATCTCGTTTTCATGCTGCGGTATGTCCGCAAACTCACGGGATACTACCTCCCGAAGCGCAGCATTCAACACATTGTCCTTCATTTCTGCTCACCACCAAATAGCTGTTTATGCAAAAGTTTCTTTCCTCTCACCAATCTTTGCTTTACCGTTGACACCTTACAATCAAGTAGTTTTGCTACCTCCGGAACAGACATCTCCAACACGAAGTGGTAATACAATGCCTCCCGGTAGATTTCGTCCAAAGAAGCGATAGCCTCTACGATCCGCTCATACTCGATGCCGCAGCATACCTTGTCCACAAGCTCGTCATCCGATACCTCAGCATCTTTCTTTAGATTATTCTCATTTACAGCGTCAAGAATGGCTTTTTCATGCCGACGCTTCCGCAAATGATCTAATGCGGTATGCTTTGTCGCTTTCAACAGATAGTTCCTCAAATCGATGCTGTTCTTGATCTTGCTTATCCTCGACATGTGTTTTTTTGCTATCTTCAAGAATACATCATGGACAACATCTTCGGCGTCAGTATCGCTCCCCAGCACAGAACGAGCGACGAGAAGCATCTGCTTTCTATAATTTAGGTATATCTCTTCAAATAGACGACGTTGCGATTCATCATCTATAAAGCTCATATAAAGCGCGAGCATAGGCGCTCCTTTCTAAGCCATTATTAGCTTCCCATTAAACAACGATTGAAAACTCAAAACAGGTTACATCAAAGTTCAAGTATTTTGTTGGCAATGGTCCTGTATCTGATCCACCGCTTCTTTTGTTCGGAAAGGTATATCCGCCCCTTTTCGGTAATTTGATAGACGTTTCGATCCCTTCCATTTATTAGAACAAGGCTTGCGGCAATATAACCATTATTTTCCAGCGTTTGCAGCAACGGATACAGCGTTCCGGTTTTCATCTCGATTTCACCGTCGGTAGCATCAAAAAGCTTTTTAATGATTTGAAACCCGTACATTTTCTCCTTGCTCAAAAGATGAAGCACAAGGAAGTCGAATCGTCCGTTCATAGCAGCTCCTTTCCTGCGTAGAGTAGATTTCCTACGGTAGAAATTATAGCATAGAACCATGCGATTTTCAATCGTTCCAAATCTTTTTTTGAAAAAGCTGTAACCTGTTTGACCTTGGCAGACATTGTATTTGTGTAAGAAGTAAATGAGTTCTTGTTCCTCCGATAGCGTAGAACCTTTTTAGAAAGGTTGTAACCTGTTTATGGTTTCAAATCGTTGTATAAGTAAAGAACGCACGAAAAGCACAGTGAGAAAGTCTAGGAGGTGACGATACTGTGGTTGTGTTTGATTGAATCAATGTTGCCGAATCAAAAAAGAAATGGAGGTTATAAAATGAAAAAGGTATTCTCTCTTATTCTTATTGCTTTACTGCTCTTTACTGGAGTAGTTCCAACATATGCAGAAAGCAAAGAGGAATCCGAGCTTCTTGAGCAGAATATAAAAAATGTTTCAAGCTACGCGGTTTCTTTCATCAAGGCTTTCACCACATGTTCTGATTATGCGTCAGGTGATGTTATTACGATACAAAACGAAGACGAAGAAGTCTCCGGGTTTTGCGTCGATCTCATCAATAATAACGAAACTTGTGGTTACGTGATCATTAAGTTTGTTGACAATGCTCCTGTCATTTCAGAGTTTTGCATCGAAGAAGGAGCTCCTAATCCATACGTTGCTCTGATTACTAACTATGGTATCACAGGCAATCTTTTAAAGTTCTACTCAATTGGCGCAAATGATTATCAGATTTACGATGAATCCTCAAAAACAGCATATGGCTTTTACGACAAAAAACTATCAACAAAGGAATTTGAATCTTGTAAAGCATTAGCACAATCGCTTAAAGGAGATCCTGATGAGCAGTTCTTAAATTATTCTGGATTAGACGGATGGAGTGTAGTTTCAGACACGTATGAAGGAACAGTGAATTCATCCAAAACAATTACCGGGGCAGGCAGCATTTCATATTACTGCTCGTCAACTGTTTCGAGCAATAATCTTACTTACGCTTGTTCAATCGTTGCCCTGTCAAACTTAATGAAATACTATCGCTCGCGAGGATACACGAGCATTTCAAGCAATTTCAAGACACTATACAACTCTTTGTGGAATCATGCAGGCACCTCGTCAGATGGAAGTACAACTAACGGAAAAGAGCCAAAAGCTGCAAAGAAATATTTGTCAGAAGTAGGATATAGTTGCTCGTATTCCTCCTTCAAAGCTTACAGCAAGTTCGTTTCTAACTTAGATTCAAATAAGCCCTGTTTGTTTACATATGGCGCCAAATTCGGTGATCATAAAGGAGGACATGCTGTTTTTGTTGCCGGTTATGTTGACACTTCATCATACCAGTACTTAAAGATTGCAGATGGCTGGAATTCGTATCTTAGGTATATTAATTTTAATGGATACAGCTATTCTCGGAAAAATGGTTGGGCGTTTACTATTTCAGGGTAACGGGAGAGAGAAGCATATGAAAAAGCCGTTGTTATGGATCTGCATTATCGCAGTAATAATAGTTGCAGCGATCATAATTTCAGTTGTCGCCAAGAATAATGCTCGGTGGGTCAAAATAAACGATATTAAGGGCTACGCAGATTTTTCTGATACACAAATCGAAAAGATTACTCTGCGCAAGAGCGTTACTTCGCCTGAATGGGCTGTTTTTAGAGACGATGACTTACTCTCTCAGTGGGAAGCTTTTTTCAAAAAACTTGAATTAAAGCGCGGCTCTCGTCCCGCAGAAGCTGATTTGTCCTTAAATGGCGGAGGTCTGAGAATTGTGATTGTTTCAACTAATGGGAAGGAGTACTCGTTTGGTATATGGCAGACCTCAACAGAATGCATAATGGAGCTTGGAGGCAAGTTTTATATTACGAATTCGTCCGATAGCCCATTCGATGAAACTTACGATGAAGCGATTGCACGGCATGGAATGACAACCCCGTGGGATTAAGCAAAGATATGATGGAATTGGCGGCAATCAATATTGCCGCCAATGTATAAATACTCATCAATTTTTCTATGTAACCTGTTTCTGGTTTCAAATCGTTTGTTTGTGCAGCCCAAGGCAAAACATTTATCTTTCAGAAAGATACCCCTGAAACAGTTCCGTCTGCTTGGACGCGTTTCCTTGGTTCTTTCAATCATTCTTGCTTTGATGGTGGTACCAACGACCATTACTATGGCTTCGGCATATAGAGCACTTTCAAATGACTATGCACTGTGGGAAAGTTTGACGGATGCAGTAAGCATTTCTTATAACGATGTTGATGGCTTATACACGGAAGAATGGCAGCCGAAGGTTGAAAGCTTTTTTGCAGAGATGGCAGACAAAGATAATCTTTGCTTGTCGATTGCGATTGACAGAGAAATTCTACTTGATAAAGGTGAAATGGGTAAATACGATCATATATGGCTCTCACAAACCGAACACTCATCATATTCAAATATCTCTGGGAGACCACGGACGAATCCCATCCGGTCTCCCTTGCGGACATATCCGCCCATCTATCGCAGTACGGCATCACCGCCGACCCGAGAACACTCCGCAAAGACATCGAACAGCTTGTGGAGTTTGGCGTGGATATTGTCAAAGACCGCAGGGTTCAGAACCTCTACCATGTGGCGACCCGTCACTTTGAGGCGCCGGAGGTCAAGCTGCTGATTGACGCGGTGCAGTCGGCGCGGTTCATCACGCCGGGAAAAAGCAAGGAGCTGGTCAAACGCCTGACGGCCTTTGTCGCTCCCGGAGACGCCGCACTGCTGGAACGGCATCTGTACATTGACAGCCGCGTAAAAGCCGTCAACGAAAGCGTCTACATCAGCGTAGACCGTATCCAGACCGCCATCGCGGAACGGAAAAAGATCGCCTTCCGCTACTTCGATTACTCTCCCGCCAAGGAGCGCGTGCATCGAAACGGCGGGAAAGTCTATTCCGTCTCCCCATATGCCCTGCTCTGGAATAACGATACCTACTACCTCGTAGGCTTCCACGAACACAGGCAGCAGATTGCGAAGTTCCGGGTAGACCGCATTGACGGTCTGGAACTCACCCAGCAATCGTCCGTAAAAAAGCCGAGGGGCTTTAACGTAACGGAGTATTTCTCACAGGAGTTTTCCATGCTTACCGGCAAAACATGCCATGTTACGCTGCTGTGCGAGAATGCCCTCATGAACAGCATCATCGACCGCTTCGGGGAGGATGTTCCCACGCAGATCGT
>ENA-UOJD01004020-UOJD01004020.1-human-gut-metagenome-genome-assembly--contig:-P48-NODE-4020-length-10051-cov-6.287815_pt1 | contig 10051 bp, 4 predicted proteins | sample MGYA00242342_ERZ723889 | MGnify/ENA metagenome assembly ERZ723889
CCGTCCATGTCCGGCATTTGAATATCCATTAAGATTAAATCGAACGGCATCTGTTTCGCCCGTTCAACTGCCTGATGCCCGCTATCGCAAAGTTCCACATGTTGCACCATATCTTCCAGCAATGCGCCGATAAGTTTCAGGTTAGCGGGGTTGTCATCAACCGCCATGACTGTCATTGCCAGCTTACTTTCATCGGTTACAGGCAAAAGCGTGTTTTGTTTGTGATGATAAAATTCCGTCAGGGCAGGCAACAGGCGCGTAGGTGTTAATGGTTTCAGCAGACACGCGCCGATACCATCTTGCTTAAGTTTTTCAGCATTGACTTGTGCATGGCAAGGAAGTGCCAGCATCAGGAAATCGGTCATCGATACCGCTTTCGCTAATCGCTCATGTTGCATTGTTAGCGGCTCGCGGAAGGTCACCGCGATGCCTAACAACATCATGTCGTAATGCGCGGGAGGCAGCGCGGAGAACGTTGGGCTATAAACCACTTCCAGCGGCGTTTCACTTAAAATATCCAGCGTGCATTGTGCTGCTGCGGAGTTTGGTTCGACATAGGCCAGGCGCTTACCAGCGAGGCACTGGGTGGATGGCCCTTCGATAATAATGTTCGGGTTCAGATCGAGATTAATGTGGAACCAGAAAGTTGAACCACGATTCGGCAGGCTATGGAACGAAATATCACCGCCCATTTCATTAACCAGTTTTTGTGTAATCACCAGCCCCAGCCCGGTGCCACCATGACGGCGGGAAATACTGGCATCAGCCTGTCTGAAGGCCTGGAATAAGCGCGATTGATCGCGTTCAGGAATACCAATGCCGGTATCCCGAATCTGCACTTCAATTTGCACTTTGGTATTACTCAGCGCACGTTTTTCCACCAGAATATCGATGTTGCCATTCTCGGTGAATTTAATCGCGTTCCCCACCAGGTTAGTGATGATTTGCTGTAAACGTAGCGGGTCGCCAATCACGTTATCGGGGACGTCGCTCTTAATATTGAGCGTCAATTCCAGCCCTTTATCGTGGGAAGAGTGTGCCAGAAGGGTAACGACTTCATCCAGCGTGCTGCGCAGTGGGAACGGAATACTTTCCAGAATCAGCTTACCGGCTTCCAGTTTCGAGAAGTCGAGAACATCATTAATAATTGCCAGCAAATTATTTGCCGAACGTTCAATCGTATTCAGGTGATCGCGCTGCGTTGGTGTTAATTCTGTTTTCAGCGTCAGGCGGGTAAAGCCAATAACACCATTCAGTGGTGTACGCAGCTCGTGTGACATATTTGCCAGAAACTCGGATTTAATACGCGCCGCTTCCTGGGCGCGCTTTTTCGCCAGATCCAACTCAACGTTCTGAATCTCCATTTGCTCCAGCGTCTCACGCAGATCGGACGTCGCCTGGTCGATATTGTGTTGCATCTCTTCGTGATAAGCCGCCAGCGACATTGCCATCGAGTTGATACCGTTTTTCAGCATATCCAGCTCGCCGAGCATAAATCCTTCCACCCGGCTGTCGAGTTGCCCGCGACGGATGCGGTCGACGGTATTCACCATGTTGCGAATCGGACCGGTTACATCGCGCATTAAGCGCCAGCCAAAAATAAGCGCAATACCGATACAAAACAGCATCATCACGCTGGAAATAAAGATCTCTTTATATTGCTGCAAGCGAACCGATTTAAGATCCAGCTCAAGCGCAATATATCCCAACATATTTTGACTATTTTTGGCATCGCTACTGGGCGATTCGTCGGGGGAGTAACTCTCAGAAATAATCGGCGTGCGGAGGATCATAATATCGCCGTCACGAGTGACAGTGAGCTGGCGAGGAAACGGCACGTTGCTGCCGAGCTGCATTGATGAGGGATCAAGATGAAAATTGGAGGTGACAAAGAGTCGGTTATTTTCATCATAAACCGAAATCGCGCGAACAATATCAGAATGGCGACGATGCAGTACGCTTATTAACTGACCGATAGATTCGCGATTTTGCAGACTCATGCCATATTCAGTAGAAACTGCAAGCGGCTCAATAATGCTGGCACCGGCATCTTCCAGTTGACGCTGCAAGTCGTTATAGCGATGCACGACGAAAAAGATACTCAGCAATAAACCAATAAGGACAGTCGGTGCCAGGATCAGAATCATCATGCGTGCGCGCAGGCTGTAGTTGGTCATGGAGTTCCGTTATGGGACAATTAAGGTCACACTGTTAAATTGAGAAAGTCTCGCCAATGGCGCAATTCTACTCTGCAAAACGACGCACGACGACGCGTCAGATCATAACCGTTTCAGTCAACGACCTCGACTCTTTTGGTCAGGGTGTGGCGCGACATAACGGCAAAACATTATTTATCCCCGGATTATTGCCGCAGGAAAACGCGGAAGTTACTGTTACTGAAGATAAAAAACAGTATGCCCGCGCTAAAGTCGTACGCCGGTTAAGCGATAGCCCGGAACGCGAAACGCCACGCTGTCCTCATTTTGGCGTATGCGGCGGCTGTCAGCAACAACACGCCAGCGTGGATTTACAGCAGCGAAGCAAAAGTGCGGCACTCGCCCGATTAATGAAACACGAAGTCTCTGAAGTGATCGCCGATGTTCCCTGGGGCTATCGCCGTCGCGCGCGTTTAAGTCTGAACTACTTACCGAAAACACAGCAACTTCAGATGGGGTTTCGCAAAGCGGGCTCCAGTGACATTGTCGACGTTAAACAATGCCCCATTTTAGTGCCCCAACTAGAAGCATTGCTGCCCAAAGTCAGGGCATGCCTGGGCAGCTTACAAGCTATGCGCCATCTTGGTCATGTTGAACTGGTACAGGCAACCAGCGGCACGCTAATGATTTTGCGCCATACCGCACCGCTAAGTTCGGCAGATCGCGAAAAACTGGAATGCTTTTCGCATTCTGAAGGCCTGGATCTGTATCTCGCCCCCGATAGTGAGATACTCGAAACCGTCTCTGGTGAGATGCCCTGGTATGACTCAAATGGGTTGCGCTTAACTTTTAGCCCGCGCGATTTTATTCAGGTCAATGCGGGTGTGAACCAAAAAATGGTAGCGCGTGCGTTGGAATGGCTGGATGTGCAACCTGAAGATCGCGTACTGGATCTGTTCTGCGGTATGGGCAACTTTACACTGCCATTGGCGACACAAGCTGCCAGTGTGGTCGGTGTAGAAGGTGTTCCGGCGCTGGTGGAAAAAGGCCAGCAGAATGCGCGTCTTAATGGCTTACAGAATGTGACGTTTTATCACGAAAATCTTGAAGAAGATGTCACAAAGCAGCCGTGGGCGAAAAACGGCTTCGATAAAGTGTTGCTGGACCCGGCGCGAGCAGGTGCCGCAGGTGTTATGCAGCAAATTATAAAACTGGAACCTATTCGTATAGTTTATGTATCCTGTAACCCTGCAACGCTGGCTCGGGATAGCGAAGCGTTATTAAAAGCAGGATATACCATTGCGCGACTGGCGATGCTGGATATGTTCCCACACACGGGACATCTGGAATCGATGGTACTTTTCTCGCGCGTTAAATAGTTACGATTTGCCGATTTCGGCAGGTCTGGTCCCTAAAGGAGAGGACGATGGTTGCGGTAAGAAGTGCACATATCAATAAGGCTGGTGAATTTGATCCGGAAAAATGGATCGCAAGTCTGGGTATTACCAGCCAGAAGTCGTGTGAGTGCTTAGCCGAAACCTGGGCGTATTGTCTGCAACAGACGCAGGGGCATCCGGATGCCAGTCTGTTATTGTGGCGTGGTGTTGAGATGGTGGAGATCCTCTCGACATTAAGTATGGACATTGACACGCTGCGGGCGGCGCTGCTGTTCCCTCTGGCTGATGCCAACGTAGTCAGCGAAGATGTGCTGCGTGAGAGCGTCGGTAAGTCGGTCGTTAACCTTATTCACGGCGTGCGTGATATGGCGGCGATCCGCCAGCTGAAAGCGACGCACACTGATTCTGTTTCCTCCGAACAGGTCGATAACGTTCGCCGGATGTTATTGGCGATGGTCGATGATTTTCGCTGCGTAGTCATCAAACTGGCGGAGCGTATTGCTCATCTGCGCGAAGTAAAAGATGCGCCGGAAGATGAACGTGTACTGGCGGCAAAAGAGTGCACCAATATCTACGCGCCGTTGGCGAACCGTCTTGGGATTGGGCAACTGAAATGGGAGCTGGAAGATTACTGCTTCCGTTATCTCCACCCGACCGAATACAAACGCATCGCAAAACTGCTGCATGAACGCCGTCTCGACCGCGAACACTATATCGAAGAGTTTGTCGGCCATCTGCGCGCTGAGATGAAAGCTGAAGGTGTTAAAGCTGAAGTGTATGGTCGACCGAAACACATCTACAGCATCTGGCGCAAAATGCAGAAAAAGAACCTCGCCTTCGATGAGCTGTTTGATGTGCGTGCGGTACGTATTGTCGCCGAGCGTTTACAGGATTGTTATGCCGCACTGGGGATAGTGCACACTCACTATCGCCACCTGCCGGATGAGTTTGACGATTACGTCGCTAACCCGAAACCAAACGGTTATCAGTCCATTCATACCGTGGTTCTGGGGCCGGGTGGCAAAACCGTTGAGATCCAAATCCGCACCAAACAGATGCATGAAGATGCAGAGTTGGGTGTTGCTGCGCACTGGAAATATAAAGAGGGCGCGGCTGCTGGCGGCGCACGTTCGGGACATGAAGACCGGATTGCCTGGCTGCGTAAACTGATTGCGTGGCAGGAAGAGATGGCTGATTCCGGCGAAATGCTCGACGAAGTACGTAGTCAGGTCTTTGACGACCGAGTGTACGTCTTTACGCCGAAAGGTGATGTCGTTGATTTGCCTGCGGGATCAACGCCGCTGGACTTCGCTTACCACATCCACAGTGATGTCGGACACCGCTGCATCGGGGCAAAAATTGGCGGGCGCATTGTGCCGTTCACCTACCAGCTGCAGATGGGCGACCAGATTGAAATTATCACCCAGAAACAGCCGAACCCCAGCCGTGACTGGTTAAACCCAAACCTCGGTTACGTCACAACCAGCCGTGGGCGTTCGAAAATTCACGCCTGGTTCCGTAAACAGGACCGTGACAAAAACATTCTGGCTGGGCGGCAAATTCTTGACGACGAGCTGGAACATCTGGGGATCAGCCTGAAAGAAGCAGAAAAACATCTGCTGCCGCGTTACAACTTCAATGATGTCGACGAGTTGCTGGCGGCGATTGGTGGCGGGGATATCCGTCTCAATCAGATGGTGAACTTCCTGCAATCGCAATTTAATAAGCCGAGTGCCGAAGAGCAGGACGCCGCCGCGCTGAAACAGCTTCAGCAAAAAAGCTACACGCCGCAAAACCGCAGTAAAGATAACGGTCGTGTGGTGGTTGAAGGTGTCGGTAACCTGATGCACCACATCGCGCGCTGCTGCCAGCCGATTCCTGGAGATGAGATTGTCGGCTTCATTACCCAGGGGCGCGGTATTTCAGTACACCGCGCCGATTGCGAACAATTGGCGGAACTGCGCTCCCATGCGCCAGAACGCATTGTTGACGCGGTATGGGGCGAGAGCTACTCCGCCGGATATTCGCTGGTGGTCCGCGTGGTGGCTAATGATCGTAGTGGGTTGTTACGTGATATCACCACCATTCTCGCCAACGAGAAGGTGAACGTACTTGGCGTTGCCAGCCGTAGCGACACCAAACAGCAACTGGCGACCATCGACATGACCATTGAGATTTACAACCTGCAAGTGCTGGGTCGCGTGCTGGGTAAACTCAACCAGGTACCGGATGTTATCGACGCGCGTCGGTTGCACGGGAGTTAATCTTACATAGCTGGATATGGCGTCAGCCGTATCCAGCGATATCTTTTACTCGAAGGTATTACACCTGACGGACCCGCAATTTTCAGGATAATTCATTGATTGAACTCGACCGTTTGCTCACCATCATGCAGCGCCTGCGCGACCCGGAAAACGGCTGCCCGTGGGATAAAGAGCAGACATTTGCCACCATTGCGCCTTACACCCTTGAAGAAACCTACGAGGTGCTGGACGCCATCGCCCGTGAAGATTTTGACGATCTGCGCGGTGAACTGGGCGATCTGCTGTTCCAGGTGGTGTTTTACGCACAAATAGCTCAGGAAGAAGGGCGCTTTGACTTTAATGATATTTGCGCTGCTATTAGCGATAAATTAGAGCGTCGCCATCCGCATGTTTTTGCTGACAGTTCTGCCGAAAATAGTAGTGAAGTGCTTGCCCGTTGGGAGCAAATCAAAACCGAAGAGCGCGCGCAGAAAGCGCAGCATTCGGCGCTGGACGATATTCCTCGTAGTTTACCGGCTTTAATGCGTGCGCAAAAAATCCAGAAACGTTGCGCCAACGTTGGTTTCGACTGGACGACGCTTGGTCCGGTAGTCGATAAAGTCTACGAAGAGATCGACGAGGTGATGTACGAGGCGCGGCAGGCTGTTGTCGACCAGGCTAAACTGGAGGAGGAAATGGGTGACCTGCTGTTTGCCACGGTCAATCTGGCTCGTCATTTAGGGACAAAAGCGGAAATCGCATTGCAAAAAGCGAACGAAAAATTCGAGCGTCGTTTTCGCGAAGTGGAGCGTATTGTTGCCGCGCGTGGACTGGAAATGACAGGTGTTGACCTCGAAACAATGGAAGAAGTCTGGCAACAGGTAAAACGGCAGGAAATTGATCTCTAAGGGAATTACGTGGTCAAGCGCGATTTGTGTCATTTTTTAAATGACAAGCGCTTGATTTGCGTCAAAAACATTTACCCCAAAGGGGCTATTTTCTCACTCCTGATTTCAATAGTGCGCTGGCGAAGAGGAGGGATAATGAAAGTTTGTGGCACAGGTCATGTTCGGGTATACTGCTTTCCCGTCTTGGTTATTCCATCGTCTTTTCAACCTAACTTCTCAGGTTCAGCATGACAACGAACTATATTTTTGTGACCGGCGGGGTCGTATCCTCTCTGGGTAAAGGCATTGCCGCAGCCTCCCTCGCAGCCATTCTTGAAGCCCGTGGCCTCAATGTGACCATCATGAAACTGGATCCGTACATCAACGTCGATCCCGGTACTATGAGCCCAATCCAACACGGGGAAGTGTTCGTTACTGAAGACGGCGCTGAAACCGACCTGGACCTGGGGCACTACGAGCGTTTCATTCGTACCAAAATGAGCCGCCGCAACAACTTCACCACGGGTCGTATCTACTCTGACGTTCTGCGTAAAGAACGCCGCGGTGACTATCTCGGCGCAACCGTACAGGTTATTCCGCACATCACTAACGCTATCAAAGAGCGCGTGCTGGAAGGCGGCGAAGGTCATGACGTAGTACTGGTCGAAATCGGCGGTACTGTCGGTGATATCGAATCCCTGCCGATCCTCGAAGCGATTCGCCAGTTGGCTGTTGAAATTGGCCGTGAGCACACCCTGTTTATGCACCTGACGCTGGTGCCGTACATGGCAGCGTCAGGTGAAGTCAAAACCAAACCGACTCAGCACTCTGTAAAAGAGCTGCTTTCAATCGGTATCCAGCCTGATATCCTGATTTGTCGTTCAGATCGCGCCGTTCCGGCGAACGAACGTGCGAAGATTGCATTGTTCTGTAATGTTCCGGAAAAAGCGGTTATTTCTCTGAAAGACGTCGATTCCATCTATAAAATTCCGGGCCTGTTGAAATCTCAGGGGCTGGACGATTATATTTGTAAACGATTCAGCTTAAACTGCCCGGAAGCGAATCTGTCCGAATGGGAACAGGTTATCTTCGAAGAAGCGAATCCGGTAAGTGAAGTCACCATTGGTATGGTCGGCAAATACATTGAGCTGCCGGATGCATACAAATCCGTGATCGAAGCACTGAAACACGGTGGGCTGAAGAATCGTGTCAGCGTCAACATCAAACTGATCGATTCACAAGATGTTGAAACGCGCGGCGTTGAAATCCTTAAAGGTCTGGATGCAATCCTCGTACCTGGCGGTTTCGGCTATCGTGGCGTAGAAGGCATGATTACGACCGCGCGTTTTGCGCGTGAGAACAATATTCCTTATCTGGGCATTTGCCTGGGTATGCAGGTGGCGTTAATTGATTACGCTCGCCATGTTGCCAACATGGAGAACGCCAACTCTACGGAATTTGTGCCAGACTGTAAGTACCCGGTTGTGGCGCTGATTACCGAGTGGCGCGATGAAAACGGCAACGTTGAAGTTCGTAGCGAGAAGAGCGATCTCGGCGGTACCATGCGTCTCGGCGCACAGCAGTGCCAGTTGGTTGACGATAGCCTGGTTCGCCAGCTGTACAATGCGCCGACAATTGTTGAGCGTCATCGTCACCGTTACGAAGTCAACAACATGCTGTTGAAACAGATTGAAGATGCAGGTCTGCGCGTTGCGGGCCGTTCCGGGGATGATCAGTTGGTCGAGATCATCGAAGTTCCGAATCATCCGTGGTTCGTGGCTTGCCAGTTCCATCCGGAGTTTACTTCTACTCCACGTGATGGTCACCCGCTGTTTGCAGGCTTTGTGAAAGCCGCCAGCGAGTTCCAGAAACGTCAGGCGAAGTAAGTAAAAAAGTTAGAACGGCAACGCGTACCCTGGGTACGCGTTGTTTGTCTGGAGTTTCAGTTTAACTAGTGACTTGAGGAAAACCTAATGTCCAAAATCGTAAAAATCATCGGTCGTGAAATCATCGACTCCCGTGGTAACCCGACTGTTGAAGCCGAAGTACATCTGGAGGGTGGTTTCGTCGGTATGGCAGCTGCTCCGTCAGGTGCTTCTACTGGTTCCCGTGAAGCTCTGGAACTGCGCGATGGCGACAAATCCCGTTTCCTGGGTAAAGGCGTAACCAAAGCTGTTGCTGCGGTAAACGGCCCGATCGCTCAGGCGCTGATTGGCAAAGATGCTAAAGATCAGGCTGGCATTGACAAGATCATGATCGACCTGGACGGCACCGAAAACAAATCCAAATTCGGCGCGAACGCAATCCTGGCTGTATCTCTGGCTAACGCCAAAGCTGCTGCTGCCGCTAAAGGTATGCCGCTGTACGAGCACATCGCTGAACTGAACGGCACTCCGGGCAAATACTCTATGCCGGTTCCGATGATGAACATCATCAACGGTGGTGAGCACGCTGACAACAACGTTGATATCCAGGAATTCATGATTCAGCCGGTTGGCGCGAAAACTGTGAAAGAAGCCATCCGCATGGGTTCTGAAGTTTTCCATCACCTGGCAAAAGTTCTGAAAGCGAAAGGCATGAACACTGCTGTTGGTGACGAAGGTGGCTATGCGCCGAACCTGGGTTCCAACGCTGAAGCTCTGGCTGTTATCGCTGAAGCTGTTAAAGCTGCTGGTTATGAACTGGGCAAAGACATCACTCTGGCGATGGACTGCGCAGCTTCTGAATTCTACAAAGACGGTAAATACGTTCTGGCTGGCGAAGGCAACAAAGCATTCACCTCTGAAGAATTCACTCACTTCCTGGAAGAACTGACCAAACAGTATCCGATCGTTTCCATCGAAGACGGTCTGGACGAATCTGACTGGGACGGTTTCGCATACCAGACCAAAGTTCTGGGCGACAAAATCCAGCTGGTTGGTGACGACCTGTTCGTAACCAACACCAAGATCCTGAAAGAAGGTATCGAAAAAGGTATCGCTAACTCCATCCTGATCAAATTCAACCAGATCGGTTCTCTGACCGAAACTCTGGCTGCAATCAAGATGGCGAAAGACGCTGGCTACACTGCAGTTATCTCTCACCGTTCTGGCGAAACTGAAGACGCTACCATCGCTGACCTGGCTGTTGGTACTGCTGCAGGCCAGATCAAAACGGGTTCTATGAGCCGTTCTGACCGTGTTGCTAAATACAACCAGCTGATTCGTATCGAAGAAGCTCTGGGCGAAAAAGCACCGTACAACGGTCGTAAAGAGATCAAAGGCCAGGCATAAGACTGACTTTATCTGATTTAAAAATGCCAGCCTCCGGGCTGTAATGCCGATCAGTTAAGGATCAGTTGACCGATCCAGTGGCTGTGTAAGAATCCG
>ENA-UOJD01004022-UOJD01004022.1-human-gut-metagenome-genome-assembly--contig:-P48-NODE-4022-length-10037-cov-133.362452_pt1 | contig 10037 bp, 12 predicted proteins | sample MGYA00242342_ERZ723889 | MGnify/ENA metagenome assembly ERZ723889
ATCAGCACCACACCGCCGCCAGCCATGAGCTGCTTGATGCCCTGAGACTTTGCTGTTGTTAGATAAGGAAGCAATAGAAGTGTAAAAAATTTTGCCGTTCCCGTCCGGCGCTTGCGCACTGCGCCGGACAGGTCGGGCTTATTCGTCGGGCAAGTCCACCTTGCCGACAAAGGAGTAGTAGATTTCAATTTCCTGCCTGCGGTGCTTGTTCTCGTCGTAGCTGCACTCATGCACGACGATTTTTTCAATAAACTCCCGCAGCAGGGTAGGGGTCAGCTCCTCAAAGCTGATGTGCCTGCGGACGATGTTCATAAACCGCTCCGCATTGACTGACGCTTCCTGCGCCTTGGAAAGCTCCGCTTGCAGCTCGGCGGCGTGTTCCCTGACCTGCCGCTGCTCGGCTTCATAGTCGGCGGAAAGCGCTGAAAAGCGTTCGTCGGTGATGCGTCCGGCTACGCTGTCCTCATACAGCCGCTTGAAGATGGCGGACAGCTCCCCGATGCGCTTCTCGGCGGCTTCCAGCTCTCTTTTCTTTGCGGCGTTTCTGCGCTTGCCGCCGTCCTCGTTCTGCTGAACCAGCAGCTTCATGAACTGCTTTTCGTGTTTGGCGGCGTAGGCGGTGATTTTTTTGAGGTTGGCGGTCACGCCTGCGGTCAGAAGGTCGGTGCGGATAAAGTGCGCCGTGCAGTCATGGGTGCGCTTCTTGTAGTTGCCGCAGATATAGCAGTCCTGTTTCCGGGTCTTGTTCTCATACCGCTGCTGGTAGAGGACGCTGCCGCAGTCGGCGCAGAACAGCAGACCGGAGAACAAGCCCACTTCATCATAGCGGTTTGGACGCTTGCGCTGCTTGCGCAGCTCCTGCACACGCTCCCATGTGTCGGGGTCGATGATAGGCTCGTGGGCGTTCTCGAAAATCACCTGCTTTTCTTCCGGGTTCTCCACGCTGGATTTGACCTTGTAGGACACCTTCTCCGTCTTGAAGTTGACCAGATGCCCCAGATACTCCTTGCGTTCCAGGATATGGACGATAGTATTGGTCGCCCACTTGCACTCATAGCCGGGGTGGTAGCGGCGGGTGCTGCCCGTCCTGCGGTATTCCAGCGTCCCCGGCGTGGGGATTTGCTGCTCTGTGAGCATACGGGCTATCTTGGTCGGACCATTCCCGGCAAGGCAGAGGTTGTATATCTGCTTGACTACGGGTGCAGCTTCCTCGTCAATAATGAAATTTTCGTCCTCGTCCATGAGGTAGCCATACACAGGCTTGCTTGTGATGGGCTTGCCACTCATGCCTTTTGAGCGTTTTACTGCTTTGATTTTCTTGCTCGTATCTCTCACCAGCCATTCGTTAAAGATATTCCGCAGCGGGGCAAAGTCATTGTCGCCCTGTGCGCTGTCCACTCCGTCATTGATAGCGATGAAGCGGACACCTTTCTGTGGGAAAATCATTTCCGTGTACATTCCCACTTGCAGGTAGTTTCGCCCTAACCTCGACATATCCTTTACGATAACTGTCCCGACTTTTCCGGCTTCAATGTCCGCAAGCATGGCTTGAAAACCGGGTCTTTGAAAGTTCGCACCAGAATAACCGTCGTCCGTGTACCAGCGCAGATTGGAAAAGCCGTTCTGCTTTGCATAGGTTTCAAGAATACGCTTCTGGTTGGAAATGGAATTGCTCTCGCCTTGCAGCTCGTCCTCATGGGATAGTCTTGGATAAAGGGCAGTGATTTTCTGGGTGGTCTGTCTTAACATAAAATCCTCCGTTTCCGACAGCCAGCCCCACTATTCCGTACCTTGATTGTACCACATGGGGCGGCTGTCTGTATAGCGGCAAAAGCGTCAAATCTGCTTCTTTATGGTCGGTCAAATCGCCGTTTTTTGTGTAGCAGCTTCCGCTTCCAGCACTTTCATCATCTTGTCGGCTGCGGTGTCGGTTGCGCCCTGCTTGAAGAAGCCGGAAACGGTAAGGACGGAGTTGCCCATGCGGATTTCCGTCACACAGTCCGGGCGGCGGTCTGTTTTGGTGGTGCTTGTCTGTTTGGTTTCTGTCATAGGCTCTCCTTTCGCTGCTTCATCAGTTGCTTTAAGCGTTCCAGCTTTTCCTGTGCGGTTTCCTTTCGGAAGTTGCTGCCCGTGAAGCGGACGGGGGCGCACATGGAAGTCAGCCTGTCATAGATACGGGCGTGGGGCGTGTCCTGCGGGTGCTGCAATTCCTCCAGCGTGAGGTTGGTCGTGGCGATCAGCGGCTTGCCGCTTCGGTAACGGCTGTCAATCACGCTGTAAACCTGTTCCAGCCCGTATTCTGTTCCTCGCTCCATACCGAAATCATCAAGTATCAGCAGAGGGTAGCTGCAAAGGCGGGAAATATATTCGTTCCTGCCCTCAAAGCTGGCGGCAAGGTCATTGAGTATGGTTGCAAAGTTTGTCATGCAGACGGCAACCTCTTTTTCCATAAGGGCGTTGGCGATACAGGCGGCAAGGTAGCTTTTTCCTGTCCCCACGCCGCCCCAGAACAGGTAGCCGATATTTTCAGCCTGCATGGTTTCCCAGCTCTCCACATAAAAGCGGGCGGTTTCGGTCTGCGGGTTTCTGCCGTTGTCATGCTCAAATGTCCAGTTCCGCATAGCAGGGTCGGTAAAGCCCCGGCGTTTCAAGTCCTCCACTTTTTCAAGGTGCTTCTGTCGGCTTTCGGCGGCTTGCTGCTTTTCACGGGCTGCCCGCTGGCAGTCGCAGTCTGTTGGGTGGCGGTCACGCCCGAAACAGGTCTTTCCCTCTGCAAAGTAGGCTTCTTTGGGCGTATGGCACTTGCCGCAGTATAAAAGCCCGTCCTCGCCTGTGTAGTCCTCCGCTTCGGCGGTAGTGGTTGTAATGTCCGTAATCATAGCTTCAATCTCGTTTTTCATAAGCTCTCGCCCTCCTTGCATGAATAATCGGGTATGCCCTGTTTCGGGGCAGCCTTGCCTTTGGCAGCGTCCTCCTGCGCCCACTTGTAAATGGTGGCTGCATGGCTGTGGTACTGCTTCCCGGTGGAAGCGATATGGCAGGAAAGCCGGTCAATATAATACTCCCACTTGTCGGGCAGCTCTGTTTTCAGCCCGGAAAGCTCTGTATCGGTCAGTATCACATTGTTGTATCTGCCATAAGCGGCGGGGGCGGGGTGTCCCGTTTCTCCCTCTCTCTCTTTTTCTATCTCTATCTCTTTCTCTAACTCTATCTCTATCTCTGGTGGACGAATGTCGGACAAATGTCCGCCTTTTGTCCGGGGCGGTAAAAGTGCCTTGTTTTCCAGCCTTGCAGCCCGTTTTCTCTCGGCTTCGGTAGAGGACTGTCCTATCATCAGCTCAATATCGGTCATATAAAAAGCCCCGCTGTCAAGCTGCTCCACAAGCCCCAACTGCCGGAAAATCTCTAAAGCCCTCTCAACCGTCCCTATCTGGTGGCGGGTCAGTGTCGCTATCATCTGCGCTGTGTAGGGGATATGCTCGTCAAGCTGCAACTTCCCGCCGTTTTTCAGCGATTTTAAGTACAGCTTCAAGAGGATATTGGAATATAAAATCCCGTCTTTCATATCTTCCAGCAGCACAATGGAGTCGCTGTCAAAAAAGTTCTCTTTCAGCTTGAGGTAGTAATACTTGCGGTTATCTGCCATTGTCCCTGTCCTCCTTTTTCCGGCGTTTGGAGTAGTAGCGGGGGCAGAGTATGATAACCGCCCGGAAGCTCTGCTTGCAGCTATGGGTACAGCTCCGGCAGAGGTCGTTGTATGTGATACGGTCGCAGGTGGTATTCCCGATTTTTACTTGCCGCAGGAAAAAAGACCATTCCAGCCGCCGTTTCTTGCTCATTCTTGGCATGGGTGCGCTCCTTTCTGCCGTTTCCGCTGGTGTGGCGGTATCGGCGGTAATTCTGTATCATCTCGGTATCATTTTCGGGGTTTTTCTGCCCTGTAAGCCCGTTAAAAAATCCTTTGGTATTGCGGATAGGGTACGGGGCAGCCCCCTTGTTCTGTATGGGTTCGGGTACATTTTGGGGTGGTTTTTATCGCTCCTGTTCCTGCCTTTTCACAGGCTTGCGCTCCCGGCGTAAAATCTGGTCGATATTGCCCTTGACAGTCTGTAAGCGGCGGTATTCCTCCCGTTTTGCCCGGTAATCGTTGTAGCCGCTGTTTTTCTCTTTGATAAGGCTTTCAATCTCTGCTTGCAGGGCTTTATAGCTCGGCAGCTTGGAAATGCCGTTCTCCCTGAAATAACGGGCGGCTGCGTCTGCTATGATAAAGTCGCTTTCGTGCTTCTGACGGTAGGCTGCTTTTGCTTTGGCGTTTTTCTGCTGTTTCAGCCCGTCCCGGACAGGGCGGGTCTTGGAATAGGCAAGCACCTGCCGTTGCAGCTCCTTTTTCCCGTCCAGCGTCTTTTCCACCTGCTTCAGCTCTGTAAGGCTTTCCCGCATGGCGGTATAGGCGGCAGAACAGGCTTCGTCCAGTTCCTCCGGGGAAGAAAAGCCGTACTGCTGGTAGGCGGTAACGGTAGCCGCCATTTGCTTTAGGTTGTGCTTTGCCGCCCAGCGGTCATAGCCCACGCCCTTGCCCTCGGCTCGCTTGGCTTCCCGGTCAACCATGCGCTGCAAGGTGTTGTCTGCCGGGGTGGTTTTTGCGGCTTTTTCCTCCCGCAAGCGTTCCTTTTGGGTGTGGGGGTATTCGGGTATGGCTGTGGTCTGTTCGGCAGCTCTGCGGGCGTTCTGCGTGAGCAGGGCAAGGACAGCAGCCTTGTCAAAATCGTCCCCCAGCTTCCGGGCTGTGATAGGCTTTGTCCTGTCCGGCGTGAGGTAGGAAAGCCGCCCCCGGCTCTCCTTGACGGTCACACCCTCCCGCAGCAAAAGGGAAGAAAACTCGTCAAAGCTGCCAGCTTGGGAAAGTGCCTGCCGTATCGTCCGGCGCAGCTTCGCCTTGTCCGTTTCAAACTTGGTGGGCTTGGTCGGCTGTCCGGCGGCTTCTCTGGCGGCGTTCTCTTTATCAAGGGCAAGCTGCCCTTTCTTTGCCGCCCAGTATTCCCGTTCCGTTATCCGTTCCTTGCTGCCGTTCAAGAGGTCGATTTGGTAAAGCCCCTCCCGGTGGCACATCTCCATGACTTCACTCTTGAAATATTCCATAGCGGCGTTGGTGCAGCGGTGCTTGCAGCCCGCCCGTGTGTCGGCTGGTCTGTCCATGTAGGGCAGAAGCGGGACTTCGTAAATCCGCAGGGAGTTGATGACGATATGCACATGGATATTGCCGCTGTGGTTATGCCCGTCCGGGTGGGTGCATACAAGGGCTTGGTGTCCGGGGAAATGTGCCTTGCAGAACTGCTCGCCCAACTCCTGCGCCCGGTCTACGGTCAAGCCGTTGTCTGTCCCGTCCCGTGGGTCAAAGCTGATGATATAGTGGTGGCTTTTCACATCTTCCCGTTTTTGGTTTTTCTCATAGCGGAGATTAGCCCGCATACAGGCAACAGCGAAATCCTCGCCCCCGCAGTTAAGGGAAGAAATGCGGTAATCCTCCCTCGGTATCAGCCGCCCGTTTTCATCAAGGGTGGGCTTCATGGTAAACTCGTCATGCTCAAATGTGAGGTAGGCTTCCGCTGCGCCATAGTCGGCATTTTTAGAGCTGATATGTTTGAATGTTGCCAACAGCGTCACCCACTTTCTGCAAGACTTCAAACTTTAGGGCAGCAAGGTCGGAAACCGCCGCCCGTACCTCCCCGGCAAGCTGCGGGTAGGGGCTGTGCCACTCGTTCAGCGTCCGGGCTATCTGGTTTAAGTTGCCGCCGATCCTGCCGTATTCGGCGGTCAGCTTCCCGATGGCGGACAGCAGCTCGTCGTTGACCGGGGAAACGGTCACGACGGGGCGGATGGTCGCGCCCCGGATGGCACGGCGGATAAACTCGGATTGACTGATGCCGTAGGGCGCAAGGCGGGCGGCAAAGTCGGCGTATTCTTCCTCGGTCAGCCGGGTCTTGACTACCCGCTTTCGGCGCGGCGTGTCGTACTGTTTGCGGGGCATGGGCTTCACTTCCTTTCTGTTTCTGCGCCCATGTAGCGGGCGCGTGTAAATATCTCCTCAAATACCTAAAGAAAAAACGGCAAAAAGTACGGGGCTGTTTTTCAATGTTCACAAATTCTTAATGGTTTGATCTTCGGCGCTCTCTCCGGCGTAAGCCGTAATAGCAGGGTTTGGGGAAGGCACTCCCCAACAAGATTCCGATGGGACAGAATGAGCGGACAGCGAATTATGGCACCTCGGTAGAATCTTGCTCTGACAACTCACGCTCTGCCCCTGCCGTAAAACTGCGTATTTCTCCCTCTGCTGCCTACAACGACAGGAAAGGCATTTTGCCAAAGAATGTGGATAATTTTTTTGAAAAAATGGGCGTGAAAAAACGGCTTGCCATGCAAACCGCTCAAAAAAACATATACTTGACTTATGAAAAATCAACCTGAGATTAGGGAGGGCAGGCACAGTTTGTGCTTGCCCTCCTTGTCTGCCGAAAAGCGAAACAGGCTGCGGCTGTCAATGGCGCGTAAGCGTTTATCTCGACCGTTGACGGGTGCAGCCTGTTTTGCTATCTTTCGTCATGAATGAACTTATGGGAGACAATGCTCATAAGGGCAATTCGCACCGTTCCCCTTTACCATTTTCAAAGTGCCTCTCACAGCCGCCCGTTCATAGAAAATTCACAAGCAGATTGCTGCCGCCATATTGAAAAAGATGGTCATTATATGGTAAACTTATTATGCGGATAGAATACCTATCTGACAAACTATGATTGGAGGTAACGCCATGTATCGTCCCAATGATGCCCGGTTCGGTTTTGCGTGTTGGTGGTATTGGTGCGGCTCCCGATTATGGAGAGGTCGTATCAAAATCGTTTCTGTTGGCGCATAGGCCGGACTGGTGATTAGTCGGCTTGTGCGCTTTTTACTTTCTCACGGTTATGCTGAAAACCGAATCTCAAATGACACCGCAGAAGATGGCATAATTAAAACTGATTTGTCCAAGTCGTTATAACTCAACTGCCACATACGTTTTTGATTGAAACTATGTTTTAAGGAGGCAAATGATGAGAACAAAACTTGCAACTTTTTTATTAGCATTGATCTTACTTTTTTCAATGTCTATTCCGGCGCTTGCATACGAGGTCAATGTAACTGGCGGTTACGCGAGTTGCCCTTATTCTTTTAGGCCACATTATTCTTTTAGTACGACATTTAAGGATGCTATGGGAAATGGGGCAAAGGCGTGGGAATCTGCTGGTAAAGGCGTATTAGCTCAAAAAAGCACCTATACGAATGCTTTAACCACATATCCAAAATCTGACGGATACAATAATATTACGATGATCTCAACAACGGCTGACTATTTAGCGCAATGCTCATGGTGGACGAGCAACAATGAAATAACAGAAGCAGATATTAACTTTAATCCTGCCTATTCGTGGTCTTCAAATCCAACCAGTGGTCAGTATGATATTCAAAGTGTTTTTACGCATGAACTTGGACATGCTCTTGGACTTGGGCATTCATCTAATAGCTCTGCTGTAATGCAGGCAACTATTGGTGATGGAGTAAAAAGACGAACGATAAGCAATGATGATATTTTAGGCATCGAGGATATTTACTAATTTAGAGAAGGAGGCTGTGCAGCATTATGAAAAAAATATTTGCCATTATGGTTTCAGCAATCTTAATCCTGTGTATTCTTTCCGGGTGTGGATCTCCGAATGTTTCTAATCCATCCAACGAGAACACACTTCATGTTGCGAATTCCGTAGCGGAGCATAGCATGGAAACACTTATCAATCATGCTGATATTATCGTAGCAGGTAAAGTTTCAGATTCAAGCAAATATGTTATGTCTGCGGATTCAACTTATAAAACTTCAACCGTTAGTATTGATGTCAGCGATGTATATAAGGGCGGTATACTAACTGGGGATTCTGTCACTGTTGAAATAAATACCTATCTTGGTGTAAATGGTGTCATTGCAGAACATGAGCCATTGCCCCCTACCTTTTCATCAAATGATTCAGTTCTTTTATTCTTAGTCGCAAATGATCATGGCTCATACTACATTGCTGGTGTCAACCAAGGCGCATATTTTAAGAGCGTAACGAAGTCTACTGATGCAATACAATATGAGCGTCAAAATCGACTTGGTTTTGGTCCCGAAACATTTATGCTTGCTGATATGCTTGAATATATTGAAAATTGAGGGAGGTTGTTATGAAAAAAAGACTTTTTTCGTTATTGCTTTGCATAACTGTACTTTTTTCTACTGTTTTGGTCGTAGAAGCATCTGCCACAACAGGCACAATGACAGATACAGAAATGCAAAAAATGTATGACTTTATCTTTTCCGAAGAAACGAATAAGCTTATAAATAGTTCTATTGACTTTAATCAATACGGAACTCAAACCGTAAATATAGGAAATGATTTGGCCTATGTTTATATCAATGAGCGTAGTGCTACCCGTTCTGTTGTAAGTGACACTATGACCAGTATTTTCAAAAAAACAAGTAATGGCCAAACTGTTGCTACACTTCGGTTAGCTTGTACATTTACTTATAATGGGTCTACCGTATCTATTTCATCTTCTGATTATCGTGCAACAGCCGATGCTATACCCGACTGGACTTGTACTGCTGATGCTTCTCATTCAAGAGATTCCAGTGGTGATATGTATGTGTCAGCTACTTATGTTCTCTATTACAATGGCAATCAAAATGCAAATGGTTATATGGATATGAGTTGTGATAAAAATGGAAATATCACAAAGCACTATCCTTGGAGTTGATGATTGATAAATAACGAAAGGATAAAATTATGAAAAAGCTTTCTGCGTTTATACTAACTATGGTCATGCTATTGCTGGTAATAGCACCTGTTACAAATGCAAGTGCTCTTGATATTGAAAGCATAGAAAATAGCAAATCTCCATTATGGCAGACGGAATCTTGCGTGACCGAAGTTGATTACGACTATGAATCAGGGATATACTCTGTTTCAGTGTTAGAAGTATCTGTGCTGGATGTTAGGGTTAGAGGTAGTGGATATGTATATAAAAGTGTCACTCATTCCAAATATTTTTATATTATCTCCTCTGGAGAGAAAGTTGCTGAATATACTCTAACCGCAAACTTTAGATATGATAAGGATAATGAGTTAGCAGAGTGTCGTTCAACATCGTATACTGCAAATTCTGTTGTAAATAAGTGGACGGTTTCTGGGGCAAGTTGTGTAGATAATGTTACTTCTGCATTAGGTGCCGGACGAGGTGATTATTCTCTATATTACAATGGAAACATTAACAACACCGATACCATTGTCATTTATTGCGACCATAACGGTGTAATTACAAAGAATTAAATCAAAGTCAAAAGTGTTCGGAAAGTTTTGTGCCGCAGTCGATATGGGCTGCGGCACATTTCATGTCATTATACGAACTTGCAAATTGCACGAAATTAAATGTGCTGTGATAATGATAATGTAAAATAACTTGCGCAAATTGAAAAAAGCATAAAAGAAGACATAGCTTGCAGGCTCTGGTAGAATGAAGTCACGACACACCATTCTGAAAGGAGACAGCAAACTATGTCCGAGAAAATTGTACAGCTAAACGAGGAAGTAATCAAGGGTCAAATCAAGGAATTGGTTCGGGGCAGCGTGGAGGAAACGCTGAACGAGCTGTTGGAACAAGAGGCGGAGTCACTGACGCAGGCCGCCCGCTACGAGCGCAGCGTTCAACAGAGGCACGGCTGATACTGTGTTCCTCCGCAAGCCGCTGGGCTGTCTTTTTGTGCTCAGTTGCTAAGTCCTCATTTTGAGGACTTAGCTCATACTGGTTTCCTCTATAACCATCACTGGCTCCGTTCATGTCTTTTCTCAATATCTCGGAATAGCGGGGCGGAGGCTGTCTTTATGTGATGTTTTGTGGTCTGCTTCTTTATCAGTCATGGGCATTAGCGCCGGGGTTGTCGTTTCCGTAGCCTTCCAGCAGGTTGATGGCTCCCC
>ENA-UOJD01004025-UOJD01004025.1-human-gut-metagenome-genome-assembly--contig:-P48-NODE-4025-length-10029-cov-5.974534_pt1 | contig 10029 bp, 16 predicted proteins | sample MGYA00242342_ERZ723889 | MGnify/ENA metagenome assembly ERZ723889
CGCGTTCTCTGCATCGTCGGACCACGAAAAACTGAGAAAGCCGGAGGGGGGTGCGCGTTTATCGCGCACCCCCCCTTTACTTTTCGGCACTTCCATAACCTGTTATGCGCCATCTGATACTGTCGGCAAGAAAATTTTTCAAAGCCATTGACAACCGGAAAATTATGCACTATAGTATTACTAACTAATATTAGTTAGTGAGGAACGCATGAAACAGGAAGATACCAAGCAGAAGATTCTGGAAAAGGCGCTGGAGCTGTTCTCCACCTATGGTTACGACTCGGTCAGCGTGGGTGAGATCGCCAAAGCAGTAGGCATTAAAGCGCCTTCCCTTTACAACCATTTCCCCAGCAAGCAGGCTATTTTTGACGCCATTGTGGAGGCCACAGCCGCGCAATATGAAAAGGACACCGATGCCATCGACATTCACGTACAGAATGCGGCGCAGGATATCTCCGTGTTTACCGCCATCAGCGAGGACGCGCTCTTTGAAAAGGTGCGGCAGATATTTTACTACTCACTCCACAACGAGGCCATCAGCCGCTTTCGCCGGATGATGACCATTGAGCAGTTTCGTTCTCCGGAGCTGGCGGCGCTGTATTCCCAGCGCTACGTGGAGCGTGTTGTCGCCTACCATGCCGGTATCTTCCGCAGCCTGATCGCCGCCGGTGAGATCCAGGACGAGGATCCCGATACGCTGGCGCTGCTGTATGTGGCGCCGGTCATCACACTGATCGGTATCTGTGACCGCCAGCCGGAAAAGGAGGAGGAATGCCTTGAACGGCTGAAAACCCATGTTCAGATCTTCTTCCGCACCTTTCATGCGGATCATCCGAGAGAAGGCGGCGATCATGGAACGCGCTGAGGAAAAATGGATCTTCTGCCCCGTATGCGGGGCAAAAACACGGCTGCGGCTGCTGCAAAAGACCGTACTGTGGAACTTCCCCCTGTTCTGTCCCAAATGCAAGCGGAAAAGCATCATCAACGCACGAAACTATCAGATTGAAACGATCCCCCCATCAGCCAGACGCTAAGACGCAGTGCTGACCACAACACCCGTGGTCTGTACTGCGCCGCTTTTTTGAAAGGAATCTGACGCCATGAAAAAGACACTGATACAAAAGCTGGGGCTGCTGGGAGTCGTCAGCTTCCTCTCCTATATGGCGGCGGTGCTATTCGCGCCGCTGGCCTACCCCGGCTATGACTGGATGGCGCAGGCGGTCAGCGATCTGAGCGCCGCCAACGCACCGTCACTGGCCCTGTGGAACCAATTGAGCAGTCTGTACAATGCCTGTGAGCTGCCCTGCGTCATGATGGTCTGCGTGGGGATACAGGGACAAAAAAACAAGCTGCTGCGCGTCGGCATTTACCTGTTCGCCGCCATGGAGTGGGTGTCCGCCGTGGGGTTCCGCATGTTCCCTCTCAGCGACAGCGGTTATGCCGGAGCATGGCAGGATCAGATGCATCTTATCACTACGGCGCTGGTGGTGGCGCTGTCCATTACGTCGCTGTTGGTGATCATCATCGCCGGAGCGAAGGAGCGCAGCTGTCGCTCCTACGGCGTCTGTGCCGCGATCGCACTGGCCATGATGCTGGTGGGCGCATTGGGGATGCGGCTGCTTCCCGCGGCGTATTTCGGCGTGGTGGAACGGTTCAGTGTATTTGCCGCCACCGGCTTCAACGCGGCGCTGGGTCTGCACCTGTTTTTTGAAAAAAACGAGACGACAAATCATTCAAATGCAACAAATCAATAGAAAGAGGCGTATCTTATATGAAGCTTTATTTTGGCAGCGCTGTCACCGCTGCCACCACACTGATGATCCTGGCGCTGCTGGGCTTTATCGGCTATTCCGCCGTCAACCACGCCGGCATTCAGTATTGGGGCCGCAGAAGTGCCATCCTGCTGGTGTTCGGGCTGGTGGTCTGCTGCTTCGCGGCGGCCCGTGACGGCCTTGACAAAACCATTTAGTCCGCCATTGATGGCAGCTGCGCGCCCGGTCTGTTTCCGCTGGTCAGCGTGCCTACCATTGTGGGCTGCATCGGCGCGGCACTGATCGTCATCGCCGCCATCGCCACTCCTATCGCCCGCTCTCAGCAGGCGCGGCAGGTCTGGTTCTACATAATGTCCGGCGGCGCGGTAATGAAAATCGTGACCATGGAGATCGCAAGGCTCCTGCTCCGCTGACGCCGCCCATCACCACAGGAGGAATCTTTATGAGGAAGCTCTACCCCTACATCCGGGGCGAGGAACACATTGCCCGCAGTCTGCCTGCCATTCAATCCGGAAATCCGGAGGAGCTGGAGCGCATGGTATGAAGCCGACTGTTATCGATCCCCGCGCCACCACCCGCGCCGCAGCCTATGACCTGTGGATGAACGCGCCCAACCCCATGGTGACAGTTTTCAAAACGTTGGACGTAACGCCATTGGTCAATGTGAGCCGCAAGCGCGGTCTCAAGTTCAACATGCTGCTGTGCTGGTGCATTGGCCGGGCAGCCAGTCAGGTAAGGGAATTCTATACCCTGCCGGTGGGCCGCCAGCTGCTGCGATACGATACTATCGCGGTCAACACCATCGTCAAAAACAGCACCGGCGAAGTCGGCTCCTGCGATGTGCCGTTCAGCAGCAGCCTTATCAAGTTCAATCGGGACTATCTGCATCTGACGCGACAAACAGCAGAAAGCTGCGAAAACCATGACCTTCCCGACAGCATGGTCATTGGCACCTCCGCCATTGTGGATATCGAGATTGACGGAGCCGTCGGCATGAACAGCGGTATTTTCAACAACCCCTTTCTGATCTGGGGCAAATACCGCCGGAAATTCCGGAAGGCAGCGCTCCCCCTCTCCTTCCAGTTTCACCACACACAGATGGACGGCGCTCACGCAGGCCGTTTTCTGGAGCTTCTGCAAAAAGCGATCTACGATTTTTGAAAAGAGGTGATATATGAGAAAGCATTGACGGTCATCGCACTGAAAAGCGATGAGGTAAACGACACATTCGTAAAGCATATCCACTTGACACTATTGAAATTATCTATTTTTTAATGTAAGGAGAACTTTTTGAAGCTTACGACATTATCACTGGAGCGTGTGGGCTGACCGGGAGGTCTGGCAAATTCCAACACACGCCACTCCTCCCGAAGAACGCCAACACATATCTTCAGGAGGATACTACTATGAACCGCGAAAACAAGCGGAAAACCTTTGAAAAAGGCTATTACAAGACCCACGCCTGCCACGACAGCTTTACCTGCAAGGTCTGCGACAGGCTTTGCACTCCCCAAAACGCCGGCAGCGACCACCGCAACCACTGCCCCAATTGCCTTTCCAGCCTGCACGTGGACATTGAGCCCGGCGACCGTGCCTCTGACTGCGGCGGTATCATGGAGCCCATCGCCGTCTGGGTACGAAAAACGGCGAATGGGCCATCATCCACCGCTGCAAGCGCTGCGGCGCTCTCAGTTCCAACCGTGTGGCGGCGGACGACAACCCTATGAAGCTGATGTCCATCGCCATGAAGCCCCTGTGCCAGCCGCCCTTTCCGCTGGAACGCATTGAGGAAATGACCGCTCTCATGGGCGGCGACGGTCGCATGAAGTAGCCAATCAGAAAACACCGCAGCTTTCTCTCTTGCCAAAGCGAACGACATATGGTATCTTTAAGATAACCATAGTGAAACAGGATCGTTGCAAAAACGGCAAAAGGAGAGAACAAAATGAAAAACATGAAGAAATGTCTGGCCCTGCTGCTGGCATTGCTGCTGGCTCTGAGTCTGGCGGCCTGCGGCGGCGACAGCTCCCCCCCAGTCGATGAACCGCCCTCCTCCCTCGAGGATATGGTCAAGGATTCCTCTATCGACGCCGACTACAGCGGCTTTTTGGGCACTTGGATGAGCGACGACTCCGCCGAGCTTATCGTGGAGCCCAGTGAGGACGGCGATGAGACGCGCTTCGCACTGTACGGTGCTGACGGCACGGTAGAGGCCAGCGGCTATTTGCAGTACATGGAGGAGTATGGTTACGTCTATGCCTACAATGAGCATGACGGCGTTGCCCACCAGTGCTGGTTCGACGAGAACAACAGCCTGAGCATCGACTCCCTCGGCACCTTTACACAGACGACCGGCGGCGTGGATGACACGCAGGCAGGCGGCGGCAATGCCGCGCTGGCCGGTGTGTGGTATCTGGACGGCGAAGCCGGTGCAGAGAGCATCATCGAGATCGACGCCAACGGCAATTGGTCTCTGTCCGAGCGGCCGGGCGGTGACGGCGACCCCACTCAGGTGGACGGCGGCTCCCTTCAGGCCGACCCTGACAATGAGGGACTGTATTATGCGTCCTCCTCCCTGTTTGATGACACCGTGTACGACATGACCGTGGTGGACGAGAACACGATGTACTGGGGCGGCGAGTACGACTGCTACATGAGGATCGCCTGACCGGAACAGCAGTGCGGATAAGGAGAACAACATGAAAAAATGGAAAGCATGTCTCGCGCTGGTACTGGCTCTGGTGCTGAGCCTGAGTCTTGCCGCCTGTGCCGGTAACGACGCCAACACGGATGGCGACGATCAGGACAATGATATCGCCGGCAGCGACTGGCGTACCACCGGTATCGTCCGTGACAGCGGCACCATCACCCGCGATGGTGAAGATACCACTGTGCTGGTCTGCATCAACAAGGATGACGCGGACTTCTATCTGGACAGCGAGGTTCAGACACTCTTTGGCTATGTAACGTACCCGGACAGCATCGCAGAGCCTTGGGACTCCTTTCAGGGGATCGACTTCTCTGACAGAAATGGCGATGGCAGCAGCGACGTCTGCATGGTCTTTCAGGTGGGCATCATGATCTGGTACTGGGACAGCGCCAGCGAAGAATTCGTCTATCAGGAGGACGCTTCTCTGGAAGCCATGCAGGCACCGGCCGAACCGGCCGCCTGATTCTAACCGCAATAAGAGAGCGCTCCGCCAGCAGGTCGGAGCGTTCTCTTTTCTCTGCTATTTTTGAACTTTTTCCTTGTATTTTTTCCATTTTGCGATATAATAATGGTGCAAATATTATAATATTGAAATACGATGAGAGGATGTGGTCGCCATCGCACTGACCAACGCAAGCCTTCCCGCGAAAAAACGGATCCTGACGGTCTGTGTCAAGCTGTTTCTGGAGCAGGGCTATAAGAAAACCACCGTGGCAGAGATCGTCCAGAAGGCCAACGTATCCAACAGCAGCTTCCAGAACATCTTCCGCGCCAAGGACGGCGTATTGACCGAGCTGGTGGAATTCATGTTTTCCAATCAGTTTGGCGCGGCAAAGAAGGTAGCGGGAACGCAGCTCCCCCCTGTCTATGTCTACGCGGTGGAGACCGCCATTCAGATGACGCTGACGGAGCTGAACGAGAACCTGCGGGATATTTATATCGAGGCATACAGCCACGAGGAGGCTCTGGAATACATCTTCCGCGAAACGGCAAAGGAGCTGTATCAAATCTTCGGCCCCTATCAGCCACAGCTGACAGAGCAGGATTTCTATGCGTTGGAAATCGGCTCGGCCGGTATCATGCGGGGCTATATGGCCCGTCCCTGTGACGATGTGCTGACACTGGAAAAGAAGCTGGTCTGCTTCCTGAGCATGAGCCTGCGGGCCTATAGGGTGCCGGAGGATGAAATTCATCGTGTGCTGGCCTTTATGACAGAGCTGGATATCCGCGCCGTTGCCCAGCAGGTCATGCACCAGCTGTTCAACGCGCTGGCCATGCGCTTTGAATTTACTTTGTAAATACAGCAAAACACCGCATACCCAATGGGCATGCGGTGTTTTGCTGTATTTGAGGAGAGAGCATGGCAATTTATCTACACACCGGTCACGGATAGGGCCATAACCGGCGGTGCCAGTAAGTTTATTCGCCGCTGGCGCCGTAGTTGGACAGCACACGGGCGGAGGGGTCGTCCACATCGCAGCCTTCCCATTCCTTGTTGGGCATCCAGAAGTCCACGATCATCTCGGACTGACCGGGGTAATACTTTTCAAAAATCTCACGGTACAGCAGCGATTCCTTGGTGAAGGGTTGTGCATGGGCATAGTGCTTGCGGCGCTCTTCAAACTGCGCATCGGTATAGCAATCCTCGGCAAAAGCCTTCAGGTGATCCACCATGGAGTGGCCCACCGCGTCGGAGAACGCTGCCTTTTCACGGTACAGGATATCATGGGGCAGATAATCGCCCTCGAAAGCGTGTCGCAGCAGGTACTTGCCCTTGCCGTAGATGTTGACCTTTTTGGCCGGATCAATGGCCAGTACATAGCGGACAAAATCCAGATTGCCAAAGGGTACACGGGCCTCCAGCGAGTTGACGGAGATGCAGCGGTCGGCGCGGAGCACATCATACATGTGCAGCTCGCGGATACGCTTCTCCGCTTCTTTCTGGAACTCCTCCGGAGAGGGTGCGAAGTCGGTGTATTTGTAGCCGAACAGCTCATCGGAGATCTCACCGGTCAGCAGCACGCGGATATCGGTGTTCTCGTGGATCCACTTGCACATCAGGTACATACCCATGCTGGCCCGGATGGTGGTGATATCGAACGTTCCCAGCATCTTGATGACGAAGTCCAGCGCATCCAGCACCTGCTCCCTGGTCATGATGACCTCGGTGTGGTCGCTGCCGATATAGTCGGCCACGATGCGGGCGTACTTCAGGTCGATGGCATCCTCCCGCATGCCAATGGCAAAGGTACGGATGGGAGTCTTGCTCTCCCGTGCGGCAATGGCGCACACCAGAGAGGAATCCAGGCCGCCCGACAGCAGGAAGCCCACCTTGGCGTCGGCCACCAGCCGCTTCTTTACACCGGCCACCAGCTTGTCGTGGATGTTGGCGCACACGGTCTCCAGATCGTCATAGCAGAACTGCTTCACCTTGGTGATATCGTCGTAGCAGACAAACTTGCCATCCTTGTAATAATGTCCGGGAGGAAACGGCATCACCTTATCGCACATGCCCACCAGGTTTTTCGGCTCGCTGGCAAAGGCGATCACGCCTTTCTTGTCATAGCCGTAGTAAAGCGGCCGGATGCCGATGGGATCGCGGGCGGCGATGAACTGCTTTGTCTGGCCGTCAAAGAGGATCAGAGCGTACTCCGCGTCCAGCATTTTGAACATCTCCACGCCGTACTCCTTGTACAGCGGCAGCAGGATCTCACAGTCGGAGCCGCTGCGGAAGGAATAGCCCTTTTCCAGCAATTTGGCCTTGCACTTCTCGTAGCCGTAAATTTCGCCGTTGCAGACCACATAGCTGCCGTCCATTTTAAACGGCTACATCCCCTCCGGCGTCAGGCCCATGATGGCCAGCCGGTGGAACCCCAGCAGGCCGTGTCCGGTATCCACGATCCTGCTGTCGTCCGGGCCGCGGGAAACGGTTTCCATGAACCCGTCTGTAAAGGCGGCGATGTCTGTACAAACGTCACAATACCCCATAATCGAACACATTTTGTTACCCTCCGTATATGTGATGATATCAGCAAATACGATAGGGCGAGGTGCTGTGCCCCGCGGTGCCACCTATCTTTGGCCTCTTTCTATGGCTTCTAACAAAGCCTTGCCGCGGTAACGGGCGGCAACTCCGGCTCACCTACTCAGGGGTCTCCCCTTTTGGGATCGCGGCTCGCCGGGTGTTCTTTCCGTGAGCGTCGCCCGCATGGCTTCCACCGTCCCATGCTCGCTCGTGGGCGCGTTTTCACGGTACTTTTCCCGGCTCAAACGCCTTGCTATGGTTATATGGAGGATATCAAACGCAAAAAAAGCGTCAAGGAGATCACTCTCCAAGACGCCTTTGCCTTTGATGGACGCTATTATATATACCTTGCGCACATTTGTCAATCTCCGTTTTACACAACTTTTCCCGTCTCCACCGCCCCATTTATTTACCCTTATGTCGAAGCAGAAAAGCCTTGCGCCCCGGAAAGCATCAGGGTAAAATAGAAGCATCACAGCAAAGGAGGCGTTTCTATGGGACTGGAGCTGATCCCCGCTTACGGGCGTCAGGAGGAGATCACGACGCTGTTCACAGAGTACACCGACATGCTGATGGAGGCCGATCCCACCGTCCGGCAGTACCTGATCCTCCAGCACTACGAAAAGGAACTGGAGCGCCCGGAGAGCAAGTACGGTATGCCGGAGGGCCGCCTGTATCTGGCCTATTGGGACGGCCGTCTGGCGGGCTGCATCGGCCTGCGGAAGCTGGACGAGGAGTGCGGCGAGCTGAAGCGGCTGTACGTCCGGTCGGACTTCCGGGGCCACCAGATCGGTGAACAGCTGATCCGACGCATTCTTGATGACGCCCGCGAGATCGGCTACCGGCATGTGCTGCTGGATACGCTCCCCTTCCTCCACTCCGCCATACGTCTTTACCGGAAGATTGGCTTTTACGAGATTGACTGCTACAACAACAGCCCGGTGGAGGCCACCATCTTTCTGCAATACGACCTATAAGGAGCAAGTCTATGGCTACCACACAGGATTATATCGAATACGTCTGCGAACGTCTGCCGGACTGCGGTAATGTGCGATACCGGAAAATGTTCGGCGAATACATGGTCTACGTCAACGATAAGCCGCTGCTGACCGTGTGCGATAATACGGTGTTCGTCAAGAAAGTACCGGAACTGGCGACGGTCATGGCGAACGCTGCGGTTGGCTGCCCCTACGAGGGTGCCAAAGAGCATTACATTCTGGATATCGATGACACGGCGCTGACCGCGCAGGTCATTGCGACCCTTGAACCTATCACGCCCCTCCCGAAAAAACGAAAGAAGGCATAATTTTCATGGATACCATCACCATCCGTACCGCTGCTGTGGACGATGCGGCGGCGTTGCTGGCCATCTACGCTCCCTATGTGGAGCAGACCGCCATCACCTTTGAGTACGAGGTCCCCTCGCTGGAGGAATTTCAGGGCCGCATCGCCCACACCCTGCGGCGCTATCCCTATATCGTGGCCGTGGAAAACGGCGAAATTCTGGGGTACGCCTATACCGGCCCCTTTGGGGAACGGGCCGCCTACAGCTGGTCGGTGGAGACCAGCATCTATCTGCGGCAGGACGTTCGTGGCAAGGGTCTGGGCAAGCGGCTGTATGCCGAGTTGGAGCGCATCTCCAAGGCCCAGAATGTGCAGAACCTCTACGCCTGCATCGCCTATCCCGATCACGACGACGCCTATCTGACCGGCAACAGCGTGGCTTTCCACACCCATCTGGGCTATGCCACGGTGGGCCGGTTCCCCCACTGCGCCTATAAATTCGGCACGTGGTACAATATGACGTGGATGGAGAAAACGCTGGGCAAGCACGAGAAGTCCCCCGCACCGTTTGTACCGTTCCCGGAGCTTTCCGAAACACGATAGACCAACCGCAGGAGGGGTAAAATGATCGATTTGCAGGCATATCTTGAAAAGAAGCTGCGCGGCATTATTTCGACTTGGCATGCAGATGATATCTATGCCATATCGTTTTTTGTCTACGCGAATGAGGTATATAAATATGACGGCTTTTCCAACGTTACGCAGTTTTGTACGCTATCAAACGGAAAGCGATTGCTATGATGCGGATGAGCTTTCCGAGGAGCGCTGGAATTACGCCTTTTGGCAACAGAATGAAACGCCTGTGATTGAAGCAGACGACGGAGACAAGGGGATGAAAATTCTTTTCGACTGGTATCGCGAAAACGGCATCGAGCATATCGGCCGCTGCGAAGATCCTGCCGCTTGCTACGATGAAAAAATGCGCTATATCGGCAAAGACCCCGTCGGCTACTACGAGCTGCTTTCCGAGGTCGCCGAGGTTGCCCGCAAATTACAGGTCAGTGGTTTCATAAAAGCACAATTCGGCAGACCGGTTCCCATCATCCTTCACGAGCTGGAATATCCGTGGTACTGCATGGGGGCAACGGCAAAGGCCAACCCCAACGGAGAAGCCGATACATTTTGGTCCCGTCAAGATTTATGCGCAAAATTGTTTGCAGACTCCGGCAGACCTGAAG
>ENA-UOJD01004045-UOJD01004045.1-human-gut-metagenome-genome-assembly--contig:-P48-NODE-4045-length-9993-cov-9.505232_pt1 | contig 9993 bp, 8 predicted proteins | sample MGYA00242342_ERZ723889 | MGnify/ENA metagenome assembly ERZ723889
AACTCCTTTCTTCGTGATTATGTAAAAGAGGGCGTGAAGCCCTCTCGATATGCTACTTCCTCTTATTCTTGTTCCTTACATACAAAAAGACTGCGCCGCCGACAATGACGAGGCACAGTACGATTGCCAAGATGGTTTTCAGTTCCATTGACTATTCCTCCGATCCTCCGAGTTTCTTTCGACGCTTGATTACAAGGAACGCCGCGCCGCCGAGTAGTAGCAAAGCGCCTGTGATCATGGCGGGAAGCTCCCACCAATCATTGTCCAGGCCCAACTTTACGCTTTTGCTGTTGGGAATTTTGATTTCAAGGGGCTTGAGGGCCAAAGTGTCCTTCGTAACCTCCGCTTTGCGTGCGGTAACCGGAAAGTAGCCTGCCGGAACAACGGATTCTTCTATCCATACGGCCCCAAGCGGCATGCCAAGGATTATAACCTCGCCGTTGTTATCGACCATAAGGACAGTGTCTTTGCCGTCCTTGTCGAAGATGTATTTGCCGTCTGCCTGCTTTGTGAATGTAAGCGTTGAAAAGCCAAGGCCGTCTTTGACTTTAATGCTGAATCCTGCGCCGGTAAGCGGCTTATTCGTATCCGAGTCAAGCTTTATGAGCTTTATGCCGGTGGGGCAGTTGTTTATGGTTAGATTAAGGGGCTTACTCATGCTGTGTGCAGAGGTCAATTCAAAAGAAATGCTGTCCTCTGCAATATAGCCTGCGGGTACGCTTTCCACAAGCGAATATTTGCCTGCCTTCAGATAGCGGAATTCGGCACAGCCGTTATTATCTACGCTAAAGGTTTCTTCGCCGTCCTCCGTCGCAACGCGATAGCCCTTATCGGTCAGTTTTGTCTTTACAATGTTGCCATCGCTGTCCTTCAGGGTGAATGAAATACCTGCCATAGGCTTGCCGGTGTAGGCATCAACCTTTTTGATGGTCAGCACGATGGGCTCATCGGCAAAGGCGGTGGTTCCCGTCACCTTGCCGTAGGCATCGATTTCAAAAGAGAATGTATTAGCATTCAGGGCGTAGCCGTCCGGTGATATGGTTTCCTTGAATGTATATGTTCCAGCAGGAAGTTCCCTGATTGTTATTTTGCCGTCCTTATCGGTAACGCCTTTGTAAAACAGCTTTCCGTCTTTACCGTAAACCTCAACAGTCGCACCGGGTACGGGCTTTTCGGTTGTTAAGTCAGTCTTTGTAAGCGTTACTTCGTTGGGCTTGTTCGTAAGTTCAAATACTGCGGTTTCTTTATCCTCTGAAGTAATGGTAACGGTTTTGATTTCATCCGAAAGTATGAATCCCGGGGGAGGAGTAATCTCCTTTATTTTGTACTCTCCCGTTGGCAGGTCTTTGGTTTCGGCGTATCCCTTGGTATCGGTGGTAATGGTGTCAACCAGCTTGCCGGAAGCCTCGCGCACTTCAAATACCGCGCCCGCAAGACCTCTTTCGTTATCTTCGGCGTCCAGCTTATATACGCCGATTTTTCCCTTGAACATTTCGTTGAGAATTGGCTCGCTTACATATTGGGTATTAAGTTCGCTGTCAATAATCAGAGGCAGCTTGTCCGTAAGCATCTTTATATCGCTGTCCGGCGTTGCCAATTCCTTCAGGTAATATTTGCCATAGGGAAGCTTTACCGTGCTTTGGGCTATGCCCTGTTCGTCCGTAGTCAGTACCTCAAGCAGAACATCTGCCGGTATATCTCCGGCATCTTCGGCGGTGTACAGACCGAACACATAGCCGCTGCATAATACTTTTTCAAAGCTGATTTTATCGGCATTGAACTTTTCCGTATACTTCAGCAGCTTCACTCCGCCCGTGCGCAGCTTGTTTTCGGCTTTTATTGCACTCATGACGATGGCTGTATTCTGGTCCTTGAAGGTCAGCGTTACTTCGTGAACAGTATCGTCTATCACGTATCCGTCAGAAGCGCTCTTTTCCTGCACTGTATAGCTGCCAAGGGGCAGCGCTTCGGTTTCGGCAATGCCGTTCTTGTCCGTGGTTATGGTCGCAACTATATTGCCGGCGCTGTCATTTACCTCGTATACAACGCCCGCAAGGCCCTTGTTTTTGTATATGGGCGTTGCGGCGCTGCCGTATTCCGTTTCAACGGCTTCTCCGGCGGTCAGCACGTCGCCCGTTTTCTCGATGCGGATTTTGCCCACGGCCTCGGAATTGCTGAACGATACTTCCGCAGTCCCGCCATCGGTTATCTCAAGGCTTTTTATCTCCGCACTCAGAATATAGGGCTTTATCGTGGAAAGCTCTTTTATGTACACGGTACCTACCGGAAGATCTCCTGATATGGCTGTTCCGTCGCTGTCGGTAGTAAGCTCCGCAAGCTTGTTCTTGCAGTCGGCATCGCTGTATACGCCGAACATCACACCCGCAAGCGGTATATTGTCCCTGCCGGTTTTCACAAGCTGTACTTTGCCGTACTTAGGGGCTTCGGGTGCGCCAACGGAAAGCTGTGCCGTTGCAACGACCTGTGCGGTGGTGGCGCAGAGGAATACCTTTTGCAGGCTGCCGTTTGCAGGAACGTAAGCTGTAATGTTATCTATGCTGCGGGTGTCCATACCCTCGGCAGATATGTTGAAACTCTGCCCTGCCGCCGATGCTGGGAGCGTAATGGTGAGCGTTTCGCTTCTGCCGCCGGTATAGCCCGAAACTCTGCTGCCTGACGGCAAACGGGAAGTATCGAGGGTGTAGCCGCTGTTGATGTTTGTAAGGAGCACCGAAGTTTGTCCGACGTAACCGTTTCCGCTTGCGGTAAGCTGCACGGTGGAAGGGGAGAAGTCTACGCCGTGGGGCAAGTTCTGCCTTGCGCGGGCCTTTGCAAGCAGCTCATCGGCATATTCAAGCACATGTTCATATCCGCTTTTTGCCCTTATTGCGTTGGGATTGGAACGGCGATTGGTGAAGTCATACGAATAGCCTTCGCCCTGTTCCGAAAGCCAGAAGCGCAGGGCGTTTGCTGTTGCCTGCCTTGCCTCGTCGTCGGTGAAACCGGAGGGACGGTTGTTGGGATAGCCGTACATGAGGATGGAGTTCAGCCCCGAGAGGGTACTGGCCGAAAAGACGGGGGAGGGGGATGCCGCCGTATAGGTGTCGCCATGGGGGTTATCCGCCGCGTGTTCCACGCAGTAGACAACCTCGCCGGTCTGCTCGATCCAATGCCTCGGCGTGTTCAGGTCTTTCCATGCGCCGTCTTTGTAATACTCCAGATAGTCAAAGGCGCTGTTGGTCTGGCTTTCGATGGTGACGGTACTTTGTGCCGCAAAGGCTGCGCCGGGTATTAGCCCGATGACGGTCAGCAGGCACATAAGCAGCGCCATGATGCGTTTGGTTTTCATTCTTTTTGCCTCCAAATAGGATTTTGTGTATGTAAAAAGCGCCTTATGGCGCTTGAATATTAGCTTAAACTCAGATAAGCCTTCTGCATTTCTCTTTTCGGTCAGTAAGTTTCTCGGAGAGTATCAAGGGTTGGGGGTATGGGGGAAGGGGCGAACCGCAAACGCTGCTTGGGCCATACCGGCAAAAGGGCAGACCTCCCCCTTGGCGTAAGATTCATTTTTTGAACACAACGCAGGTTGCAAGACCGCACTTTTTCAGCGTTTCATTGTAGTAAAGGCAATGGGGACAATCCCGCTGCCTGGCGTTTGGAGAAACCATTCTGCGCCTGTCGCGCTGAAAGCCCGGTTTTTCCTGCATCATGCGCTCGTACTTTCTGTCCTTGCCCTCGGTGAACAGCATATACGCACCTCCTTCTGCAACTTCGGGGCACAGAAAAAGCGCCCATGCTCGTCAGCACGGACGCTCAGCGTTCCATTTCTCTGCTGCGCTCCCGCTTTCGGTAAAGCTCCAGCGCCTTGAATATGATTTCTTCGATTTTTTCGGGAGGCGTCCCTTTCGGAAAGTATTTATCGAGGCGTTCTTTCGGCAGCTTGTAGACCTCTTTCTGATTTGGTTTTTCCTCGGAAAGTATAGAAAGGATCACATCGTCGTTCAGTCTGCCCTCCTGACTGAACTTCTTGATTTTGATGGCTTGCGCAAGCGACGGAGTGCAGACCTCGCTTTCCATCGTCATGAGCAGGGAAGCCTGTTCCTCTTTGGACAGATAAGACAGCTCCACAGCAGGCCGAAAGGCAATTTTGCCTTCATCCACCATTTTCAACAGGTCGGGGGTTAGCTCTGTGAGGCGAATATAGCGATGAATTTGTGTATTCCCATCGGGAGATGTCGCTGCAAGCATTTCACGGGATGTCTTTCCTAACTTCTGTCCCATTGGGACAGAAGTTAAATCAGTCCTTGCGCCTTGGCGTTTCATCGCATCAAGTTTCATTTTATAGGAAAACGCCTTTTCGCTCGGAAGAAGGCGTTCCCGTTGAAGATTGGAATCTACCATAAAGATGATAGCTTCATCTCGATCCATATTGCGGACGATGACGGGCATTTTCTCAATGCCCGCAAGCTCGCACGCCTTTTTGCGCCGATGCCCGCTGATCAGCTCATATCGCCCGTCCTCCTTTTGCCGCGCCACGGCGGGCGATAACACGCCAAACCGCTTCACGCTTTCCACCATCTCGCGCATAGCGTCGTCCATATCCACATGGAAGGGATGCTCGGGAAAACCGTCTATCTCCGTTATGGGAATCTCCTGTACGTGCTCCTTTTCCGCTTCGGCGCGGCTTTCCTCCGTGGAGAACAGATCATCGAGCGAGGTCAGCTTCATGCTTCTCACGTTGCTTGCCACCGCTCATCACCTCCTTTGTCAAAGCCTCGTATGCCGCCGCCGCTTTGCCGTGGGCGTCGTGGGTATAGATGCTCTTGCCCTCGGCGCTGGTTTCCGCTGCTTTGATGGCAAGGGGTATCTCCGTCTTGAATATGCGAAGCTTATCTCCGTAACTATCACGAAGCAAAGACGAAATCTCCTTTGCAAAGTTCGTGCGGTTATCCACCATTGTGAGCAAAGCGCCCTCGATTTTGAGGTTGGGATTGATGTTCTTTTTGACGCGGTTGATGGTCTGTAAAAGCTGGCTCATTCCCTTTGCGGGGAGATAGTGGCTTTGCACAGGAATGATTACACTGTCAGCTGCCGCAAGCGCATTGACCGTAACCATACCCAAGCTTGGCATACAGTCAATGAGAACATAATCGTACTTGTCCTTGACCTCATTCAGATAGTTCCGCAATACGATTTCTCGGCTCATTATATTTACAAGCGATACCTCCATAGCGGAGAGTTCGATATTTGCGGGCATGAGGTCAACGCCCTCCGCATGGTGCAAGATCCCTTCATCCGGCACGATAGGCTCCTCCATGATAACCTTGCTCATAATGGTAGCAAGGGAAACAGGAAGCTTATCCGGCTCGTTCCAGCCGAGGGAATCCGTCAGGTTGCCCTGTGCGTCTGCGTCTATGAGCAGCACCTTCTTTCCCTGCCGTGCAAGCCCGATACCGAGATTAACGGCCGTAGTCGTTTTGCCCACACCACCCTTCTGGTTGGCGAGGGCGATTACTTTGGTCATGTGGTTGTCCTCCTTTTTTGATTCCATATAAAACAAAATCCGCCTGCTAGTACATAACAGGCGGCAAGTTTGATAGCACCCTTTATTCTATGTTGTTTTTATGACTACCATCAGGTTTCGATCTAACGTATGTTGTGCCATTTGGGTTTGTTACTGTGATGTAACCGGCATAGTTGGGATTTCCCTTGTTGATTTGAGTAATCACATGATCTAAGTCAATATGCCGATTCGTTTCAGTGTTGACAAATTCCACATTCAAACCGGTATCAGTTTCTTTCGCCCTTTTGAGCTTCATTTTCTTCTCCTTTCAATCATTTTAATAAGCGAAGATTAAGCCTATGTTCAGGCACCTTATCTTCATAGAAAAGCATTCCTTTAGGCAATCCAAGCAAACTTTCTATCTCGCAACTGGTTAGACTCAGCGAGCAATCAATTGATAAGCCTTGGACAAACTCTTTTGCAGTAAAAACACCTTGATCTAAGAGTATATTTACAGCTGTATAAAAAAGCGTCGGTTCTGCAGTAGTTAGAATATCATCTAAGGGTTCAAATTTCTTAATACCACGCTTCTGCATTAGACGCATCATTTGTTGGTATGAAAATTGTGAAATTGCACCTAAATTATATGCACGTCGAATCATTGCGGATATAGATACTCTCCACTTTTTCTTAAGTTCACAGTAGTAATCGATGTTATTCCCATAAATTCCCAAATCTTTTAAAAACGCATCTCTAGGTAATAAGAATGCGCCTGCAAACGCATGGGCCTGATGTTCAATATCTTTAAACTCTTCTTTGCTCAATGCATCAACATCTTCGCTCCACTCGTGTAGCAGTATGTGTCCTAATTCGTGTGCAATATCAAAATGGATTCTTGCTGCAGTTGTTTTATTGTCAGAGTAGCCAATTATATACTTACTATCCCCATCAATATCAATGAGTTGACTAAACGCATCAACGCAATTTGATTCTGCTTTAAAGCTTGAAACAAATATCCCGTTTTCCTCAACCAAATATATTATGTTCTCTATTGGTTTTTCTCCAATTTCCCATTCTGAACGGAGAAGCATTGCTGCTTCTTCGGGATCATTTCCTGTATATCTGGGCAGCTTTGTCCCAGGAAAATCAATATACTCTGAGATAAACGAGAATACTTGAGCAATAAGATTAATTCGCTCAATTTGCTCACTTCTGTATTTTTTGCTCGTCGTTAGTAGGGATCTGAAATATGTCGACCCCATTTTTAGAGACACACAATTTGGTTGCAAGAAAAACTCAATCGGAAAACCAAGTTCTTTTCCCATATTTTGAATAACGGAGTATTCTGGAGTGCTAATCTTATTATTCTCATACATAGATACGGTCTGACGCTGCAAGCTAAGTTTCTCTGCCAGTTCCGCAACAGTATATCCCCTATAAATTCTGGCAGTCTTTAATCTATCACCATTGAATTTTTTGTTTTCCATTTTTTATGATTTCCTTCCCGACTATTCAATCGAGATTTTTATTTTCCTCTTCTTCTTGATGGATAGCAATCGATGATTTCCGGTCAATCCTACTCTTAGCCTTCTCCTTAAGCTTAAGTTTTGGCTTGTAAGCCTGAGATTTTTCCATGTCATCTTCAACAGTGTCTACAATTGCACTAGAGATGTCAGGTATAAACTCATCCCAATTAATGCTATCCACAATTTCAAACATACCATTAATCGCACAACAACGTAAAGTTAGCAATTGATTGTCGACAGCATGAAAAAGTATTAATGCATGGCGTTCGATAATGTTTGCAGGTATTCCAAGATCGTCTGTAATTCTAGCAATAGCCACTTTAACCAAATCTGAATCATCATTATTATTATCTTGAAATACATCAAGGCGCACTTGTAAACTTGGCAGGTCATTATTGAATGCCTTGGACAAAGCAAATAAGTAATGTCTCTTCTGTTTAGCCAAATTGCGATGGCACAGCAATGAGAAGTTCTTTTCACGCATACAGCAGAACAAGATGCCCGTTTGTTTATCAAACACCGGAAGTATTTTCCACGCGCCACGTCTTGATGGTTTAGCTACGACACAAGCGGGATCCAATGAATTCGCGAGGTCGGTATGCAAAATATCCCAAATGCGACCTGGATTACCGTTTTGAGTTATTAAACCTTTGCTCAAGACATCTTCATTAATTCCATCTCCAACGGCATTTGATATGCTGTTAGCAAATGCTTGTGCTATAACAGAAGAAATTTCAGGTAAATATTGTCCCATGCTAGCTCCTAGCTATTTTAGTATATACGGAGACCGTATATCCATTTACATATTAGGACTTTTTTTGTAAAACGTCAAGTGCTAATCAATATTTTTCCATAATGGTTATATTATGCGTCGTGTTTTTCTTTTAATTGTCGCTTTTGACTGCATTTCATTCCGCTTTCAATAACGTTTGCCAATGCTGTGCTAGTGCTGGCTAATAGATTATATTGGCTGCATCTATACAAGAGGAGAACTCGCTGTGTTTGTAGTCACAGGCGCTTAATCATACTAATCGTCTTCCATATCCACTCTAACGCACCGTCAAAGCGATACCCCTTGAAGCCCGCTTCATTTAAAATAGCAGCCACTTCATCCTTTGTAACCGAAAGGTCGATCAAGTCCTTGAAATTGCCGTTGTACCTCGTTATCTCCTGTACATAATCCCAATATGTCCCGGAATATCCAAAGGTCGTGGCATATCCGGCAACGTCGCTCACCGCATTTTGCACCATATCCTCAGTATCCTCATAGAACAAGCTCCGCCCATTATCGTACAGTGGATAAAAGCTTTCCTCTTTTCCGCTGATCTTAACTGCAATGTTGGATAAATGGCGGTCGTCCTGCCGCGTGATGAAGTCAAGGAATATCATTTGGGCGATATCGTCCCTATACTGTGGGCGTACATTTATCAAATTCTGATACTCGTTATCTCCGCGCCTACCGTTAAAGAAGCGACGGAAATGAACGACGTACTCCTTTGAGAAGTCGTAGAGGAAAACCGAAAACACGGTATTTTTATCTGCACGAACAGCGGGACAGCAAGGAACGCCTAAGCGTTTTGCGAGAAGATAAACGGCAATCTCCGATTCCACATCTGTGACAAGCGGGTTGATGCGCTGCTTATAGATACCGTATCTGCCATCCATAACGCCGTAGCGTTTGATGTTATAGCCCTCCGGCGTATCTAGGCTGTCGCCCTGCAAGTCGATCTTTTGATGAAAGACGGAAGCGAACACAGCGGTCATTGTCGATGAGAGCGTGTCGCTCTTTTTATTTGCGATCCATAGCAGGTCTTTGGGGTGAATGCCATGCGTGATTTCCGCAATTTGTTGAACGTCATAATGGGAAAGTCCACAACGGAACAGGATTCTTTCAATATCCCTGCGGTCACGGCTGACAACACGCTCTGAAAGGAACTCCGTAAACTGCTCCGCAGACCAGTAGGTCGTACCGTGCGTATAAAGCGATACGACATTGTTAAAATTAGGTGCAGTAAAGTTGACCTCATTTGACGGATTGATTGTTCCAATCACGGTATCATCCCATTTGAGGTATCGAAGTTCGTAATTCTCTTTTGCGGCGCGACCATCAGTGGGCTTTTTTGCGTCTGCGGGAATACGGTAGGATTTGCCTATCTTTTCGGCTCCCTCTACCTTTCCTTCCGAGCAGAGAATCCGCACTCTCCTATCGGATATGCCCCAAAGCTTTGCCGCCTCCTGTGCCGTCATATATTCCATGTCGATTCTCACCTTCAGTTTTATAAGTACAGTATAGCAGAATTCGGAATAATGTAAACAACGATTATTCCGAATCATGAGCGCAACTTAATCAGATAAGTCAAAAACCTGTATATATACAAAACGAGCATCCGCATAGCAGATACTCGCTGATTTTGCTAATTTCAATACGAACGATGGTCCTCTAACGCAGACTGTATAAGGCGTATTTTGCTAATGGCTTGCTAATTTGAGTTTTCAAAACCACCCGAAATCAGCAATATTGCGTGATACTGTGCGAAAAGTGTTTCCTTAAAAAACGCCGTAATATAGGGATTTTTCGGACTTCGTAATATTATGCATAACGCCGCAAAACAGGCGCACCACAGCTCCTAAGCGGCAGATGGTTCGATTCCTTTGAGCCTTGAAAATTGCATAAAACTTATAAATGTCTCAGTAGCTCAGCTGGATAGAGCACACGCCTCCTAAGCGTGGGGTCGGAGGTTCAAATCCTCTCTGGGACGCCAGAAAGCACCGCTGCAAGCCTTTTTTCGGGGTTTGCAGCGTTTTTTTGTTCCTCCTTCTCCCGGTAATTTCACTTCCGTTACCGGGAGATTTTTATGCGCCGCATGATGTATATTTGCTAATTGGACTCGAACGCTTTTCAGAAATTTGCCGCAAATTGCAAGTGCAAGTTGGACAGCTGCACGGTAGAACTTAGTAAATCAG
>ENA-UOJD01004047-UOJD01004047.1-human-gut-metagenome-genome-assembly--contig:-P48-NODE-4047-length-9988-cov-5.633947_pt1 | contig 9988 bp, 10 predicted proteins | sample MGYA00242342_ERZ723889 | MGnify/ENA metagenome assembly ERZ723889
CATTCTCATGTATAGTATTGCTTAGACTTTCATATTCAAATCTTCAAATTCAAAATAACAAACGTATTTACAGCCTAAAGCATCTCCAATTTTTTCAAGTTCTTCTATTGTGAACTTGCCTTTTTGCAGGCGTTGAAAAAAATTAGATTGTGATAAACCGATTCTTCTGCCAAGCTCAGCAACGCTGATTTCTCGTAGGGCACAAGCAATTTTTACTTTCTGTTGCAGTGTTATAGTAATCACCCCCTGATATATTTCATACTTCTTGTCAGCTTATCCTTATTATAAAGAAAAAAGTATGAAATTTCAAGAGGTTAGTTTTGTGGTGTTTTCCCCTCATATATTCACTTGACTCAACAGTCCAAAAAGCCTGTAAAATCAAGGTTTTTGGCATGTTGAAATTATTATGTATTTCCATTATTTATCCATTGCTGTGCTAATCTCTCCATTGCTTTAAAATCAATACAACGTCTGGCAAGATTGCTATCTGGAAACTTATATTTTTCTGTATATATTTTTTTTGCGTATACACTTAAATTTTTCAGATTTATTTGTTTTAACTCGATTTTTAATAAACTAATATATTTGCTTTTTTCAACTTCATTTTGAAAAGTTCTATATAAGTGAATGTTTTTATATTCCAAAGTTACAAGTTCGCATTTCGGCACAGGGAACATATAATTTAGATTAACTACCGCTAATAATTTATTATTTTTAGGATGATATATCTTATGGAAATCCACATTTTCTTCCATCAGATCATGCCTGTTCTTTGCATGTGAAATTTGTGTTACATAATAAAAATCATTTGTTTCAAAAAGAATACCAAAAAATGGTTTGTATTTATCTTCACCATAATTAGAATGAGGAATCCTCGTTTCATTATGCCTTAGATAATTCAAATAATCTTCATTAACAATTTTCCATTCCATAATAATATCTCCTTAAAATAAAAGCAGATAACTTAATATCTGCTTTATTAAAACGATTTTGGTAGGCTTCGTAACCTCTATTAAAATAGTTTTGGTAGGCTCTATAACCTCTAAATACAACGATTTTTAACATGATTCGTAACATCTTGTAAATCTTAAAAACTAAGATTTATATTTTTATTATACACAATTTACAGGGAAATACCACATACAAAATCAACAAAAATATAGTTCTAATTTTTTAAAATTTCCTCATATAACTTCCTATAACTTTTCAAACCCCTAGAATAACTTTTATTTTGCTTTATTGATACGCCCTTTATATATGCAATTACTTCTTAACCTAACTTGACTTTTTATGCAAAAACAGTTATACTTTATTCATTCAAGATTATAGAAAGAGCCACAAAAATTTTACCAATAAACTTCAAAAATTATACCAATAAACTTTCAGAGTAAAACACAACGAACAATAATTTATTGCTATAGCAAAACTATCAGAAAAATGTATTGATAAATCAATAAAAGTATTGATTTTACAAGGTTTTCGGGAAGGTGGATGCGATTGATGCGCTGTTCGGCTACACCATCAATAACCATAAGGGCAAGCCTACCAATTCGGAATTTATTGCACTGATTGCAGACAGATTGCGGCTGGAAATGAAGGCAAGCTGAAAAAACAGAACAAAAAAAGGCACAGCATGAAAAGCATCATGCCATGCCTTTTTTTATTTCTCCAACGCCTCCATAGCGGCAAAGCACCTATCGTCGGGGGCATCCCATCCATCCAACGGCTGTACGGCACTGCCATTGCAGCTACGGAACAGGTTGCAGAAAAATTCCTCCTGCTCGGAAAACAAACCACCCACAGTCAACGGAAAGCCCTCTGCAGTGCAAAGCTCACACAGCGCCAAAGCAGGGTCCTTTGCTTCCTTCACTGCCCAGATGCGTTTACGCAGCTCTGCATCCTCTCTTGCCTTTTGCAGTAGCTTATATAATTGCTCATTCATACAAATCCCCCATTTCTCTTTTGTTCTAATTATAGATTAGTATAGCACCAATTTTTTTTGATGAAAATATTTTTTCAAAAAAAGATACCAACAAGCAATGCAAGCAGATGTACCGCGATGCAGAGCAGCACACCGACCACAGTCGGCAAAAGAAAGCTGACCCCTGTCCAGAGCAGACTGCCGGTTTCCTTACGGATGGTCAGAAGCGTAGTGGCGCAGGGGAAATGGTTCAGCGAGAAAAGAATCACGCAGACTGCCGTCACCCATGTCCAGCCATTGGCGGCGAGAATGGCACCTGCCTGTGCAATGCCCTCCGCCTCTACCAGCGTGCCGCTTTGACTATAGACCATCAGAAGGATGGGGATGACGATTTCATTCGCAGGAATCCCAAGCAGAAATGCCATAAGAATTACGCCCGAAAGTCCCATGAGTGCGCCAAGCGGCTCCAAGAGGGCTGCCATGCCGTACAGGAGTGTATGCCCATTCACCATGATATTCTGGCAAAGCCAGATGACTGCGCCGGCAGGGATGGCAACCGTCACCGCTCTGGCGAGTACAAAAATCGTTCTGTCCAGCATACTGCGGACAATCACATCCCAAAGCTTCGGGCGGCGATACGGCGGCAGCTCCAGAACAAAGGCGGACGGCACACCGCGCAGTATGGTTTTGCTCAGCAAAAAGGAAACAGCAAGCGTAATGCCGACGGCAAGCACAATCAAAAGGAACACGAAGCCGCCTGCGGCAATAGGATTTCCCCTTGCAAAGAAAAAGCCCGAAAGCAAAATCAACGTCGGGAAACGCCCATTACAGGGAACGAAGCAGTTCGTGAGGATGGCGATCAGGCGTTCTCTGGGGGATTCAATGATGCGGCAGGCTGTGACCCCTGCGGCATTGCAGCCAAAGCCCATGCACATCGTCAATGCCTGCTTCCCATGCGCCCCCGCCTTTTGAAACAAGCCATCCAGATTAAAGGCAATCCGTGGCAGCAAACCGAAATCCTCTAACAATGTAAACAACGGAAAAAAAATCGCCATCGGCGGCAGCATAACCGCCACCACCCAGCTTACCGTCAGCCAAACGCCATCCAGTAGCAGTCCTTGCAGCCAAAGGGGTGCTTGCAATGTCAGCAAGCCGTTTCGCATCACAGCACCGCATTGATGGAACTGCCGCATGAGAAATTCGGACGGCACATTTGCCCCTGCCACCGTAATCCAGAATACGCCGCCCAGCAGGAGCAGCATGAAGGGTATCCCCGTTTTCGGGGAAAGCAGGATTTTATCCATGCGCTCGGTGCGGCTATCGCGTTCCTCTTTTTTCTGCACCACTGCATCGCAGATTTCCTTTGCGCGAGAGAGGAAGGCAAGGGAGCGCTTTTCCTGAAATTCCGCGGAATGATAGCCGCTTTCCGTTTCAGGGGCAAAGGCATCCCAATCAATGCCTATGGGTCGGATGGATTTTCGCCCTTCTGCCACCGCAAGGAGCATTTCTTTAAGCTCCCGCAGACCTACTCCCTGCCTTGCCGCCATTTTAATTACAGGCACACCCGTCAGCTTCTCCAGACGCACATCATCCACAGAAATGCCCCTTTTCTCCGCTTCATCGGTGAGATTCAGACAGAAAATCACATTTTCCGTCAGCTCCATAATTTGCAGCCCCAAAGGAAGATTGCGTTCCAGAGAGGTCGCATCCAGAACCACAAGGACAATGTCCGGCTGCTCATAGCAGATAAAATCCTTAGCGGCGCGCTCCTCGGCACATTCGGAAAACAGGGAATAAATGCCCGGCAGGTCATACAGCTTCGCCTGCCATGCGCCAAAGGAAAATTCCCCGACTGCATTGCCGACGGTCTTCCCTGCCCAGTTGCCCGTATGCTGCTTCAGCCCGGTCAGTGCATTGAAAACGGTGCTTTTCCCCGTATTGGGGTTGCCTGCCAAAGCAATCCGCAGGCGTGTTTTCTCAGGCATCCTACATCCCCTCCTCCACAAAAATACGCGCGGCATCGGCATCGCGCAGAGCAATCAGCGTATCCTTCACCCGATACACTCGTGTGCCGCCGCCCGCACATTCATACAGCGGCAAAACCCGACTGTCTCGGAAAAAGCCCAGATCAAACAGACGCAGATAGCCTTCTCCCCGTACCTCCTGCACGAAGCAAGGACATTCCACAGGAATTTCCGTCAGCTTCTTGGGCATATCCATTCCTCCTTCAATGGTTTGATATATTCAATATATCCGAAGGAGGCGGTTCGGGTGCTTGTCAAAGGGATTCTCTTAATTGTAAACCATTTCACTTTTTATCATTGACAATAAAAGCCGCCTATGTTATACTTCCAAAAAACGGAGGTAAGAAACATGAATACAACAACAATGCAACAAAACAAAACAAGAGATATTGTCTTTATCGGGATTTTCGCCGCACTGATTGCCATCTGCTCGTGGATTTCCATTCCCACAACCGTCCCCTTCACTTTGCAGACGATGGGTGTTTTTACGGCAGTCGGGCTTCTGGGCGGCAAGCGCGGCAGTCTTGCAGTTCTTGTCTACATCCTGCTGGGTCTGGTAGGTCTGCCTGTATTTGCAGGCTTTTCCGGCGGTGTCGGCGTTCTGTTCGGCACAACAGGCGGCTATATTATCGGCTTTCTGGCATCTGCTCTGCTGATGTGGGGCATAGAGACCATCTGCGGCAGAGGTAAAATTGTGCTTGCCATTTCCATGGTGCTTGGTCTAGTAGTCTGCTACGCCATCGGGACGCTCTGGTTTATGGTGGTTTACGCGAAAACCTCCGGCGCAGTTGGATTGGGTACCGTTCTGGGATGGTGCGTCATTCCCTTCATTATCCCCGATCTGATTAAAATTGGGATTGCATTGCTTCTGACGGAGCGTTTCCGGAAGGTGATTGCATGAAAAATGTAGAAATAAAGTTGCGGGCACATCATGGGATGTGCCTTGCTTTCTTTGAGGGAAAGGGCTACAGCGCCGGCTTTACTGCCCACATGGCGCAGATTCTGGAATATTTGGAGCAGGAAAACCCAACCGTTACAGTTGTTGCGGAGGCGGACTGCATTTGTGCCGCCTGTCCCCATCTTGCAAACGGCATTTGCGAAAGTGCAGACTTGGTGCAAAGCTATGACAGACAGGTGCTTTCCCTTTGCGGCATGGAGGAACACTCCCCTTCGGATTGGGAGAGCTTTTCCGCACGGGTGGCAGAGCGCATCCTTTCCCAAGGAAAGCGGAGCGAAATCTGCGGCGGGTGTCAATGGAGCAGCATCTGCAAAGAAAAAGAGGCTCTGTACCGTCTGTGATTTCTATGGTAGGATAAACAAGAGGTGATACTATGACAAAGGACGCAGTTCTTGCGATTTTGAGAAAAGAAAACGATTATATTTCAGGGGAACACATCAGCCGACTTCTGGGCGTAAGCCGCGCGGCGGTCAACACTGCCGTAAAAGCATTGCGCGCGGATGGCTATGAGATTTCCTCCTCGACAAATAAGGGCTACCATCTGGATGCCGTACCGAACAGCATTTCCGCGCAGGAGCTTGCCGCCTATCTGGATGAAGCGCGCATGCAGACGGTGGAATGTCTGGCTTCCGTGGATTCGACCAACAACCGTCTGCGTGAGCTGGCACTTGCGGGCGCACCAAACGGGCAGGTGGTGCTCGCCAACGAGCAGACACAGGGGAAAGGCAGACGTGGGCGTGCCTTTGCTTCTCCGCAGGATAACGGAATTTATCTTTCCATCCTCTTTCATCCCGACACCCTGCCGACAGATATCGTGGAGATTACGGCATGGACGGCGGTTGCCACAAATAATGCCATCGAGGAGGTCTGCGGCGTGCGTGCAGGCATCAAATGGGTAAATGATTTAGTCATCGACCGCAAAAAAATCTGTGGGATTCTGACGGAAATGTCTGTGGAAAGCGAAAGCGGCTATATTCAGTACCTCATCATCGGGATTGGCATTAACGTGAACGGACAGGCGGAGGATTTCCCCGAGGAGGTGCGGCACATTGCAACCTCCTTGGCAATGGAAACAGGGAAAGCCCATTCCCGCGCAGCGCTTGCCGCCGCTCTGATTCGGGAGCTTGACAGCATGTGTCAGGCTTGGCCGAAGGAAAAAACGGAATATCTGGAGACCTACCGCAGGGACAACATCACAACGGGAAAGGAAATCACCGTTGTGCGCGGTACAGAGGAAGCACCTGCCTTTGCGGTTGCCATCGGGGATGATTTTTCTCTGAGGGTGCGCTATGCCGATGGACGAAGCGAGGCGCTTTCCAGTGGAGAAATCAGCATTAAGGGATTATATAATTAAGTCGAAATCATATAAAAAAGCCTTCCATTTTCACGGAAGGCTTTTCTTTGTTTTCAGCTTAAATTCTTTCTTTGAACACATCTACCATGTCCAGCTTTTCCCAAGGCAAATCCAAATCGGTTCTGCCGAAGTGACCATAAGCCGCTACCTGCTTATAGATGGGTCTTCTCAGATCGAAGTTTTTGATGATTGCCGCAGGGCGCAGGTCGAAGTTTTTCTTTACGATTTCTGTGATTTCTTCATCGGAAAGCTTCCCTGTGCCATAGGTATTTACCAGAATGGAAACGGGCTGTGCCACGCCGATTGCGTAAGCAAGCTGTACCTCACATTTTCTTGCAATGCCGCTGGCAACGATATTTTTTGCAACGTGTCTTGCCGCATAGCAAGCGGAACGGTCAACCTTTGTAGGGTCCTTACCGGAGAATGCGCCGCCGCCATGCGCCGCATAGCCGCCATAGGTATCCACGATGATTTTTCTGCCTGTCAGACCGGAGTCACCCATAGGGCCACCGATCACAAATCTGCCTGTAGGGTTGATGTAATATTTTGTGTTTGCATCCAGCAGGGAGGCAGGGATGACCTTCTTCACAACATTTTCGATGATATCCTGTTCAATCTGGCTATGCTCCACATCGGGATCATGCTGAGAGGACACAACAACGGTATCCACTCTTACGGGTGTATCATCCTCATATTCCACTGTCACCTGTGCCTTGCCATCGGGGCGCAGATATGCCAGTGTACCGTTTTTACGCACCTCTGCCAATCTTCTTGTCAGCTTATGGGACAGGGAAATAGGCAGGGGCATCAGCTCCTCTGTTTCATCGCAGGCAAAGCCGAACATCATGCCCTGATCGCCGGCACCTGTATCAAATTCGCTGTCATCCGCGCCTGTTTTGTTTTCCAGAGAATGGTCAACGCCCAGTGCGATATCGGGGGACTGTCCGTGGATAGCGGTCAGAACGGAGCAGGTTTCGCTGTCGAAGCCGTATTTTGCTCTGGTGTAGCCGATTTCTGTCAAGGTTTCTCTGACGATTTTTTCAACATCAACATAAGCCTCTGTTGTAATCTCGCCCATAACCATAATCATGCCTGTTGTGGTGCAGGTTTCGCAGGCAACACGGGAATTGGGGTCCTTTGCCAAAAGTGCGTCCAGCACGCCATCGGAAATCTGGTCACAGATTTTATCGGGATGTCCCTCTGTAACAGATTCGGATGTAAATAATCTTCTGCTCATTTTTTGTTCTCCTTTTTTACACAAATGTTTAGTGACTGTGAATAAAGTTTTCTAAGGAGAGACCGGTATCAATACAAAAAGCCCCTTGTAAGGCTTTGCCTTACACAGGGCTTCTATGTCAATCTCATCTTCCGCAATGCTGCGGGGGAATTAGCACCGATGCGTTTCCGCCGGTTGCCGGGTGTCACAGGGCCCTGTCCCTCAACCACTCTTGATAAGTCCTTTATTCACTTCCTGTTGTATTTTATCGGGAAAATGGATGTCTGTCAATAAAAAATCCGCTGATTCGGGCAATTCCCACAAATTGCATAGGACACTGCCGCAAAACAGCAGAAAAACAAGACAGTTTTACATCATATCTTTTTTGCTCAGCCTGCGATTTTCTTTGCCAGAAGCGCCGCCGCTGCTTCCAGACCATCTAAATCGTCGCCATCAAAGCGACCGCTGACGGGGCTGTCGATATCCAGAACGCCAAGCACCTCTCCTTCATCATTCAGCAATGGCACAACTATTTCTGCATTGGAATTGCAGTCACAGGCAATATGTCCGGCGAAGCAATGCACATCTGCTACCAGCTGTGTGCGTTTTTCCGCCCAGCCTGTGCCGCAGACCCCCTTGCCATAGCCGATTCTGCTGACCGCAGGCTTACCCTGAAAAGGCCCAAGCACAAGCTCCTCACCCTTTACCATGTAAAAGCCAACCCAGTTAATGTCCTTGAGCGCGATGCCCAGAACCGCAGACGCATTCGCAAGAATTGCTGTTTCGTCTGTTTCGTTCTCCGTATATTTTTCAAGCTGTTCCTTCAAAAGCGCGTAAAAAGCACCTTTTTCCGCAGGATATTCCACAGGGATATATGCCATAACAAATCCTTCCTTTCTGCTTTCTCTTTTGTTTTTTATAATTTTTATATCGGAAACCACAGGCATCTGTCAAGAAAAATTTTTCTATTCTTCCTCTTTTCTCAAAAGGGGCAAAAGCACCTCGCCCCATGCCGCAGAGAGCCGCTCCAGATTCCATGCCGCATTGGCAGGGCTGGTCGAGGGAAGCTGCACCGCAGAAATCCCCAATCGCTCCTCCTGATATTTTCGATATAATTTATAGGACGTGCCGCCGTTGCAGAGGATAGCGACCCTGCCTGTAACGGCAAGAATCCGCTCCAAATCGGCAGGCTCCACATTTTTAATGCTGCTGTCACTGCTCCCGATGATATCACAGCTATGAATCACATCATGCAGAGCAATATGGTTGCGCAGCAGCAGTGCCTTCTTTTCCTCGATGCTTTGGGGAACCCTCTCGCCCGTCACTGCTGCAAGCATTTTCCAGAAGCGATTCTGCGGATGTCCGTAATAAAAGCCAACCTCACGAGATTTCTTAGAGGGGGCTGTCCCCAGAATCAGCACCCTGCAATCTGCATCGCAGACGGGGGCAAATTCCTGCGTCACTCGCTCCCAGTGCTTTTCGTTTTTTTCGGTTTTCGCTGTTTTCTCCTTCTTCATGCAATCAGTCCTCTTTCAGCCAGCTTGCCGCATCCAGCGCGTGATAGGTAATCAGGATGGAGGCACCTGCGCGCTTCATGGCAATCAGATTTTCCATGACAATCCGCTTTTCCTCTATCCAGCCCTGCTGTGCCGCCGCCTTCACCATGGCATATTCGCCGCTGACGTTATAGACGGCAATGGGTAAATCAAAGCGATTTGCCGCCGCTTCGACCACATCCAGATACGCAAGGGCAGGCTTGATGATATAAAAATCTGCGCCCTCCTCGATATCATCCGCAATTTCACGCAGGGCTTCCTTTTTATTGCAGACATCCATCTGATAGGAGCGTCTGTCCCCAAACTGCGGTGCGGAATGTGCCGCATCCCGAAAGGGGCCGTAATAGCCGGAGGCAAATTTCGCGCTATACGCCATGATGGGGATATGCAGAAGGCCCGCTTCATCCAGAGCATGACGAATTGCCGCCACGCGCCCGTCCATCATATCCGAAGGGGCAATGATATCCGCGCCTGCCTGCGCGAGCGTGACGCTCATTTTCGCCAGAAGGGGCAGGGTTTCATCATTTAAAATATGCTCTCCCTCAACTAAGCCGCAATGCCCATGCGAGGTATATTCGCAAAGGCAAACATCCGCAACCACAAGCAGAGAGGGATACTTCTTTTTGATATGGCGAATGGCTCTCTGTGTGATGCCGTCCGGAGCATACGCCTGCGAGCCGACCGCATCCTTTTCCTTGGGAATCCCGAAAATCAGCACGCCTGCAATGCCGCTTGCCGCCACCTCTGCGAGCATTTCATCCATGCGGTCAACGGAATATTGGAACACGCCCGGCATAGAAGGAATCGGATTTTTGATATTCTCCCCTTCTATCACAAAAATGGGGTAAATCATCTCCTCTGCGGAAATTCTGGTTTCGCGCACCAGCCTTCGCATGGCTTCTGAGCCGCGCAGTCTTCTGAATCTTCTCATTTGTCCGTCTCCTTTTCGGTTGTTTTTG
>ENA-UOJD01004056-UOJD01004056.1-human-gut-metagenome-genome-assembly--contig:-P48-NODE-4056-length-9976-cov-49.956557_pt1 | contig 9976 bp, 8 predicted proteins | sample MGYA00242342_ERZ723889 | MGnify/ENA metagenome assembly ERZ723889
TCCGTGGACGCGATGTCCAGCTTTTCCCGGCTGGTGTGGATGTCGTGCATCTGCGGGCCGATGGACACGCAGTCCAGTCCCGGCAGCTTTTCTCCAAGCAATCCGCATTCCAGCCCCGCGTGGATAGCCAGCACCTGGGGCTCCTTGCCGAACATTTCCCGGTAAATGCGCACCATGGTGTCCCGGAGGACGGAATCCTTCCTGAATTCCCATGCGGGATACTCCCCGGACTGGGAATAACTTCCCTCGAAGAACTCAGCAAGGCCTTTCAGCTTCTCCAGAAGATCTTCCTTCTCACTGTTGACGGAGCTTCTGACGGAAAAAGTGACGTTGAACCGCTCTCCCAGTTTGGTGATTCCCATGTTCAGGCTGGTCTGCACAAGGCCCTCAATATCCTTACTTCTGGCCTGCACCCCGTTGGGCGCGGCGCAGAGCAGGCCGATGACCTTGGACGTCGCCTGTGTGGACAGGCCGTTGCCGCCCAGCGCGTCCACGTCAAACGCCTGAATGACGGCATCCGGCTCGTCGTACTTTTCCCGGATCTCTGCCTGCAATTCCTCCGCCACGGCGTTGATCCGCTCCAGCTGAATGCCCATAGCCACCAGCGTCGCCTGACAGGAACGGGGAATGGCGTTGTCCTTGGTGCCGCCGGACAGGGAGGTCAGGCAGAGCGGCATGAGCTTCTGGATGCGATCCATGAATTCGCCCATGACCTTGTTGGCGTTGGCGCGGTTCTTGTGGATCTCCGCGCCGGAATGGCCGCCCTGCAGGCCGTCCACACTGAGCCGGACGCAGGGGCCATAGACCGCCTTCCGCTCCGCGGGCAGGCTGATGGTCGCGGTAGCGCCGCCGGCACAGGACACGGTGAAAATCCCCTCATCCTCGGAATCCAGATTGATCATCGTCCGGCCTTTCAGTTCGGACAGGTCGATGACATCCGCGCCCAGCATTCCGATTTCCTCGTCCACGGTGATAATGACCTCCAGCGGCGGGTGGGGGATGGTATCGTCCGCCAGCAGCGCCAAGGCGTAAGCAACGGCAATGCCGTCGTCGCCGCCGAGGGTGGTGCCTTTGGCGAACACAAACTTATCGTCATGGGTGACATCCAGCCCCTCCTTCTCCATGTCCAGAGGGCAGTCCATGTCCTTTTCGCACACCATATCCATGTGCCCCTGTAAAATCACCGGGGCATGATCCTCCATGCCGCAGGTACCGTTTCCAAAGAGAATCACGTTGTTTGCCGCGTCCTGAATGTACCGCAAGCCATGCTCTTTGGCAAAATCCACCAGATAATCGGATATTTTCTTCGTATTCCGGGAACCGTGGGGAATGGCGCAGATTTCCTCAAAATAATGAAAAACCGCAGCAGGCTCCAGACCTGCCAATCGTTTCGTTTCCATACAGACACTCCTTTTCATTGGATTGAATTTCTTACCCTTATTCTACCACAGGCGCTATCAAAAGTCTATCGCAATCTCTCACCAGAAAACAGCAAAGACTACGGGAAAATCCGTAGTCCTGCACATTTTTACCCATCCAAAAGGAATTTCTTAAGCTTTTGCAAATCGTTATTGAGAAGCAAGTCCTCGTTAATGTCCATTGTTTCCAGCAGCTTCCGCGCCAACTCGAAGTTGCCCACCGCGCTGGGGTCGTGGGCGTCCGTATCCACCACGACGAAAACGCCCCGCTCCATGCACAGAGGGATCATTTTCCGGTAGTTTTCCACGCAGTATAGCCGGGATTTGGGCTTTCTCAGGGAGCTGTTGTTCAGCTCCAGCGCAACACCGAATTCCTTTGCGCCCTCCACCAGCGCCGGGTAGTCCATGGGGTACTGGTCGGTATCCGGGTGGGAAATGATCTTCACCTTTGGATTTTCCATGCAGCGAATCACGTTGTCCGTATTTTTTACAGCCCCCGCATCCTCGTAGCACAGCCCATGGATTCCGGCAATGGCGTAGTCCAGATAGTTCAGGTGCCGCTGATCCAGCGACAGCTCACCGCCGTTCAGAACATTGACCTCGCTGCCGTAGAGCATCTCCACGCCGTACAGCTCCCTCGGGGCATCGCAGAGGTTCCGGAAGTAAATCGGGTCAACCGTCCCAGGAATGCCGGGGGCGTGTTCCGTAACGCCGATCAGGCTGAGTCCCCGCCGGGACGCCTCCGCCGCCAGCTCCCGGATGGTGCCGAAGGCGTGGCCGCTGAGAATCGAATGCATATGTACGTCCGCAACAAATGGTTTCATAATCGTCCTTCCCCTCCAATACTATACAGAAAGGCCACGGAATCATCCGTGGCCTTTCATCATTTCGCATTACATGAAGCTCAGCACCAGGGTCAGCAGAACCCAGACAATGGCGATCCACTTGGTGGACACGGCCAGAGTATGGTCCAGACCGCCCTTCTTATTCTTACTCAGATAAGATTCGGAAGCGCCGGAAATCGCGGCGGACAGACCAGCCTCCTTGCCGGACTGCATCAACACGACCACGATCAGCGCAACGCTGCACAGAGCCTCCAAAACAATCAGAATCGTCTCCAGAACACCCATTACAAAAACCTCCCTCCGCCAGATTCGCGGACTCAAATAGTAAACGGTTCGTCAAAAAAACGCGAACCTTCCGATAGCCCGAATAGTATAGCATATGTTTTTCCAAATTTCAAGGGCAAATCCCGAAAAACTCGGAAAGTTCACGGACTTTTTATTTCTGCACCCAGCTGCCGGTGGCGAGGCAGTTCAGGTAGCTTTCAATGAAGGGATCCAGCGCGCCGTCCATGACCGCGTTTACGTTGGAGGTTTCGCAGCCGGTGCGGGTGTCCTTGACCAGCGTGTAGGGCATGAACACGTAGTTTCTGATCTGGCTGCCCCACTCGATCTTCTGCTGAACACCCTTGATGTCGGAAATTTTGTCCAGATGCTCCCGCTCCTTGATCTCCACCAGCTTGCTGCGCAGCATCCGAAGGCAGGTCTCCTTGTTCTGGAACTGGCTGCGCTCTGTCTGGCAGGAAACCACAATGCCGGTGGCCTTGTGGATCAGACGGACGGCGGAGGAAGTCTTATTGATGTGCTGGCCGCCCGCGCCGGAGGAACGGTAGACCTGCATCTCATAATCCTCAGGGCGAATTTCCACGTCCTGACTGTCGTTTTCGATATCCGGGATGACTTCGACGGCGGCAAAGGAGGTCTGACGGCGGGCATTGGCATCAAAGGGTGAAACGCGAACCAGACGGTGGACGCCGTTCTCCCCCTTCAGGAAGCCGTAGGCGTTCTCTCCCTCGATCATAATGGAAGCGGATTTCAGGCCGGCCTCGTCGCCCTCCTGATAGTCCATGATCTTGTAGGTGAAGCCGTGACGCTCCGCCCAGCGGGTGTACATGCGGTAGAGCATCTGGCACCAGTCCTGCGCTTCGGTACCGCCAGCGCCTGCCTGAAAGCTCATCATAGCGTTGTTCTTGTCGTAATGGCCGGTGAGCAGGGTTTCCAGACGGCAGGTCTCCATATCCTCTGTCAGCGCGGCAAAGCCGGTTTTCAGCTCCTCCAGCATGGAATCGTCGTCTTCTTCCTCCGCCATCTCGCAGATGGTCATCAAATCGTCCCAGTTCGACAGCATTTTTTCATAATGCTCGATCCTGCTCTCGGTCTGGCGGGTCTTGACAACGATCTTCTGGCTCTTCTCCGGGTCGTCCCAGAAACCGGGGGCTTCCTGCATGGCGTGCAGACGCTCCAGCTCATTGCGCATCCCCTCCAGATTCAGGGAATCCGCCAGTCCGTCCAGCGCGGGGCGGCAGTCGTTCAGCTTCTGCTTATATGCGTCAAATTCAATATTCATCACAAATCTCTCATTTCGTTGGGATATAGGGTACATTTATGCATCCACGTTACTTCTCTGGTAATTCTATCATTGAATCCGCAAAAAATCAAGACGAGGTTGAAACTATAAATTGGCCCCTTCTCCCCTGTTTTACGATATCCTTCCGGCCATTTTATTATTCACAGGCCGCAGCCATATCAAACGGAGAAACATTTTTCCGCCGCACATAAAATCGTGTCGGAGCTGTTCACTCCGACACGATTTTATTACCGGAATACCAGCCAGATCAGTCCCGCGAAAATCAGCAGGGCAATGACGGCAGGGAGAAAAAGGTTCAGAAACGCCGCCAGCAGCATAGCCGGAACGTCGCCCTTCTCCTTGGGTTCCTTTTGCAGCTCCGCTTCCTTTTCCGGGTCAAGGTTTTTCTTTTTCAGCATTATCTCTGGTTGGTGGTGGTCTTGATGTCGAACAGATAATTGCCGTTCTCATCGATCTTCTGCTGGTCGGCAAAGTGACACGCCACGAAGTGGCCGGGTTTCACTTCCTTCAGCTCCGGCGGCACACGCTTGCACTTGTCGCAGGCCATGTAGCACCGGGTGTGGAACTTACAGCCGGACGGGGGCTTGATGGGGCTGGGGATGTTGCCCTCCAGAATGATCCGCTCCTTGGTCAGGCTGTCGGGGTCCGTCGTGGGGATGGAGGACAGCAGCGCCACGGTGTAGGGATGCCGGGGGTCGGCGAACAGCTCGTCGGTCGCGGCGATCTCCACCATGTTGCCCAGATACATAACGCCGATCCGGTCGGAAATGTAGCGGACAACGGACAGGTTATGGGAAATGAACAGGTAGGTCAGGCCGTCTTTCTCTTTCAGCTCCTGCAGCAGGTTGATGATCTGGGACTGAATGGACACGTCCAGAGCGGACACGCACTCGTCGCACACCACAAACTTGGGCTTCACAGCAAGAGAACGGGCGATGCAGATACGCTGCCGCTGACCGCCGGAGAACTGGTGGGGATAGCGGTTGTACATATAGTTCTGCAGGCCGCACTTGTTCATCGTCTCGAACACGTAGGGCTTCATTCTCTTGGAGCCGCGCTTGAAGAACTTGTGGGTGATCAGACCTTCCTCGATGATCTGACCCACGGTCATCCGGGGGTTCAGGGAGGAATAGGGGTCCTGGAAGATGATCTGCAGATCCTTCCGCAGGAGACGCATTTCCTTGTACTTCAGGCGCTTCAGGTCAACGCCGTCATCCAGCATGGCCTCGTACTTCTGGAACTCCGGGTCGTCGGCATACTTGGCGCGCTCGGCGGCAAGCACCTTCTCCGCTTCCTCGGTGGCGGCCACGGCGGCCTTGTGGAGATTTTCCAGCTCGTTGATCTTTGCCTGATGGCTCTTGATCTTCTTCTCGCAGGCGGCGGCCTTCTTGGGCTCGTCCTCGGCGACGCCCTCCAGCATTTCGATCTCCATATGATGCTCGTCGATCTGGCTCTGCAGAGCGGCAGCGCGGAAAGCATGGCGATACCGGTTCAGCAGCAGTCCCGCACCCTTGGCAGTATCCTTCACCATGAAGCCGCCCAGAATCTTGGCAGCGTAATCAAGTGCGGTCTTGGCGTCGCAGGCAGCCAGATTCTTATCCTGAATGTCAAAGAAAGTCGCCTTGTCGCCCAGCGCGTCGCACTTCTTGGCCATTTCCTCAGCATGGGCAACGGCCTTGTGGTAATTCGACACGTACTTTTCGGCATTTTTCAGGGTGTCCAGCACATACTCCGGCGCGACGGTATCCAGCGTCCGTCCGTAGTACATCGTGCTGCCGGCAGTCTGTTCGTACAGCTGCAGGAGCACACGGCCCAGAGTAGACTTGCCGCAGCCGGACTCGCCGACAAGACCCAGCGTCTCGCCCTTGTAGATGTCAAGGGTGATGTCCTCATTTGCCCGGACATACATCTGCTTGGCGAAGAAAGAAGACTTGGCGACAGGGAAATACTTTTTCAGATTAGTAATGGACAACAATTTTTCCATGTTCAGCACTTCTCCTTTCTTCTTTGTCGGGGTAGAAGCAGCGGACGTACTGTCCCTCTGCCACCTGCTTCAGCTCAGGCTCCGCGTCGATGCACTTCTGGGTGCAGTATTTGCACCGGGGCGCGAACTTGCAGCCCTTGGGCAGGTCCAGCGGATGGGGCACGGCGCCGGGGATGGGGTCCAGCTTCTTCCGGTCATCGTTCAGCCGGGGGATGGAATACATCAGTCCCTCCGTGTAGGGGTGGGACTTTTCACAGTTGGTGAAGATCACCCGCGCGGGCGCCTGCTCCACCACCTGACCGCAGTACATGACCACCACGTCGTCCGCCATTTCATTGATAACGCCCAAATCGTGGGTGATGAACATGATGGCGGTGCCGTTTTCCTTCTGCAGATCGTTCATCAGCCGCAGAATCTGCGCCTGAATGGTCACGTCCAGAGCGGTGGTCGGCTCGTCGGCAATCAGAATGTCGGGCTTACAGGCAAGGGCCATGGCGATCATGACACGCTGCCGCATACCGCCGGACAGTTGGTGGGGATACTGCTTGGCAACTGCCTCAGGGTTAGGGATCTGCACCGCTTTCAGCATCTCGATGCACTTGGCGGCGGCTTCCTTCTTGCTCATGCCCTGATGGATGATAAAAGGCTCGGACAGCTGCTTCTTCACGCTGAACACGGGGTTCAGGCTGGTCATAGGCTCCTGAAAAATAACGGAAATTCGGTTGCCCCGGATGTGGTACATCTGCTCGGTGGTGACCTTGGAGAGATCCTGTCCGTCAAAGGTGACGGTGCCGCCGGCGATATAGCCGTTGGCATCCAGCAGCCGCAGCACGCTCATAGCGGAGACGGACTTGCCGGAACCGGATTCACCCACGATACCCAGAGTCTTACCGGGGTAAATGGAATAGGAAACATCGTTTACAGCCTTGACAATGCCGTTTCGGGTTTTGAAAAAGGTCTTGAGGTTCTTGACCTCCAGCAGAGGCTTATTCATGTCTGCCATTATTTATCCACCTCCGATTTGGGATCGAGCACTTCCCGCAGGGTATCGCCGATGATGTTGATGCAGATGACGACGATGGAAAGGAACAGTGCGGGGAATACCCAGCGCCACCAGTAGGACTGAATGACCAGCGCGTTCCGGGAGCCGTCAAGCATGTTGCCCCAAGTCGGGCGGGGCAGCTGGACGCCAAAGCCCAGATAGGACAGGCTGGATTCGGTCAGCATACAGCCGGCAAAGTCCAGCGTCACGGAGACCAGAATGACGGAGATCACGTTGGGCAGAATGTGCTTGAAGGCGATCCTGCCCTCCTTGACGCCCATGGAGCGGGCGGCGGTAACGAATTCCTTTTCCCGCTCGGCCAGAATCTGACCACGGATCAGCTTGGCAAGTCCCGTCCAGCTGAGCAGACCCAGAATCAGCATGATGATGAAGATTCGGGTATTTTCATGCAGGTCGGAGGATTGCAGGATGGCGGACAGAACCAGCGCAAAGGGCAGGAACGGAATTGCGCCAACGATCTCGGTGACACGCATCAGCAGGATGTCCACCCAGCCGCCGAAGTAGCCGGAGATACAGCCCACGATGATACCGATGATGGTGGAGACGATAACGGCGACCGCACCGATGGTCATGGTCATCTTGCCGCCGTTCATGAGCCGGTTGAACACGTCACGACCCATATCGTCGGTGCCGAAGACATAACCCTTCAGGCCCCACGCCTCGACGAACTTGCCGTCTTTGAAGGCGTAATTCTGGAAGCCGCTGGAGAACACGGTGTCCACCGCGCCCGCTTCCTGCAGATCCGCGGGAACCTCACACTGCTTCCGGAAGTTCTGACCCCATGCGTACACTCTGCCCTGCTCGGTGACAAGGGTAAAGTGCCGGGTGCCGCCGGACACGTGCTTGATGGTGTCGCCCTCGGGAATCACGGGGGTAGCTTCCTTCATACCGGCGACGATCAGCTCGCCGTCGTCGGTGACAAGGGCAATGGCGCCGCCGGTGGCCGCAATGTCCACGATCTTCCGGTTGCCGATATACTCAAAGATGTCAACGACCTTATTCTGGCCGTTCTCATCCTGAATGGTGATGGTGTTGAACTTGGAGCTCTTGCCGGGGACGAAGTTGCCGTCCTCGTCGATGCCGTACAGGCCGTCGTTGGTGAAGGCCAGCTTCACCAGCTTGCTCTCCTTCTTGCCGTGCTTGATGACGGAGGAAAGGTTCGTGGCGTTCAGGCCGTCGTTGCCCCATGCGTAGATGGTGCCGTCCTCCATGAGGATAGCTGTGACCTGATTGCCCGCGACCAGCTGGCGAACCTGAGAAGCGTCGATGGTGTTGTCGCCCATCAGCTCTTCGGGCTGCTTCCGGGCGGAGGCGATCATGGAGCCTTCCCAGCCGTACTGGCCGTTGTCGTAAGCGCCCCACGCGTAGACATGACCGTCCTCGGAAATGGCGACGGCATGGTCAGTACCTGCTGCCGCGTGGACGATCTTGGCATTCTTCACCTCTTCCGGGATGTTCAGGGGGTTCAGCTTGGGGTCCTTGGTGTGGGTGTAGTAGCCCCAAGTATACATGTTGCCGTCGGTGCTGACACCGATGGTGAAGGTTCCGCGGGAGGAAATGTCCACCGCGCCGTCCTTCATATCGTCGGGCAGCTTCATCAGGCTCATGGTGGGTCTGACGTTCACGTGGAGCATCTCACTGCCGGTCTCCGTCAGGTCAACAGGCGCAAAGATGGGTCCGATAAACACGAACAGGAACATGCCGACGAGGATCACCAGCGCAATGACCGCCAGCGGATTCCGGAAGAAGCGCTTGACCGCCAGCTTTCCGGGACTGTCATAGCGCTCGTCCGCAAGGGTGTACTCCTTGGAAGCGCCAAAAAACATCCGCTTCAGCCAGCGCCATGGGGCAAAGCCCTTGGAGGAAGTATTCTGTTTGCTCATTGTTCCTTCCTCCTTTACTTGTTGACCCGGACACGGGGGTCAGCGATGCCGTAGGCAATATCAATTACCAGATTGCCCAACAGGGAAATGATAACATAGAACATCTGCAGCAGCAGCACGACCTCAAAGTCCTTGTCGTTCAGGGAGGCAATGTAGAGCTTGCCCACGCCGTTCAGGCCGAAGATATTTTCCACGACCACGGAGCCGGAGAAAATGCCGATGAACCAGCCGATGACCAGCGTAATAATGGGGATCAGAGCGTTCCGGAAAGCGTGGGAATAAATGACGGTCTTTTCCTTCAGGCCCTTGGCTCTCGCGGTACGGATGCAGTCGAGGCTCAGCGCCTCACTCATGGACGCGCGGACATAACGGGTCATGCCGCCCAGAGACGTGAAGGTCATGACGATCAGCGGCAGAGCCATGTAATACAGCTCGTCCAGGAATTTCTTCATGCCGGTGTAATCGGAACCGGGCGTTTTCATGCCCGACACCGGGAACCAGCCGAGAATAATGGCGAACAGCCAGATAAACACGATGGACGTGATGAATACAGGTATCGAGTAACCGACAATCGTACCCACCTGCACCGCCGTGTCCCGCTTGCTGCCCCGATGGACAGCGCAGAAGATACCAAGGGGAATGGTTATGCCAAGGCCAAGAATGGTGGCAAATATATTGATAAAGATGGTGTTCTTCATCGGCGCTTTCAGAACGTCATACGCAGGGCGGGAATACTTATAGCTCCAGCCGAAGTCTCCCTGCAGGATGCCCTGATACTTGCCGTTGATGGGAGCAACGCCCACCCAGCCAAGATAACGAATGAACACATTCTGATCCGTACCCAACTCATGGCGCTTCTCTGCCAGCTTCTTTTCGTAGAGCTCGCCTGCGTTGGGGTTGTTCTTCAGACTGGCCTTGTAGGAATCCACTTCTACCACCGCGCGGTCGTAGGGGATCATGGTGTACACAAGGAACATCAGAAGTGAGAGAATCAGTGCAACAACGACCATGTAGCCAAGTCGTTTAGCGATGTATTTTCCCATGGTATACTCCCTTTCTTAAGGCAACGATCCAGACAGGGAAACGGAATCCCCCCGTGCCGGGCTGCCGCCTGACGTATTCATATATTCTACCCTAAAAATGCAAACAAAGCAAGTGTAGAAAACGGTCTCTGGGTCGAAAAATGAAATTTTTTACC
>ENA-UOJD01004063-UOJD01004063.1-human-gut-metagenome-genome-assembly--contig:-P48-NODE-4063-length-9962-cov-5.657010_pt1 | contig 9962 bp, 8 predicted proteins | sample MGYA00242342_ERZ723889 | MGnify/ENA metagenome assembly ERZ723889
TGAGTATTGATATGAAGTATAGTAATTTTGAAACATTGAAGAAAAACAGTGATTTTAAAAAAGTATATAATAAGAAGATTTCGTATGCGAATAAGTATCTTGTTATGTATATTTTAGAGAATGGAACGGATACATTAAGACTTGGAGTATCTGTGAGTAAAAAGGTCGGGAACAGTATCGTCCGGCACAGACTTGCGAGACTTATACGTGAAGCATTTCGTCTTAATAATGATAATGTAAAGCGTGGTCTTGATATTGTCGTTGTGGCAAGAGCGGGTCTGAAAGAAAAAGGTTATAAAGAAACTGAAAGTGCAATGCTTCATCTTATGAAGCATCTTGATATAATTACAGACCCAAAAGAGGAAAATAATGATTAAAAAGTTATTATTAAAGCTGATATGGTTTTATCAACATGCTATATCTCCTTATAAAGGAAGAAGCTACTGTAATTATTACCCGACATGTTCAGAGTATGCAAAAGAGGCAGTTACTGAATATGGTGCATTTAAGGGTGGATTTATGGCATTAAAAAGAATATTAAGATGTAATCCGTTTGTTAAAGGAGGATATGATCCTGTTCCGGTAAAAGGGGCAGTGAATGTAAAAAAGATAACTAAATAGCCTTTGACATATGGATTATTGTTTGGAGGAAACACATGTATAATGCAATCATCGAGCCGATAGCATCTTTACTTGGAAAAGTTCTTGACGTTCTTTTCGTTGGAATCAATGCAATCGGATTGGGAAATATTGCGATAGCAATTATTTTATTTACTTTATTAGTAAAATTGTTAATGCTTCCACTTACTGCAAAGCAGTCTAAGATGATGAAGCTAAATTCTATTATCGGACCTGAAGTAAGAGCAATTCAGAACAAGTATAAGGATAAAAAAGGTGACCAGAATGCAATGCTTAAAATGCAGGAGGAAACTAAAGCTGTATATGCAAAGTATGGAACTTCACAGATGGGTGGATGTGTCCAGATGCTTATCCAGTTTCCTATTCTTCTTGCTTTATACAGGGTATTCCAGAGAATTCCTATGTATGTAACATCACTCAAGGCATTATTTATTAATATTCTTGGTGATGGTGGCAATGGTATTATGAGTGCGGCTGATTATTCTGATTTTATGAGTAATACATTTAATACAGGTACACTTGCAAAAATTGACTGGTCAAATGTTAATGATGCTGTAGTTGCGATGAACTCATTTACAACAGAGCAGTGGAACTTGCTTAAAGAGCATTTCACATCTTATGCATCTGTAATTGCTGATAATCAGACAAAGATTACTGAGATGAATACTTTCCTCGGAATCAATGTTTCACAGGTACCTACATTAGCATTAAATATTGCTATACTTATACCTATTTTATCAGGTGTTACACAGTATATCAGTGTAAGAGTAAGTCAGGGCAAGTCAAATCAGGATGATTCTGATAATCCAGCAGCTGCATCAATGAAGATGATGAATATTTTCATGCCGATTATGTCTGCATTTATTGCATTCTCAGTACCTGCAGGTCTTGGTCTTTACTGGATTGCAACGGCTGTAATCCAGACAATCATCCAGATTTGCATCAATCGTTACTATGATAAACTCGGTGTTGATGAGATTGTAAGAAGAAATGTAGAGCAGCGTAACAAAAAACGTGCCAAAAAGGGATTACCTCCTGAAAAAATAGCTAAGAATGCTACAACAAGCACTAAGAAGATTGATTCAGAGACAAAAAGTCAGGAAAGAATCGATAAGCTTCAGCAGAAGAAAGAACAAAATGATAAAAAAGTAAAAGAAATTCTTGAGGCAACTAATTATTATAAATCAGCTAAACCTGGCAGCCTTGCTGAAAAGGCCGGAATGGTAGCAAAGTATAATGAGAAAAACTCTAAGAAGAATTAACGGAGGTGCGGTTTACTATGGATTATATTGAAGTTTCAGGTAAAAATGTTGATGAAGCACTCACTAATGCTTTAATAAAATTAGAAACAACAAGCGATAAAGTAGAATATGAAGTTATTGAAAAAGGCAGTGCCGGTTTTCTGGGAATGGGAAGAAAACTTGCTGTAATTAAAGTAAGAAAGAAAGAAGACAAGCCGGTTGAGGCAAATGTCAAGGCAAAAGAAACAGAAACACAGAAAGTAGCAGATTCATCTGTTTCATATGAGCCTGTTAAAGCTGAGCCTGTAAAATCAGTTGATAATAATGAGATTAAGGATGACTCACATGAGCAGCCTAAGAAAACATCAAAATATACAACAGTTATGCCTAATGAAGAAGTTGAACGCAGAATTACAACATTTTTAGGTGATATGTTTAAGGCAATGAATCTTGAAGTTAAGATTGATGTTAAATTTGATGATCCTGATTGTGTAAATGTTGAACTTTCTGGCCCTAACATGGGTGTTCTTATAGGTAAGAGAGGACAGACTCTTGATTCTATCCAATATCTTACAAGCCTTGTTGTAAATAAGGGAAAAGACAAATATGTAAGAATTAAAGTTGATACTGAAGATTACAGAAACAGAAGAAAAGAAACTCTTGAATCACTTGCAAAGAATATTGCTTATAAGGTAAAGAGAAGCAGAAAGCCTGTTTCACTTGAGCCGATGAATCCATATGAGAGAAGAATTATTCATTCAACACTTCAAAACGATAAGTTTGTATCTACAAGAAGTGAGGGTGAAGAACCATTCAGACATGTAGTTGTATATCTTGACAAAGAAAAAAATTCAAGATATTAATTTGTATCTGTTTTAATTCAGTGTATTTTTTAAAGTCATGCGGTTTGTGGCTGTAAAAGCCACAATCTGTATGACAATTTTAATATTAATCAGAGGTATTAGGTATGGAACATACAATAGCCGCAATTTCAACAAGTACAATGAGCAGTGGTGGAATAAGTATTGTAAGAATGAGCGGAAAAGATGCCATTGAGACGGCAGATAAAATATTTGTATCTAAAAACGGAAAAAAACTGTCTGAAGCCAGCAGTCATACTGTTCATTATGGAAATATTGTTGATGAAGACGGTAATATTATAGATGAGGTGCTTGTCATAGTTATGCGTGCACCTAACACATATACAAGAGAGGATGTTGTGGAAATTGACTGTCATGGAGGAATTCTTGTAACAAGAAAAGTGCTTGAAGCGGCGATTAAAGCAGGTGCAAAACCGGCTGAACCCGGCGAGTTCACTAAGAGAGCATTTCTTAACGGAAGAATTGATTTATCGCAGGCAGAGGCGGTAATAGATGTTATTAATTCAAAAAATGAATACGCATTGAAGTCATCTGTAAGCCAGCTTGATGGAAAATTATCTGCAAAAATAAAGGAAATAAGGGAAGTTATCCTTAATCATGTAGCATATATAGAGGCTGCACTTGATGACCCTGAACATATTTCGTTGGATAACTATGTTAATAACATAGAAAAAGATGTGGATAACTGTGTGGATAATGTGTATAAATTGTTGAAAACTTCTGATAACGGTCGTATAATGCGGGATGGAATACGAACTGTTATTTTGGGGAAAACTAATGCGGGTAAATCCAGCCTGCTTAATGCTCTGGCAAAAGAGGAGCGTGCGATAGTAACTGATATAGAGGGAACAACAAGAGATGTACTTGAGGAACAGGTAAATCTCGGTGGAGTTACTCTTAATCTTGTAGATACAGCCGGAATAAGAAAGACAGATGATTATGTTGAGAGCATCGGTGTTGAGAAAGCAAAAAAATATGCACAGGATGCAGATTTAGTAATATTTGTTGTTGACAGTTCAAGACCTTTGGATAAAAATGATGATGATATTATTTCACTTATTCAGAACAAAAATGTTATTGTTCTTTTAAACAAGTCAGATATGGAACAAGTTGTAAAACCTGAGGATTTGAAGAATCTTAATAAATTCAGCATGGTTTCAATTTCGGCAAAGAATGAGACAGGGCTTGATAAGCTTGAACATGCGATAAAAGACATGTTTTTTAACGGTGAAATATCATTTAATGAAGAAATATATATAACAAATGTGCGTCATAAAACGCTTTTAAAGGAGGCACTTGACAGCCTTCATATGGTAAAAGATGGAATAAATCAGGGAATGAGCGAGGATTTTCTTACAATTGATTTGATGACGGCGTACGAAAAACTTGGAATGATTATAGGCGAAGAGGTTGAAGATGACCTTGCAGACCGTATTTTCAGTAAATTCTGTATGGGAAAATAAAGATTATTTAAGGAGACTGCTGTGAAAAATTTGTGCGAAACTTATGATGTAGTTGTTGTAGGTGCGGGACATGCCGGCTGTGAGGCTGCTCTTGCATGTGCAAGACTTGGACTTAATACAATTTGTTTTACCGTTAGCTGTGAAAGCATAGCCATGATGCCATGTAATCCTAATATAGGAGGCAGCTCTAAAGGACATCTTGTAAGAGAGATAGATGCTCTTGGTGGTGAGATGGGCAAAAATATAGATGCTACATTTATACAGTCAAAGATGCTTAATAAATCAAAAGGACCTGCTGTGCACTCACTTCGTGCTCAGGCTGACAAGTCTGATTACAGTCACAGAATGAGAAAAATAATGGAAAATACTGATAATCTTTTAGTGCGTCAGGCTGAAGTTTCAGAGATAATAGTTGAAGATGGCATTATAAAAGGTGTAAAGACAGTATCAGGTGCAAGTTATTTTGCTAAAGCAGTTGTTCTTTGTACAGGTGTATATCTCAAGGCAAAGTGTATTTTTGGTGATGTGAGCTATGAAACAGGTCCAAACGGACTTCTTCCTGCAAATCATCTTACACAGTCTCTTGTTGATAATGGAATTGAAGTCAGAAGATTTAAGACAGGTACACCGGCGAGAGTTGACAAGCGTTCTATTGATTTTTCAAAGATGACAGAGCAGTTTGGTGATGAAAGAGTAGTGCCATTTTCATTTACAACCGACCCTGAAACAGTACAAAAAGACCAGGTTTCATGCTGGCTTACATACACAAATGAAGAGACACATAAGATTATAAGAGATAATCTTGACCGTTCTCCGCTCTATGCTGGAGTTATTCACGGAACAGGTCCAAGATATTGTCCTTCAATTGAAGATAAGGTTGTAAGATTTGCGGATAAAGAAAGACATCAGGTATTTATAGAACCTGAAGGACTTTACACTAATGAAATGTATCTTGGTGGAATGTCAAGTTCAATGCCTGAAGATGTTCAGTATGCGATGTATCGTACTGTACCGGGATTAGAAAATGTAAAAATAGTAAGAAACGCGTATGCGATAGAATACGACTGTATAGATGCATTACAGTTAAAGTCAACACTTGAATTTAAGAAAATAAAAGGACTTTTTGCGGGTGGACAGTTTAACGGAAGTTCAGGTTATGAAGAGGCTGCAGCACAGGGAATAATTGCCGGTATCAATGCTGCAATGTATGTAAAAAATGAAGAACCTCTTATTCTCGACCGCTCAGAGGCCTATATTGGTGTATTGATTGACGATCTTGTCACAAAGGAATCAACAGAACCATATAGAATGATGACTTCAAGAGCAGAATACAGGCTGATTTTAAGACAGGATAATGCAGATTTGAGACTTTCAAAATATGGTCACAGAGTTGGTCTTATTAATGATGAGAGAATGGCTAAAGTAGAACTTAAAGAAAAGCAGATTGCTGAAGAAGTCGAGAGAGTAAAATCTGTAAATATCGGTACAGGTAAAGAAGTCCTTGATTTACTTGAAAAGTACGGAAGTACAGAATTAAAGACAGGTGTTACACTTGCTGAGCTTGTTAAAAGACCAGAATTAAATTATGAAATTCTTGCACCTATTGATAAACACAGACCGGAGCTTGCATGGGATGTTGCTGAACAGGTGAATATTAATCTTAAATATGAGGGATATATAGAAAGACAGCTGCGTCAGGTTGAACATTTCAAGAAACTTGAAAGCAAGATTATTCCTGATGATATAGATTATAATGAAATTACCGGATTAAGAAAAGAAGCAATGCAAAAGCTCAATAAGATGAAACCACGTTCAATAGGTCAGGCATCAAGAATTTCAGGAGTATCACCTGCAGATATTTCAGTTCTTCTTGTTTATATGGAACAGTTTAGAAGAAAAAAGATGTAAGGAGAAAGTATTTGGACAGAAGTGAATTTCAAAAAATATTAAAAGAAATTAATGTTGAACTTACGGATAATCAATGTGATCAGTTTGATAAATATTATGAAATTCTTGTTGAATGGAATAAAGTAATGAATCTTACAGGTATTACACAATATGATGAGGTATTAGTTAAGCATTTTGTGGATAGTCTGGCTGTTTTTAAAGCTGTTTGTGAATTATCCGGAACAGATAATGATATAAAAAATAAAATTAACTATTTTAAGAATGTTTCTGTAATAGATGTAGGAACAGGTGCGGGATTTCCCGGAGTACCTATAAAGATTGCATTTCCGGAAACAGATGTATGTCTTCTTGATTCTTTAAATAAAAGGGTTAATTTTTTAAATGAAGTTATAAATCAGCTTGGAATAAAAAAAGTTGATGCAATTCACAGCAGAGCTGAGGACGGAGCGAGAAATCCATTATATCGTGAAAAATACAGAATTGGTGTATCAAGAGCAGTAGCAAATCTTGCAACATTAAGCGAGTATGTACTTCCTTTTGTTGAGCCGGGTGGATATTTTATTGCATATAAATCGGGTGAAATAGATGAAGAACTTGAGGCATCTAAAAAAGCAATCGGTGTGCTTGGTGGTGAAATTAAGCATGTTTATAAATTTAGTCTGCCCGGTACAGATTTTGGACGTTCATTTGTATTTATAAAGAAAAACAGAATTACGCCTAAGAAATATCCAAGAAAATCAGGACTGCCTTCAAAGGAACCAATTAAATAAAAAATTAAAAATCCGGGTGATAGAAAAACATCCGGATTTTTAATTGGTTTCAGCTAAGAAAAATATCAATATTTTTTATGAATTTTAACGGCTGTTCAATCTGTGGGTAATGTTTTGCATTTTCAATTGTAACAGATTCTATAGCCGGATTAAGCGATTTATACAATTTTGCAGATTCAATAGCAGTTGTGTCACATGAACCATTAATAATGTAAATGCTGTTGTCAATTTTACTTACAGCTTTGCTTATAGAAACAGTTGTATAATGACATTCTGTACTTGTAAAAAGATATTTTGCATTACTTCCGCCAAGATGTGCATTTTCACTGTATGTATCAATAAGATTCTGTGATATTGAATTTTTGTTATTGAAGTATTTTAATACAAATCCGTAATTAAGCTTTTGACGACTCATGCATATATTATAAATGAGAGTGCCTAAAACAGGTGAGTTGAGAAGATATCTTCTTATTTCACACATTTTATCCGGAGTTTTTAATGCTGATTTTATATCCTGTGGACTTACAAGAATCAGTTTATTAAAAATGTATGGATTAGAATACATTGTCATTATTGCCATTGGGGCTGAATCACCCTGTGCAATAATATCCGTTTTTTTATGAATGACATTAATAACAAAATCCTGAATCATCTGTGTATACATATATGTTGTGTATGTTATATTCGGTTTATCGGAATGACCACATCCAAGCAGGTCGATGGCATATACTGTATGATTTCTGCCAAGTGATTTTATTATTTTGTCCCATTCGCATAATGAGCAGGAAGATTTTAAATCGTGAATAAGCAAAATTGGAGAACCCTCTCCTGAAATAGTATACGATATATTACCGAATTTCCATTTATATGTACTGCGTGTTTCTTTATTGGTAAGGTTTTTAACAACAGAAGATGAAAAAATCATCTGATTAATGATATGTGCCGTTGAAATAACAGCTGCAGCTGCAGTTACGGCAAGTCCTGTTTTTTTCCATTTATTCATATTACATTCTCCATTCTATACAGAATCATATGTTTCATATACCATCATATTAATAATATTATAGTATATATGTACTAAACTCGCAACGAATATTAAAAAAATACTTTAAAATTTACTCAATATAATGTATTATATTGTAAATGTTTCAAGGTAATATGATACTGTTGTAATATAAATAGTATATTATGAATATACAGTTCGGTTGTGTTTTTTATGAGCTGCTCCTTGGCAAGCATGGGGAATATTTAATGAGTGAAGTTAGTAATTTTTTAATTGAAGAATATGATAATACTAATCATAAAATAAATGAAATAAATTATTCTATAAGAGGCTTGGATATTGATATAGATTCAATTGACAATTATCTTAAAAAAATAAGACAAAAGGAAAGTGAACCTGAATCATTATTTGAATCAAAAAATTATGATACATGTTTTCGTGAGGATGAGATTCAAAAACTTGAGAGTCAAAGACAAGAGCTTCTTTCAAAAAAAAGTTTGTTGCAAGATGAACTTTCGGAATTGACATTCAGATGTGAACGTATAAAAAAATTATGTGATGATTGTAATAATGATGTAATTGCATCAGAGATATATAATAATAATTCAAAAGTATATTCACATACAGTAAGTATGAATGAATTGTCTAATCAGGAAAAAGACAGAAGACGTATTGCGATGGATATACATGACACTGTAGTTCAAGATTTGGCGGCAATAATTTTTAAAAATGAATTTATTCTGCATATTATGCAGAGTGATATTGAACGTGCCAGAATTGAAATTAAAAATAACAGTGATATGTTAAATAACTGTATAAGTGAATTAAGAAATATAATTTTTAATCTAAGACCTTTGCCATTGGAAAATTCTAATTTTAAAGATAGTTTTTGTAAGATGGTTGATTTACTTCAAAAAAAAACAAATATGTTAATTCAATATGAATATAAAGGCGATGAATGTCCGGATATAGATAAGGTTCTTCTTATTAATGTAATAAGAATGATTTTTGAATTGTGTACAAATTCTATTAAACATTCAAGAGGAACAAATATTTATATTAGTATTGAGATAACAAAAAAAAGCATTAAATTCTTTGTGGCTGATAATGGCTGTGGATTTGATTATAATAATATATGTAAAAATACTAAAGGACAAGGATTATCAATGATAAGAGACAGATTATACATTTTTAATGGTTCTGTTAAAGTAACAAAAAATAATGATAAGGGAATTAAATTTTATATTGATATTCCTTTGAAGTACAAAGAAAAATAGATATAAATGGAGTTAAGTATTATGGCAGTTAATATTGTTATTGCAGATGATCATAAAATGGTAAGGGAAGGTTTAAAATGTCTTCTTGAATTAGATAAGGCATATAATGTTGTTGGAGAGGCAGGAGATGGATATGAATGTCTTGATGTTGTTAGCAAGACAAATCCTGATATTATAATTATGGATATTAATATGCCAAATCTTGATGGATTACAGACATTAAAAATTATGCGTCAGGAAAATATAAATAAAAAAGTTATAATGGTTACACTTTATGATGATGTTGATTATTTAATAAAGGCTCTTGATTATAAATGTAATGGTTATGTTTTAAAAAATTCAGATTTTTCTATTTTAAAGGACGCTATTGACAGCGTTGAAAAAAATGAGATTTATGTAGAACCTAGTCTTACAGTAATGCTTAATTCACGCCTTGCAAGGAGAGATGTTAAGAAATCTATGATAGATTCTCTTACAAAGAGGGAACTTGAGATATTAAAGCTTATTGCACAGGGACTTCTTAATAAAGAAATTGCAGCAATGTTAAATATTAGCGAAAGAACAGTTAAAAATCATATATCAAATATATTTAAGAAAATTGATGTATCAGATAGAACACAGGCTGCAGTTTTTGCAATTAAAAATGGAATAGTTGAGATTAAGTAATTAATTATATATAATTGATATGTATATGGATGAGATTTGTATGTCAAGTCTCATCTTTTTTTATGTTTGTTATTATATAGGTGTGGTATTATATAAAAGTTATGTTTATAAAAA
>ENA-UOJD01004065-UOJD01004065.1-human-gut-metagenome-genome-assembly--contig:-P48-NODE-4065-length-9955-cov-5.471313_pt1 | contig 9955 bp, 4 predicted proteins | sample MGYA00242342_ERZ723889 | MGnify/ENA metagenome assembly ERZ723889
AGGGCTTCCGTCTCCCCGCACCGGAGGATGGCGCAGAAAACCGGATCCGCCTCGTGGATCTTATACGCGGTATTGACGGTGACGAGAACCGCGCCGATCTTGACCGTTGCCCAGAAGGTGATGTACCACGCGGGAACGTTGGTCGCCCAGATCGCCACGTGGTCGCCCTGCTTGACGCCGAGAGAGATCAGTGCGCGGGCGAAGATATCCACGTCGTCGCGGAACTGGGGATAGGTGCGGGTATAGTCGCAGGTGGTATAGCGGAAGGCGTACTGATCGGGGAATTCCTCGCAGATCCTGTCGAGCACCTGCGGGAAGGTGAGATCGATGAGCTTTTCCTTTTCCCAGATGTATTTACCGTCTCCGCGGCGCGAGGTCTGGAGCCGTTCGAGCTGATCCGCGTCGTCAAGGAACTGGCTCATATAGTGCGCGAACTGCGGAAATACGATACCGGCGTCGGACAGCTCCGGCGAATACTGCTTGAGCCATTCAAGGGAGATATAGCCCTCATAATTGACGCTGCGCAGCGCGTTCATGAACTGCTCGATGGGCAGGTCGCCCTCGCCCAGGATGCGGTAATGCACACCGGTGTCGTCCTGTACGGAGTCCTTGATGTGGATGTGCTTGATATACGCGCCGAGGTTGCGGATGGTGGTTTCGGGATCCTCGCCGTGGTAGCGGTAGGGGTGATGGAGATCCCACAATGCCCCGACGTTATCGCTGCCGACCGCTGCCAGCACGTCCGCAAGCCGCTTCGTATCGCAGTACACGCCGTTGGTCTCCAGCAGCAGCGTCACGCCGGCATTTTCCGCGTCCTCCGCCAGGATGCGCATCGCGGAGATCACGTTTTCATCGTCGAAATCCGTGGTGGGTTCCGCGGTCGGATCGCCCAGCACACGGATATACGGTGTTCCGAGCGCGGCGGCGACTGCGATATATTCCCGCAGCTCCGCTATCGTCTCGGCGTGCTTTGCCGGATCGCGGAGGGAGCAGCCGGAGGACAGGCAGCAGATCTCGAGATGGAGTCTCTTCAGCTCCGCGCGGGTTCTCGCCAGATTTTCCGCCTGAAACGGGCTTGCGTGGACGGTAAAATTGCTCTCGGCAATATCGCCGCCCAATCCGCGCATCTCGATCCCGCGAAAGCCAAAGTCCTTCGCCATCGAATAAATATCCGCCCAGGAAAAATCCGGACATCCTAAAGTGGAAAACGCCAGCTTCATAATATGCACCTCTACTTGGAATCGTATTTGTTTTTGGGGAGACGGGGGAACGCGGCTTTTTGAAAAAAGCCTGGCAAAAACTTTGTGAAAGGGATGGATTGGAATATAGTTTGTGCGGCTCCGACTGCTTGCCAATATGGGTGCTGCACAAAAAAACGCCCGTCGTCTCAAAACCGGAAAATGCTCCGGCAGAGACGAGGGCGAAATCATTGCTCCCGCGGTACCACTCTGCTTGACGCGTGGTGCGTCCTCTCATCGGCACAGTCATGCCTTTCCCCGCTAACGGTGGGATTCCGTCCGCGTCTACTGGGATAACGCCATCTCCTGCGTCCGTTTCATTCGGACGGTGTGCGGCTTTATCGGTTCGGGCGGCTGCTGCAAGGGTGAGTGCCATGATCTCCGCCGCTGTCTCGCACCAACGACAGCTCTCTGCGGGTCGGACGGATCATAGGGTTTCCCCTGTCACTGCATTTAGGAAGCCTCTGATTTAAGGTTATTTTTGCAATAAAAGCCCTTATATTTTAGCCTTTTATCGCAAAAATCCGATTGATTCAGAGGTTCCTTAGATATGGGTTGTATACCACAAAGGGGCGTGGTTGTCAATAGGGCAAGATGTATAAAGATGTACCGGGGTCATGCCGGGATCCTTTGGCGGATGGATGAATAGATATACGCAGAGGGATCATTCCTCGCCGCGATAGTATTTGCGGTAGGCTCTGGGGGTGGTCCCGGTATATTTCTGGAACACGGCGGAGAAATAGCTGCTGTCGCAAAAGGAGAGGGAATGCGCGATCTCGGTCACGGAGAGGGTGGTATCGCGGAGATATTTGGCGGCGCGGCGGATGCGGGTCTCACAGATATAGCTATGGAGCGTTTTCCCGGTCGCCTGCCGGACGAGACGATTGATATGGTTGGGGTGATAATGGAAGCGACCTGCCAGCTCCTCTCTGGTCAGCGGCTCACCGCAGTGGGCATTGATATACGCAAGGAGATCGCCGATGAGGGAATCCGCGTCGGGGACAGCCATTTTCGCGCGATAGAGGGAGACTATGATCTCGGCAAGGAGCGCACGGGTCCGGACCGCGTAGCCGATGCGCCGTTCCTCATACTCCTTCCACAGGGTCATAGCGGTGGCGAGAAGCGCGGGATGGCTGTCTACGACGAAGAGGGAATCGAACGCGTCCGTATCGGAGAAGCGCACCGGCGTCCCCATATACCGTTCGTCATACGCATCGCCGACGAGAATATCGGTATAGGGAGCGTCCTCATGGCGGTAGGGGAAGAAATCGAAGCAGATCTGGCGGACGATGAATTTGGAGCGGAAGACGGTGGTATAGGTATGATGGGGCGGCATATAGAGCGCACCGCCCGCGCCCAGGATATATTCCGCGCCGTCCACGAAAAAGACAGCCTCCCCGGAGAGGGCGACCAGGATCCGCGCGGTATACGACTGCTTGCGCTGCTGGTTCAGGGGGTCCTGCGGCATACAGGTCGCCGTAAAAATACCCTTGATATCCGGATAAATATCCGCGAATCGCGCATCTCCCATCCCATTTGCCTCCCTTGCTCTGTATGCCACAGGACACGCTCCGGACCGCCTGAGATTTCGCGAAAAAAAGCGCCGACACATGGTTTTTTCGCGCAGACTTCGCCGTAGACTGTGTTTTCCTGAATGTTCGTTTTTCAGGGTTTTTTCGCCCGAATTTTATAGTGTACGGACAGATTCACGCGTATACTATAGATACTGATATTTGTGCATATTCCACCGGACGGCGCGCGAACCTTCCATCAGATACAGTATATCACACAGCCTCGTCTTTGGCAAGAGCAGACGCGCAATTTTCCCGGATTTGTTTCAATGGCGACAATCGTCACTGAAAAGATGTGCGTTTTTTCGTGTGGAAATGCAGTGAAAGGAACTGTGTATTATGAAAAACCGTCAGACCCCGCTCTCCCTGCTCCTCGCCCTTCTTCTCACATCGCCGCTTGTCTCCTGTTCCGCGGGAAACGAGGCGCCGCCCTCCGCGGACAATACCCAGACGACCATGGAGCAGACCGTGGAGGAGACCGAAACGGAGCCTGTCTACACCCTGCCCGATTATGACTGCGGCGGCGGCGATCTCATGGTCCTCACGAAGATGGAGGGAACCGAATCCGGCCGCTGGACGACGCACGACGTATACGCGGAGGAGCTGACCGGAGAAGCCATCAACGACGCCGTATACAACCGCAACATCGCGCTGCAGGACAAGTACCATTGCGTGATCCGGCAGGAGCGGATGAAGATGGACGCCATGCCCTCCGGGATCGCGAAATTCATCCTGGCGGGGGACGCGACCTACGACATCATCATGCCGAACATCACCTCCGCCGCCGCGTTGTCGAAGGACGGGAACCTCTACGAGCTGCAGGATCGGCTGGAGCTGACACGCCCCTGGTGGAACGCGCAGTTTACCAAGGATACGGAGATCGGCGGGAAGAATTATTTCGTAAACGGCGACATCAGCGAAACCTTCATGCGCGCCACCTACGCGATATTCTTCAACAAGGGGATCATCGCGGACAACAATCTGAAAAATCCGTACAGGCTGGTCGAGGACGGCAGATGGACGATGGACAAGGCGCGTGAGATGGGCGCGGTCTTCGCCTCCGACGTGGACGGCAACGGCAAGCGGGACGAGACGGTGGACCATTTCGGCTTCTTCGTGCTGTCGAATCAGGTCGAGGCGCTGTACACCTCCTCCGGCGAGAAGATCATCCGGCTCAGCGAGGACGGCAGCTTCTCGTTCCACGCGGGCGACGAGAGAAGTCTGCGCGTGCTGGAGTCCATCTACAGCCTGTACGCGGACAAGGACGTCGTGTGCAACGGCAAGACGGTGGAATCCGGGGAAACCATGTTCTCCGAGGACCGGCTCCTCTTCCTCATGGGCACGATGAACAACGTGGTCTCAATGCGCGAGATGGAGACGGATTTCGGGATCCTGCCCACACCGAAGGCGGACGAAGCGCAGGCGGAATACTACTCTTACATGAACACATGGGCGTCGAGCTGCGCCGCGATCCCGGTATCCTGCGCGGACATCGAGAAGTCGTCGATCCTCATGGAGGCGCTGGGCTATTACTCCCGCGAATACTACACGCCCGCGTACTATGAGATCACCCTGAAGGGCAAATCCTCCCGCGATACGGAATCGCTCGGGATGCTCGATCTGATCTACGAGCGGCGCACGGCGGATCTCGGCAACCTGTTCAACATCGGGGGCGTTCTCTCCGGCGCGACCGATCTTGTGAACCGCGGCAAGAATTCCTTCACCTCCCTCATCGAATCGAAGGCCGCCGCCGTCGAAAAGGAGCTTACGGAGCTGAACGATATGCTCGGATAAATCCCCCCAGAAACGATTCGTTTTTCCCCATCCCGCGCGATCCGCGGCAAAAAAGCAGCGCGGTACGTTGTCCGTTTCGGATGGCGTACCGCGCTTTTTTCGCGCCTATATGCTTTATTCCGCGTCCGTTTCCCATACGTGGTAGCCGCCGGTCACCTCGTGGGTCTCTCCGGCAAATTGCACCTGCGCGGTGACGTTTACCGGAAGATTCACAAAGAGATACCGTTTGCCGTAGCGGACGGACCAGCGGACGGAGATCTCCCCGCGCACCGTATCGACCACGCCGTGGGCAGAGCGCAGCTCCTTCGGGAATACCGGGGCAATCTCCACCCTCTGATACCCCGGCTCGATTGGACGGATCCCGCAGAGGTACGCATAGAACACATATCCCACCGCGCCGTACATCGGATGGTTGTGGGAGTTCATGCCCGGCGCCTTCTTCAGCTCAAACCGCTCCCACACCGTCGTCGCCTCGTTCTGGAGCATGAAGCCGTAGGACGGGTATTCCTCACGGGTCAGCACGCGCCACGCTTCCTCCGTATAGCCGTAGGTGAACAGCGCGTCAAAGAGATACCGCGTGCAGAGATTGCCTGTGGTGATCGCGTAATTCCGCGCCACGAGATCGGAGACCAGCACCGCCGCCGCCTTTTCACGCACCTCCTCCGGCAAAATTCCCAGCCACAGCGAGAACGCCTGCGCACCCTGCGACCCACGCTCGACGATCCCGGTTTCCGGATCCAGCCACTTGGCGAGATACGCCGCGCGCACCTTTTCGCCGATCTCCCGGTACTTTTCCGCGTCCGCTGTCCGGCCGAGCAGCTCTGCCATCTTTGTGAGCAGCCGGCAGTTATAGTAGGAGTAGCCCGTAGACATCAGCACCCCGTCCGTGACCGCGCTCTGTGCCGCCTCGTCGGAGAGACAGGCGTATGCCGGACCCGCCCAGTCGCCGTAATAGCTGTAGTCCACGATATAGTCCACGGAGCGGCGGAGCAGACAATCCTCCCATGCCGCAAAGCCGTCAAAGGCCTCGGCGAGAATGGACAGATTCCCCCGGTGCAGCCAGGTCTCATATCCCGCCACCAGATACGACGAACACACCGGATCTGCCGGACGGCCGCCCCAGATGAACGGCGCCGTACACGTGATCGCGCCGTCGTCCGCCTTCGACTGCTCCGCACGGAGATCGCGCACGATTTTCGGGAAGATCCGCGAAACGTCAAAGTTGTACGGCGTTTCCTCAAAGCGGACCGTCGCGTCGTTCATCCAGCCCATGCGCTCATCCCGCTGCGGACAGTCGGTGAGAATCGAGTGCATATTGTCCATCTCCGTCATGACCACCATCTCGTGGATCTTCGTGACCAGTGCGCTGCCGCAGGTGAAGTGGCTTGCCGTGCGCAGATCCGTGCACCACAGCTCCGCCGCTATGTCGTCCCGGCTGAGATAGTCGATCCCCTCCACGGCACAGTACCGGAAGCCATGGTACGTAAAGGTGGGGCAATAGACCGCGCCGTTTTCTCTGCCGGACGCGATGTAGGTATCCGTCTGTGCCGCACCGCGCAGGGTGTCTCTGTAGAGCGTGCCGTCCTCGTTCAGCTCCTCTGCATGGCGGATCGTGATTGTCTGTCCCGCGCGCAGTCCCTCCGGCAGCACCAGGCGACATACCCCGGCGATATTCTGTCCGAAATCGACGACGAACATCCCCGGCTTCGGCACCGTGATCTCGACCGGCGCATAGTCCCGGATGTGACGAATCGGCGGGATCACCATCGGCACGAGCACACCGCCCGGTCCGTCTGTACGGTTCGCCATGGCAAAGCCCGCACCGCCGCCCAAGGCGTTCCATTTCGGCTGCGCCAGCCGCGCGTCATAGGTCTCCCCGTTGTAGATCGTCGCGGAGGTGATCGCGCCCCGTCCGACCTGCCAACGCTCGTCCGTCGCGATGGTATCCACCGTGCCGTCCGCGTACCGGAGCACCAGGATCGCCCACAGCATCGGCCGTCCAAAGAACGCGGGGATCATCCCGTTCGGCAGTACGCCGCCGCGCCAGCCCATGCCGACCGCGATCCCCAATACGTTCGTACCCGGCGAGAGCTCCATCGGCGTGAGAATATCCGTCGTGTACGCCACAAGCCGCGTGTAATCCGTATGTGCCGGATCCAGCCGCGCGTCCGAGAGGGCCGTTCCGTTGACGGTCACGCTCTGGTAGCCGATCCCCGCACAGTATAGGGTCGCTGTGGTCAGATCGTGGCGCACCGTAAATTCTCTGCGGAAGTACAGTGCCGCCGTGTCGTCCGCGGTATATGTCCCGTCCGTGATCCAGTCGGCATGGGCATTCTCCGGCAGAAGTCCCACCACAAACGACGCCCACGCTTCCCCGGATTCCTCCCCGGCTCTGTTCCGCACGGAAACCACGACCTCCACCGGTACACCGACAGGCAGCGTCTCCCCGCCATAGACGACGGAGGAATCCCCCTGCGCCACCCAGCCGGTCTGCCAGTATGTGCGTCCGCAGGCGGTCACCGTAACCGAATAGGCCGCAAGCACCTGCCCACCGCCCGCCGTGTCGGATACCGCAGCCCAGCCGATCACCGGATGCACCGTATCCGTCGTTCGAAACCGCACGCTCTCCTTCGCCGCCGAAGAAATATCCGTGCCGTCCAGTGTGATTTTCTGAATATGCAGCATGATGTTCTGTCGCGGGGAAAAACTTTTTTATGCAAAAAAGCTCTTCCCCACACCCCTTTCCAAAAAAACTTTGTAAATAAATGCGACTGGATGGAATGGATCGGAGGACACCATGAGAATACCACGAGTTCCGCAGTCTCTCCCCAAAACGGTATCCCACCACCACAGAGGAAACGAAAGACAGCACTATCTCACCAAAAAGGTATCCTGCCATTACCCAATAAACTATATCCCGCAATCTCTCCCCGTAGAAGGCGGATCACGGAGTTTGGTAAACCAAACTCGGTGATCCGCTCGCAAACGATCTCCTCATGCCTTGGACGGAGCAAAATTGGTGAGCAGTCGGACTTGCACAAACTATATCCAAATCCATCCCCCCTATAAAAGTTTTGCGGAGCGCAATGAATCCTTGGATTCATTGGTTCATAAGCGACCGTCTCCCCTCGTCCCCCGTCTCCAATCTCCATCCGAATTTATTCGTTAAATATAGCAATGTCCCCAGCAATGCCGGATTCGATTTTGGAGGAGAGCTTGGCGAAGGCGGAGGCGATGTCCGCGTTGCCCTTGCCGATATTCTGCTCGAGAGCCGCGCGCATATCGCCCCAGTTGTACACGTAGCCGATCTCAAAACGACCGGAATCGAGAATCGTGTCGAGAGAGGCTACGCTTGCCTCGTCGCGCACCAGCTTGGAGCCGAGCACCACATCGTAGTAGACGCTGCGCACCGTGTGATACGATTCGGCGGCAAGATTTTCGAGAACCACCGCACAGCGATCGGCGTCCGCCACCGTCACAGGCACACATAGCCCGATCGCACCGTGATAGACCGGCGACGCATATGCCGCGCTCTCGTCCGCCTTCGGCAGCACCACGATCCCAAATTCGCTTTCCATATCGCGCAGATCCGGCAGCGTCCCCAGCACCTCCATCATGTAGAGCGCGCGGTCCGTCTTGAATACACCCTGGTACCCGCCGTCCACCTTCTCCACGCCGGCAGTCCCGTTCTTCACCGTCGTCTGCTTGTCCGTGTAGAGCGTCATCACCTTCTGATACGCGTCAATGAACGCCTCCGACAGCCCGCTGTATACCGGATACCCGTCCGCGTCTCTCGTAAGCGGGGACTGCCCCAGCGCAAGGATCATCGACTGCCCCGCGTTCGAGTGCATCGCCACACCGTATGTATCCGCGTCCGCCGTCCGCTCGCCGTCGCCGTTGACGTCCGCGGATGCCGCCTGTGCCGTGCTGTAGTATACGTCATACGTCCACCTGCCCTCGTCCACCGTCACATAGGGATCCGGGATCTGAAACTTCTCCGCTACCGCCTTGTTGAAGAATACCGCGTAGTACGATTCGTAGAACATCAGATTCACGTCGCCGATCATCATGTATTCCCGGGGACCGATCGCCATGTCCCGGATCGCGTTCCCGTTCCACCACGGCATATCGACCCGGATCGCCGTAAGAGCCGCCGTGTCCAAGAGCATCTTCTGCTGCGCCGTCGTCATCAGGTTGTACGCCATCAACGTCATCGCGTCGTAGGCATCCTCGCCCGCAAGGATCGTCGCCTTCACCTCGTCCATGACCTTGCTGTAATGGAGGGAATTTTCCGTGAGCTTTACGCCGAGCCGCTCCTCGACCGCCAGATTTCGCGCGTATACCGCGTCGTCCAGCGCGTCGCCCGTCTGCTCCTCCACATCCATGTGCCAATAGCCCCTGTTTTCCTCCGTCGTCAGGAACCGGAACCCGTAGCCGTCATAGCTCCCTGCGGGTACGTTCTGCCAGAGCTGTGTTTCCGCCGCCGTCTCAACGCTTTCCGCTGCCGTATCGACATCGTTCTTTTCCGTTTCGATCTCCGTTTTCCCGCCGCAGCCCGCCAGCATCGCGCAGACAAGCAGTGCGAGACAAATCCTTTTCCGCATGGTGGTTGTCCTCCGAATGTAGTTTTTGGGATTGTGCATATTGTACCATGTTTCCCGCCGGATAGCAAGGCTTTTTGAAAATTCGCGACCCGAATTTCCACCATTATCCCTCCATCCGCGAACAATTTTACAATCTCTCTGCCCCATGCCGTTGCATACCGGAAAAATTTGTGGTATAATGTAGAAAATTGGGGAAGCACGCATCCGGCTGTGACCGGCGCATCCCTGCATTCTCTGCCCGTCTGCCGCAGGAGGCGCGGGCGCAAAAGGGCTACTTTATGAAAATACTGCATACAGGCGACCTGCATCTCGACGGCGCGTTCCATTCGCTTTCGGAACGGCAGGCGGAAATACGGAAAAATGAGCTGCGGGCCGCGTTTACCTCCATGATGACCTACGCGCGCATGAACGACGTTTCCATAGCACTCTTTGCCGGGGACATCTTCGACAGCGCATACGCCACACGGGAAACGCTCCAGCTGCTCTCGACGGAATTTGCGCGGTTTGGCCGTCCCGTCGTCATCGCAACCGGCAACCACGATCCCTCCGGCTATCTCTGGAACGGCGTGGAATTTCCCGACAACGTCACCATCTTCGCCAAACCCGAAATGGAGCGCGTCACGTTCCCGGAGCTGGACTGCGAGGTCTGGGGCTACGGCTTTGACACACCCAATCTCGACGTCAGTCCGCTTGAGGGCTTCCGTCTCCCCGCACCGGAGGATGGCGCAGAAAACCGGATCCGCCTCGT
>ENA-UOJD01004071-UOJD01004071.1-human-gut-metagenome-genome-assembly--contig:-P48-NODE-4071-length-9935-cov-4.092409_pt1 | contig 9935 bp, 9 predicted proteins | sample MGYA00242342_ERZ723889 | MGnify/ENA metagenome assembly ERZ723889
GCAGATTAGCGGTTAACACTGCTATTTGCCTGATAAATCTAAAACCCGGTAAGCATTTAGCGCCGGGTTTTTTATTAATTCTAAAAACGATAAGGGAAAAAATTCAGGAGTTCAGAAAAATACAATTCTCTGCTGCAAGATGAATAATGTTTATCTACAGCATTTCCTTAAAAGATATGTCAGGCTTGCGGAGTGGCAGTTAAGGAAATACGACTTCCTCCTTTCAGAGTGCTCCGCTTCTCACTATTATCTCACGCAGTATTCTTAAGGGAACGATAAGGAGGAACCATGAATATTACCCCGTTTCCGACGCTCTCGCCGGCAACCATAGACGCCATAAATGTTATCGGACAGTGGCTGGCGCAGGATGATTTCTCCGGTGAGGTGCCGTATCAGGCCGATTGCGTGATCCTTGCAGGCAATGCGGTTATGCCGACTATCGATGCGGCATGTAAGATTGCCCGCGATCAGCAAATTCCTTTACTGATTAGTGGTGGTATCGGTCACTCGACAACTTTTTTGTATAGCGCCATCGCACAGCATCCGCACTACAACACTATCCGCACCACTGGCAGAGCAGAAGCTACCATTCTGGCGGATATCGCTCATCAGTTCTGGCATATTCCGCATGAAAAAATCTGGATTGAAGACCAGTCAACAAATTGCGGTGAAAACGCACGCTTTAGCATCGCGTTATTGAATCAGGCCGTAGAACGAGTTCATACGGCTATCGTTGTTCAGGACCCCACCATGCAGCGGCGCACGATGGCGACGTTCCGCCGTATAACCGGGGATAATCCCGATGCACCACGCTGGTTAAGTTATCCCGGATTCGTTCCTCAGTTAGGAAATAACGCAGACAGTGTAATCTTTGTTAATCCGTTGCAAGGATTATGGCCGGTTGAGCGTTATCTATCACTACTCACTGGCGAGCTGCCGCGTTTACGCGATGATAGCGATGGCTACGGTCCCCGCGGGCGAGATTTTATCGTTCACGTTGATTTTCCGGCAGAAGTCATTCAGGCATGGCAAACGCTGAAACATGATGCGGTGCTCATCGAGGCGATGGAAAGTCGCTCGTTACGTTAAAAATTGCCCGTTTGTGAACCACTTGTTTGCAAACGGGCATGACTTCTGACTTTTATTTCTGCCTTTAATTCCTTTTACACTTGTTTTTATGAAGCCCTTCACAGAATTGTCCTTTCACGATGCCGTCTCTCTGATGATTGATGTTAATTAACAATAAATTTACCAAAAACAAACATGCAAATCACAGGAGTCGCCCATGTCAGTACCCGTTCAACATCCTATGTATATCGATGGACAGTTTGTTACCTGGCGTGGAGACGCATGGATTGATGTGGTAAACCCTGCTACAGAGGCTGTCATTTCCCGCATTCCCGATGGTCAGGCCGAGGATGCCCGTAAGGCAATCGATGCAGCAGAACGTGCACAACCAGAATGGGAAGCGTTGCCTGCTATTGAACGCGCCAGTTGGTTGCGCAAAATCTCCGCCGGGATCCGGGAACGTGCCAGTGAAATCAGTGCGCTGATTGTCGAAGAAGGGGGCAAGATCCAGCAGTTGGCTGAAGTCGAAGTGGCTTTTACTGCGGACTATATCGATTATATGGCGGAGTGGGCACGGCGTTACGAGGGCGAGATTATTCAAAGCGATCGTCCAGGAGAAAATATCCTTCTGTTTAAACGTGCGCTTGGCGTGACTACCGGCATTCTGCCGTGGAACTTTCCGTTCTTCCTCATTGCCCGCAAAATGGCTCCCGCTCTTTTGACCGGTAATACCATCGTCATTAATCCCAGTGAATTTTCGCCAAACAATGCGATTGCATTCGCCAAAATCGTTGATGAAATAGGCCTTCCGCGCGGCGTGTTTAACCTTGTACTCGGGCGTGGTGAAACCGTTGGGCAAGAACTGGCGGGTAACCCAAAGGTCGCAATGGTCAGTATGACAGGCAGCGTCTCTGCAGGTGAGAAGATCATGGCGACTGCGGCGAAAAACATCACCAAAGTGTGCCTGGAATTGGGGGGTAAAGCACCAGCTATCGTAATGGACGATGCCGATCTTGAACTGGCAGTCAAAGCCATCGTTGATTCACGCGTCATTAATAGTGGGCAAGTGTGTAACTGTGCAGAACGTGTTTATGTACAGAAAAGCATTTATGATCAGTTCGTCAATCGGCTGGGGGAAGCGATGCAGGCGGTTCAATTTGGTAACCCCGCTGAACGCAACGACATTGCGATGGGACCGTTGATTAACGCCGCGGCGCTGGAAAGGGTCGAGCAAAAAGTGGCGCGCGCAGTAGAAGAAGGGGCGAGAGTGGCGTTCGGTGGCAAAGCGGTAGAGGGGAAAGGATATTATTATCCGCCGACATTGCTGCTGGATGTTCGCCAGGAAATGTCGATTATGCATGAGGAAACCTTTGGCCCGGTTCTGCCGGTGGTCGCATTTGACACGCTGGAAGAGGCTATCTCAATGGCTAATGACAGTGATTACGGCCTGACCTCATCAATCTATACCCAAAATCTGAACGTCGCGATGAAAGCCATTAAAGGGCTGAAGTTTGGTGAAACTTACATCAACCGTGAAAACTTCGAAGCTATGCAAGGCTTCCACGCTGGATGGCGTAAATCCGGTATTGGCGGCGCAGATGGTAAACATGGCTTGCATGAATATCTGCAGACCCAGGTGGTTTATTTACAGTCGTAATGAGTGAAAGAGGCGGAGGTTTTTTCCTCCGCCTGTGCGCGTCAGAGTTTAGCGAATTTTTCGAGGGTGCGAATAAGCTGCGTGACGAAGCCATATTCGTTATCGTACCAGGCGACCGTTTTCACCAGTTGTAAATCGCCCACGGCGGTAATTTCCGTTTGCGTGGCATCAAACACCGAACCGAAATGGCTGCCAATGATATCGGAAGAGACTATTTCTTCATCAGTATAACCAAATGACTCGTTATTGTTTGTCGCCTTTTTAAGCGCGTTGTTCACCTCTTCAGCAGTCACTTTCTTTCCGAGAATCGACACCAGTTCAGTGACCGAACCTGTTTTCACCGGCACGCGTTGCGCATGACCTTTCAGTTTGCCGCTCAGTTCCGGGATCACCAGGCCAATGGCTTTTGCCGCCCCCGTAGTGTGGGGAATGATATTTTCTGCCGCTGCGCGTGAAGCACGTAAATCTTTACCACGCGGGCCATCCACCAGTGACTGGGTGCCGGTATAGGCATGAATGGTCGTCATCGTGCCGACTTCTATCCCGAAACTGTCATGCAAGGCTTTGGCCATCGGCGCAAGGCAGTTAGTGGTGCATGACGCCACGGAAACAATGGTGTCGTTGCCATCCAGAGTGTCGTCATTGACGTTATAAACGATGGTTTTCATTTCACCGGCAGGGGCGGAAATCAACACCTTCTTCGCGCCAGCATCAAGATGCGCCTGCGATTTCTCGGCGGAGGTATAAAAGCCTGTACATTCGACAATGATTTCTGCGCCTTTCGCTTTCCACGGAATATTTTTAGCCTCTTTTTCGGCGTAAACCGCGATACTTTTCCCATCAACGATAAGTGAATCTTCCGTATAATCAACGCTCCAGGGGAACGGTCCGTAGTTTGAATCATGTTTCAGCAGGTAGGCGAGAATTTTTGGGGAAGTGAGATCATTAATAGCGACAACGTCTATGTTGCTTTTGACTTCAAGTAATCGACTCAACACCAGTCCACCGATACGACCAAAACCATTAATACCAACTTTACTCATGGTCTTCTCCTGTCAGGAACGTTCGGATGAAAATTGATCCTTTCCAGGCTTAGACCAGGATGGCGGGATGGGCAATCTACATTCTTGCAGCGAAACGTAACGTACTGAAAACGGGTGAACAATATTTAATGAAATTTTAAGAAAAGCCCGTTATGTTAACGGCAAATTATGTTAAAGCAGGAAATGTTATGGGAAATAAGTACTCAAGGTTACAAATCAGCATTCACTGGCTGGTCTTTTTGCTGGTTATCGTAGCGTATTGCGCAATGGAGTTTCGTGGTTTCTTCCCACGTAGCGATCGGCCCCTCATCAACATGATTCATGTTTCCTGTGGCATCTCAATTCTCGTGCTGATGGTCGTTCGTCTTTTGTTAAGGCTGAAATGCCCAACCCCGCCGATTATACCTAAGCCAAAACCGATGATGACGGGACTGGCGCATTTGGGCCATTTGGTGATTTATCTCCTGTTTATTGCGCTGCCAGTGATTGGTTTGGTGATGATGTATAACCGGGGCAACCCGTGGTTTGCGTTTGGTTTGACGATGCCTTACGCTTCAGAGGCCAATTTCGAACGGGTTGATAGCTTAAAGTCGTGGCATGAAACGCTGGCGAATCTGGGATATTTTGTCATCGGGTTGCACGCTGCGGCTGCACTGGCACACCACTATTTCTGGAAGGACAACACACTTCTACGCATTATGCCGCGTAAACGTTCATAAAGGATATTTAAAGAAAACGCCAGTACTAAAACCGACCCGTGGTACAGGCGAAGAATACGGGCCTACATCGGAAGCGCCTATTATATTTATTTGTATGACAAATAAAACCATAATCCTTGTCTATACGTCCATCTGGCTTATCTTTAATCAATTCACCCGATCTTTGATCTCATCAACGGTATCAAAATAACTCAGCGTATAACGTTCAAATCGAACATAAGATTCGATAAATCATGGAGGTTATATGAAAAAACTGGCACTTATCCTGGTTATGGGAACGCTTGTTTCCTTTTATGCCGATGCCGGGCGCAAACCCTGTTCTGGTTCGAAAGGGGGGATCTCACACTGTACGGCAGGCGGCAAATTTGTCTGTAATGATGGTTCTATTAGTGCATCGAAAAAAACATGCACTAACTGAAGTGTAAAAGGGGTGCCATGAGAAAATGAATCCGCTAGTCAGATGCGCGGGGAAAATCCCCGCGCTTGCCCTTACCTGGACGTGCAGGCCATGAGCGCAGCAACCTCCTTATCACCGTCCCGGAACCGCAGTTCGTAGAGCGTTTGTCGGGTCAGGAGTGTGAATGTCAGAATCGTAATGCAGATAATGAGCAGACACACCACCAGAGGGTTGTGCTTCATAGCCTTTCTCCTTGCCGGATGGCGGGTAAGAGGCTAAGATCTGAATTGCTAGGTTCATTCGTTGGCCTCGGTTGATAGAAATATCGGTCGGGGCCTTCGTCTTTCTGATTCCCGGTTAGCCTGAAAACAGAAAGTCTCAGGCACCCGTGAGCATCCTATGTGGTTTCCTTAGGGACGAAAATAATCACCTGACGAAATTGCGTGCTGTTTTCCAGAATTTTTCGTCATTCGGTTTAGCCAGTTTAATCATTCGTTACTCTCGCAAGGCCGTGGATTTGCCGTTGTCGCCAGCGAAGTACGGACACTCGCAAGCCGCAGCGCCCAGGCGGCGAAAGAGATTGAAGGCTTGATCAGTGAATCAGTCAGGTTAATTGACCTGGGATCGGATGAGGTGGCAACGGCAGGGAAAATCATGTGCACTATTGTTGATGCCGTCGCGAGTGTCACACATATCATGCAGGAAATCGCCACCGCCTCGGATGAACAAAGTCGAGGCATAACGCAGGTTAGCCAGGCGATTTCTGAAATGGATAAGGTGACGCAACAGAATGCTTCTCTGGTAGAAGAGGCCTCAACGGCGGCGGTGTCCCTTGAAGAACAGGCGGCACGACTAACTGAGGCGGTGGACGTATTCCGTCTGAACAAACATTCTGTGTCGGCAGAACCACGAGGAGCGGGTGAACCAGTTAGTTTTGCTACGGTGTGAAAATGTTAAAGGAGGGATCGACAGATCCCTTCACCTTTCAGAACGGCATTGATTTTCGAATAGCGTTAATCATCAACTGGCAACCAGAAGAGAACGTCGCATCTACGCGGGTCAGTATTCCAATCGGTTCGCCTGCACCATGTCCCGGAACAGGCAGGGCTACCAGCGTGGCATGACGCAAGTCGTCTTTTACAGCGCCAGAAGGGACAAACCACACGTAATCGTATTCAACCGTAAGTTGACGAGATAGCGAAGCAGACAGCGTTTCGATACAACCCGAAGGAATTTTACATCCCTGGCTCTGCACTAATGCATCTGAATGCTGGCGTGGCGCAGTGCCTTCTGGTGATACAACGACCGGCCATTCCAGCACCCGGCTTAGCGTTACGTTCTCCTGAAGTAGCGGGTGATTAGGGCGGACAACCAGCTTCAGCGATTCAAGAAACAGCAGTTCGTAATTAAGCCCGTTCATCAGTTCAGGATCTGACATCCGACCAATGCCGATATCGATTTCCCCGGTTTTTAAACCCGCCAGAATCATAGGGTTACTCATTGTCGCAACTTGCAAGGTCGTCTCTTTTTGTTGCTGATGAAACTGACCTATAACCGAAGGTAATATCCCTAGTGCCGCAGTAGGTAGCGCACCAACCCTGACGACATCATTATTAAGACCTTCTTTACGATGAAGCGACTGTCCGGCAGTGTTGATGGCGTCAAGAACTCTGACTGCATGCGTTAAAAATTGTTCGCCGGGTAAGGTAAGTTGCGCCCCCTGACGACCACGCTCAAACAAGCGAGCGCCCGTCAGCTGCTCCAGTTCATTCAATGTCTTAGAGAGCGCAGGTTGACTCAAATTAAGGGTTTCAGCCGCGCGCCCCAAAGTTCCTTGTTGTGCGACAGCTACGAATGTATGAAGGTGGCGCAAACGGATGCGCTGACTAAACAGACTATTTTTTTCCATAAGCGATGTTAAAAACGAAGCGGTGTCGCTGACAAGTGAAGTTGTTTTATTATGATAACTTGATTGCAAAATATTATTAACAATTAAAGCAACTATGTTACAGCAAAATGGATAATATTGATGTTTTCGCGGCGAGATCACAGTTTGTAAATTCTTCCAGCCGGAGTGAATGCGGTTACCTACACTCCAGATTACTGACCACTGGAGGCAGACACTATGGCGAACAGCATCACGGCGGATGAGATTCGGGAACAGTTTTCGCAGGCAATGTCAGCCATGTACCAGCAAGAAGTTCCGCAGTACGGCACGCTGCTGGAACTGGTAGCTGATGTAAATCTGGCGGTGCTGGAAAACAATCCTCAACTGCACGAAAAAATGGTAAATGCAGACGAGCTGGCGCGACTGAATGTTGAACGTCATGGGGCGATTCGCGTTGGGACTGCACAAGAGCTTGCTACTCTTCGGCGGATGTTTGCCATTATGGGGATGTACCCGGTGAGCTATTACGATCTCTCGCAGGCAGGGGTGCCGGTACATTCGACAGCATTTCGGCCCATTGATGATGCTTCTCTGGCGCGTAATCCCTTCCGCGTTTTTACCTCGTTACTCCGTCTTGAGCTTATCGAGAACGAAATTTTGCGCCAGAAAGCGGCGGAGATTCTGCGTCAGCGCGATATCTTCACCCCACGTTGTCGACAACTGTTAGAGGAATATGAGCAGCAGGGCGGTTTTAACGAAACACAGGCACAGGAGTTTGTGCAGGAAGCCCTGGAAACGTTTCGCTGGCACCAGTCAGCAACGGTAGATGAAGAAACCTATCGCGCCTTGCACAACGAACATCGGTTGATTGCTGATGTGGTCTGTTTTCCTGGATGCCATATCAACCATCTGACGCCACGTACGCTGGATATTGACCGGGTGCAGTCGATGATGCCTGAATGCGGAATTGAACCCAAAATTCTGATCGAAGGGCCGCCGCGCCGCGAGGTGCCGATTTTACTACGCCAGACCAGCTTTAAAGCACTGGAAGAGACGGTGTTGTTTGCGGGGCAGAAACAGGGCACGCATACCGCGCGCTTTGGTGAAATTGAGCAGCGTGGTGTGGCATTAACGCCGAAAGGGCGACAACTGTATGATGATCTTCTGCGGAGCGCTGGAACCGGACAGGATAATCTCACTCACCAAATGCATTTACAGGAAACCTTCCGCACTTTTCCTGACAGTGAGTTTTTAATGCGTCAGCAAGGGTTGGCATGGTTCCGGTACCGTCTGACGCCTTCGGGTGAGGCGCATCGTCAGGCGATTCATCCCGGAGACGATCCACAGCCCTTAATAGAACGTGGTTGGGTAGTGGCGCAACCCATTACCTATGAAGATTTCTTGCCCGTTAGCGCGGCGGGGATCTTCCAGTCAAATCTGGGTAATGAAACGCGGGCATGCAATCACGGTGATGCCAGTCGCGAAGCATTTGAGCAGGCGTTGGGGTGTCCGGTTTTGGATGAGTTCCAGCTTTATCAGGAAGCGGAAGAACGCAGTAAACGTCGCTGTGGTTTGCTTTAAATTCTGACCATCTGCCTTTGCAAAAATTTGCCTGATTTTACAAACGAATCAGGCTCATCCCATCGACATAAAAAAAATGCCAATTTATGCATATTCTCTGAGTTCAACAATTGGATTATTAATAAATATTGTCTAGAGTGAGCGGTCATAAATAAGCACTTTCTTGCCGCTGAAAATGACCAGCGCGGGACCATTCACAACACCAGAAGGACTCACTTTCAGGTATGGATCGTAGACGATTTATTAAAGGTTCAATGGCTATGGCCGCCGTGTGCGGTACCAGCGGCATTGCTTCTCTTTTTTCTCAGGCGGCATTCGCGGCCGATTCTGATATTGCCGACGGGCAAACCCAGCGTTTTGACTTCTCCATTCTACAGTCAATGGCGCACGACTTAGCGCAAACAGCATGGCGTGGTGCACCACGTCCGTTACCTGATACTCTGGCGACAATGACGCCGCAGGCTTATAACAGTATTCAATACGACGCCGAAAAATCGCTCTGGCATAACGTTGAGAACCGTCAACTGGACGCTCAGTTTTTCCATATGGGAATGGGATTCCGTCGCCGCGTTCGTATGTTTTCTGTAGATCCAGCAACACATCTGGCGCGTGAAATTCACTTTCGCCCGGAGTTGTTCAAATACAACGATGCGGGTGTGGATACCAAACAATTAGAAGGGCAAAGCGATCTCGGTTTTGCCGGTTTTCGCGTGTTTAAAGCCCCCGAACTGGCGCGCCGTGATGTAGTATCATTCCTCGGCGCGAGTTATTTCCGCGCCGTTGATGACACATATCAATACGGTTTGTCGGCCCGCGGCCTGGCGATCGACACTTACACCGACAGCAAAGAAGAGTTCCCCGACTTTACCGCCTTCTGGTTTGATACGGTAAAACCAGGGGCAACCACCTTTACCGTTTATGCGTTGCTCGATAGCGCCAGCATTACTGGTGCCTATAAGTTCACTATCCATTGTGAGAAAAATCAGGTGATTATGGATGTGGAAAATCACCTGTATGCGCGCAAAGACATTAAACAGCTGGGCATTGCGCCGATGACCAGTATGTTCAGCTGCGGTACTAATGAACGTCGGATGTGCGACACCATTCATCCGCAAATCCATGACTCTGATCGTCTGTCCATGTGGCGGGGCAACGGCGAGTGGATTTGCCGTCCGCTGAACAATCCGCAAAAATTGCAGTTCAATGCTTACACCGACAACAACCCGAAAGGGTTTGGTTTATTGCAACTGGATCGTGATTTCTCCCATTATCAGGACATTATGGGCTGGTATAACAAACGCCCAAGTCTGTGGGTGGAACCGCGTAACAAGTGGGGTAAGGGCACCATCGGCCTGATGGAAATCCCAACAACGGGCGAAACGCTGGATAACATTGTCTGCTTCTGGCAGCCAGAAAAAGCTGTAAAAGCGGGTGATGAGTTTGCATTCCAGTATCGTCTGTACTGGAGTGCGCAACCGCCTGTTCATTGCCCATTAGCGCGCGTTATGGCGACGCGTACCGGCATGGGCGGTTTCTCGGAAGGTTGGGCGCCAGGTGAACACTATCCCGAAAAATGGGCGCG
>ENA-UOJD01004075-UOJD01004075.1-human-gut-metagenome-genome-assembly--contig:-P48-NODE-4075-length-9930-cov-11.394532_pt1 | contig 9930 bp, 10 predicted proteins | sample MGYA00242342_ERZ723889 | MGnify/ENA metagenome assembly ERZ723889
CTTCGGTGGCCTGCGGTTTGCCCAGACGGACGTTGTCCAGAATGCTGCCCTTGAGAAGGCGGCTGTTCTGGAACACAAAGGAAATGGTATCCATCAGCTCTTCCTTGGAAACATCCCGCACATCCGCTCCACCCACCCGGACGCTGCCGCTCTGCACATCAAAGAACCGGCAGATCAGGTTTGCCAGCGTAGATTTTCCGCCGCCGGAGGGACCTACAAAAGCCACAGTCTGTCCCGGCTGGATGTCCATGGAAACGCCCCTGATAACATCCGTCTTGCCGTCATAGCTGAAATGCACATCCCGCAGCGTCACGGAGCCGTCCTGCGGGTGCTGGGGCTTGCTGCTCACCGGCACAGGCGCTGCATCCAGCACGGAATCGATCCGCTGCAGGGCATCGGCCACCACCATCTTGTTTTCGCTCATGTACATGATCTTCGTCAGCGTCAGGGAGATCACCGGCGTGATGATGATATAGAACAGCAGGTTCAGCAGAAATTCCGGTGTCACGCCGTGTGTCGTGAACAGCAGTCCGCCCGCAATCAGAAAGGCGAACACGCCGTTGACGGCGGCGGTGTAGAACATCATGGGCAGGCGCAGGTCTTTGGTGTAGGAAATGACCCATTTTTCGTACTCATCAATGGTGGCCTTGAACTTTTTGAAGGAAAACACCGACTGTCCGAAGGTCTTGACCACCGGGATGCCCCGGACGTATTCCACTGCCTCGTTGGACATCGCCTCCAAGGCGTTGCCGTACTGCCGCATTTTTTCAACCATCCGCTTGCCGGTCATGGTCGCCATAATGAGGAAAGCCAGCACCACCGGCGCAAGGCTCAGCAGCCCCAGCCGCCAGTCGAACGCCAACAGCAGCACCAGCAGCCCCACCGGGGTGGCGATGGCATTGTACTGGTCGGGCAGCTGGTGGGCAAGATATGTCTCGGCGGCTCCGGTGCTCTCGTGGATGATCTTGCGCAGCTTACCGCTGCCGAAGGTCTCGGCAAAGCCCAGCGGCAGCACCGCCAGATGCTCCGACACCGCCAGCCGCAGATTGGTCGCCACCCGGAACGCCGACAGATGGGAGCACATCAGTGCCGCAATGTAAATGAGGTAAGCCAGCACCGCAAACAGCACTGCCATCCAGCCGTAATGGGGGATGTTCACCGCCTGCGCATAGTCCGGCGCGGCGTTCAGCACATCCCGCAGGATTTTCCAGATGTATACGAAGGGCACCAGTGCCACCAGCGCACTGACCGCAGACAGCACCCACGAAGCGTAGGTGAAATATCGGTAGTTCCCGGCGTAACCCATCAGCCGGGAAAGATCAGACTGTTTTTTCAATTAAATCACATCCTCATTTGAAAAACGGTATGCGCACCCGCTTGATCCAAACGGGTGCGCAAAGAGCAATTATTCTGCATTCGACAGATTTTCTGTGGCGAACAGCTCAATGACATTTTCCATGGTCGCCTGATCATAGTTCTCCGCGATGGCCGCTGCGTTCCAGTAGGCGTAATTGCCCTCGAACCAGCTTTGCAGGTCGCTGAGATCTTCTGCATAGCGGAACTCCAGATGATAGGTGGTCTCCATGGTGTCAGGTGAAAACGCAAAATAGGTAAACTCGCCGGAATTTTCATCCTCGCTCTGATAGAAGATGAAGCCGTTTTCGTTTTTCTCATCCAGCAGCTTATAGGTGTGGGAGAAAACCTCCTGTCCCTGCGCGTCCAGGCCGGTGATCGTGTGACCGTCCATCACGAACTTGTCGATGCCGCCAAGAAAATAGCAGTTGAACGCCATGCTGTCCGGATCTGCCTCGTATTTTTCCGCAGCTTCCGGACCGTAAGGCTCCGCCATGCACATCCCCAGCAGCAGATCCGTGGTGGCCTCCGCGTTCTCCGCGCCTACCAGCGGCGCGGTGGCATCGATCCAGATATTCCGATACTCGGACTTTGACAGCTCCGGAAACAGCTCCACATAAGTGCCGCCGATGCCGGTCAGATAATCGTCGGTCGTCGTGCTCTGGTCAGCCGCCGGCGGCGTCTGTTCATCTGTTTTCGTCTGGCCGCAGCCGGCAGCCGACAGCAGGCAGATCACGCAAAGCACAAAAGCAGCAAATTTCTTTTTCATACAGTACCTCCTGAAACTTCTTAGTTAGCGTCCTCTAACCACCGCGTATTCTAACATGATTCGCGCTTTCAAACTACTCCGTTTTGGTTTCTATGCTCCGTTTTACTGCATTCGTTTTATCAGCGCGATAGCGGGACGGTGTCTTCCCGTACCGCTTTTTAAAGCTCTCCGAAAATTTGCTGGCGTTGTCATATCCTGCGTGCTGGGCGATCTCTGTAATAGGCTTCCTGCTGCGAACCAGCTCCACCGCTGCTTGCTCCAGACGGTATTCCTTGATGTAATGGTAGACAGGCATACCATAGGTCTGCTTGAACAGCTTTTGCAGGTGCGACACGGAAATCGCGTGCTCTGCCGCCAGCTGGGCAAGGGACACACATCCCTCCCGGTTCGTCAGCAGATGATCCCGGAGATGGTGTGCCAGTGCCGTCTGCTCGGCAGAGCAATACGGATCCGCAGCACGTTCCTGCGGAATGCGGCCCAGCAGCAGCATCAGCTCCAGAACCTTCAGCTGCAAAAAGCCGCGCTCTGCGTAGGAGGCGCTTTCATAAAGCTCACGGAATACATGCTCGCAGCGCGGACCGGCGGGGCCGACCATATACCACTTGCTGCCCAGAAGATTCTGCTTGAGCGCGGTAAAGTCTATAGGAAATGCCGGAGCATTCAGACGTATCCAGTGTCCTGCGGCTGCGGGGTCGATTTCGAGACAAAGGCCCTCGTAATAGCCAAGCGGAAAGTGTGACTCCGACTTTGTCCCGTGCAGCCCATCGTAGCAGCTGATCGCCATGTCTCCCGGTTTCAGCAGAACATGACTGCGCATGGAAAAGCTGGTTTCGAAGCGTCCGTTGATGCAGAAGTTGACTTCCAGCACGCCGACCTGTGTGCGGATCTCCGTATACGATCCCATTTCCAGCTGCATCAGCATCACGCTCACGCCGTCAAAGATCCGAAAACAGTGAATTTCTCCGTTTCCGTCGGCGTTTTCAAAGCCGCCTGTCTGACCGATCGGGCAGGAACCGATATTGGTTTCGTCATGGTAAGTAATGTGAACGATGGTCAACACCGCCTTTCTCCAATGGAATGCCATGCGCCTGTGCCGATGCCGGCGTTTACTCCGTGCTCGTCCATGTGTGGATGGCTGCGCTCACGCGGCGGTCAATATCTTGGCGTGTCTGTCTGCACGCTTCCGGAAACTGCTTTGCTGCCTGAAATGCCAGACGGACGAAGAGACCTGCTCCCACAGGCAGCATGATCTTCAGCATTCCCTCCGGGAAAACAAAGTGGGTACCGTGGGCATAAACCGCCGTCTCAACCTCGCATTCATGGGGCTTTTCCGCAAGGCGCTTTTCCATGCGGTGGATGTATCTGGCGGCATCCCACAGCACGTCGTCCTCCGCGCCGATGAGCAGCAGCTTGCCATGGATGTTCTCGACGGGAATATACTCCTCCGGCTCGATCGGGTGCGCCGCCTCGGAATCGTCAAACAGCTTGCGGGAGTTTACCATATCGCCGGTGCGTTTGCTCTCGGCGGCGATACAGTGCCAATAGTCCGGGTGCTGATAGCAAAACGGCATATAGGGCAGCGGTTTGCCTGCGTAGGAAAACAGCGATTCGCCCTCGACCGGCCACTCCTTGCAGCCGTCCTTCTTGCCCTGCATAAAGCCCTGCCACACAAAGTCGCTGGGCGTCATGGCAATGGTCAGGGTGATCTCTGGGAACATGGCCGCCGCCGTCAGCGCAAGCGTTCCGGTGGTCGACGCCCCGGCAATGCCGATTTTTTTGTTCCCGTTGGCTTTCAGCCACGAAATGGCCGCCTCCATGCGCTCCAGCGGATAATTATGATGGCCGTAATCCTTTTTCGCAGGCGACATGGTGAGCACATTTACGCCCCGCCCGCAGAGCCATTTCGCGGCCGAGCGGGCCAGCCGATCCTCCGGATCGTCACCAATCATCGCAATGACCGCGCAGTCCGATCCGCCAGCACACGCCCAGTACGCGCCGTAAAAGCCGGCGGTTCCCACATCAAAGTGCTGATGCTTCATTGCTTTCCCTCCATGATATCCTTCACCAACTGCACCCAGCACTCCGGATAACAGGCCAGCAGCTCCTCGTGCTGCAAGTCCTGCTCGTGAATGGCTGGGTTTGCAAAGTGCCGTTCATAGCGCTCGCGGTATTTCTCACCCATTTTGAGCGCATAGAAAATATGAATCTCTGTTCCCGGAACGTTGATCTTGTCCGGCAGCGGGGTGACAAGGTCGGAATAGAACTGATTCTTGCAGCTCTGCACGGTCACATAAGGTCGTGCGCCGCCGAGCATCTCCATGAACGCTTGCACATAGCCGCCCATTTCCGACTTTCGCTGCGTGAGGCGTTTTTGCAGCAATCGACTCTTGACCTGCCCGTCCCGGATCACCGGATAGATCAGCGGCAGCAGCAAATTCGTTTGCAGCTTTGCTGCGAAAGGGGACGCCTGATCCAGATCAGAGCTGCCTAAAATGCCATAATCCATATGGATATTCCCCCGCGCCGCCAACAGCCCTACAAAGGAGCCGCCCAGCGAGCAGCCGTAGGCCACCCGGATATGTCCGCCGCTATGCTCCTGAATGTAAGCTTCTATTTTCTCTGTTTCCTCCAGCATAGTGGGAAACTCGGTATGTTCCGTTTCATCGAAACCATCGTAGCTGACGCAGAGAACGCGATACCTGTCCGACAGCAGCGGAATGACCCGTCCAAAATTGCCCTTCCAGTGGCAGCAGGTGCCGGGAAGCAGTAGGATGACCGGGGCATTTTCTGCGCCGAAGGAATAAACCTTCATCTCCCCACCCCCTCCAGGAACCCACTCTTTGCCATTTTTTCCGTGTCGTCCGATTCATCATAAGCGTCATAAGGCGCGGTGGGGTCGGGAACCCGCTTTCGGAACGGTGAGCAAAGCTTGTCCTTATGGGCAAAGGCGAACTCGAAGTTGTCCGTCCAGCCGGTGTGACCGGTGAGAAACAGCGGATGCAGGTCACGGCTTTGCAGCTTCTGCTCCAGCGCCGCCAGCGACTTTACCGCCAGTTTGTTGCTTTCTGCCAGAGAGGAAATGAAGCTGTAGCCGCCGTCCGCGCCGAACCAGAGAGTGTCGCCGGTGAAGAGATATTTGTCGTCAATGAGATAGACCATATGCCCCCATGTATGGCCGGGCACGAGAAAGCACTCAATTTTGATGCCGCCAATCTCGAAAGTCTCGCCGTCATGCAGCAGCACCTTTTCGTTGTTAATTGCGACCTGCGGCAATTTATAGAGATGATATATGACTTTTCGCCGCACCTCGCCGGTGAGATAGCGGTTTTCAATCTCGCCGATATAGAGCTTTGCGCTCCGGAACAAGCCGGGGCTGTCCGCCTCCACCGCGCCCACATGGTCGGTGTCCTGATGGGTGATGAGGATATGCCGGATGGACTGCGGGTCAATACCCAGCCAGCCCATCTTTTCCGCCAGCCGGTCGTAATTGTAACCAGCGTCGATCATGATGGTGGTATCGCCCTTGCGATAGAAAAAAATGTTTGCCACCCATTCCCGGACGCAGGCCACATGCTCGTCCACCCAGCCGGTATTCAGCGGCTTGAATATTTGCTTGCCGCGGTACATCTTGCTCATTTCTCTTTTCTGAAATTCGGTCGCTTTCTTTGACATCGGTATTTTCTCCTTACAGCAGCAGCCCGAGTCCCGCAAGGAGCAGGGAAATCACGGCCATTCCCAGTGTTCCGAACAGCCATTTCTTCTGCTTGTCTGATTTTGAGATGTACGGCATCAGATCCTCTGTCCCCGGGATCACCCATGCCCCTGTGTGTCCAACCCAGTAGCCGTCAATGCCAAACCGGTCGATGAGATTCATTACGGACAGGATCACAAAGCACTGCCAGAAACCGTCCCAAAATGTATGTGCGCCGTTGATGGCATACACGCAAAGAAGCACATAAAAAAGGTAGATTGGAATGCAGATTGCCTTGAAGCGCAGCGCGTTCCATTTGATCTTCTCCCTTGTGGTCAGCCCCAGTGCGATGCATCGCTCCTGCACCTTTTCGCCATACAGATGCACCATGCCGACAGCGCCCTTTCGGATACCGACAGCGCAGACCGCCACCAGCAGTGCGCCCAGCCACAGTCCTTCCAGAATCGTTTGCAGCAGCATTCCTTATTCCTCCCGCTTCTGTCCTGTCACGCAGAGCCAGCCCATTTTGTTTTTATGGATTTGAACATTGCAGAATCCAGCGTTTTCCAGAAATGTTTTCAGCTCATCGCCGCTGTATATGGTCATACCGCCGATGATCTCCGTCCACTTCTCATCCTTGTCCGTGTCGCCACTGCTCTCGTTGCAGATGAGGAAGGTCCCGTCGGGCTTCAGCACCCGGCAGACCTCCCGAAAGCACTGCGGCAGATCAGGCCAGAAGTAGACCGTTTCAAAGGCCGTGACCGCATCAAACCAGTCATCTGCGAAGATCATATCCGCCACACTGCCTTGCAGGACGGCACAGCGCCCCTCCGCGATGGCGGTCTCGTTGACCTTTTTCGTCTTCTCTACGCTGACGGGCGAATAGTCGATGCCCTTCACGATACCCTGCGGGCATTTTTTCAGCAGCCTTTTCATGTTCGCACCACCACCGCAGCCGCAGTCCAGCACCTTGGCATCCGGCGCAGCATTCAGAAATTGAAGCCCCCAGCGCGCCACAGGGCTGTGACCCAAATTCATCATGGCGACCATGAGCTTCCCGCCGAGGCCCACAGGTTTGCGGGTGTTTTCAAAGAATGACATCTTCTACAACTCCTTTTCCAGAACGATGATCTTATTAGAAATATTCCGCACGGTGGGTAGCTTGTCCAGCAGTTTATAAATCGGTGCAAATACCGCCATGCCCTCGGTTAAGCTGTGTTCCTCCACAAACCGAAAATCCGGCAGCAGTTCGGCAAGTGCTTTCCCATTCTTGATTCCCCAAGTAAATTTTGCGTTGCTTGCGTCAATGGATTTCTCCTTGAAGTGCCGCACCATCGCAGGATTCATGGTTTCCACAAATATAGTGGCTTGGGAAAAACGGCTGGAAATCACTGCGAAAATTTGCTGCACATCTTTTGCGTTCAGGTACATGGTCAGTCCCTCAATGACAATCAGCACCGGCACATTCTGCTCGCTGATTTTGCTGCCCCAATCTTCCATGGCGGACATGGCAATCTGTGAAATCGTGCCGCTTTCCGGCAGAAGCTTTTCCCGCACCGCCATCGTTTCCGGCAGGTCGAGGTTATACCAATGTGCGTACCCCGACATCCGGTAGCATCGGGTATCCAGCCCGCAGGCGATGTTGACCACCACCGCGCCGGGATGCGCCCCAAGCCACGCTTTTGTCAGCCGGTCCAGCACGATGGTGCGGGCAATGACGCCGCTGTGCATGGCTGTGTCCTTGTCGGCAAGGGAAAAATCGTAGTCCAGTTTCTCGATGATTTCTTCCGCTTTTGCATCGTGAATCGCGCCGCGCCCCCGGCGCTCCTTCGCCCTGGCATAAACGGTCTGCAGCATGGTCTCCGGCACGCCGGAGAGTCTGATTTTTTCTTTCATGTCATGCTTCCTCCGTTTGCAAAGTCAGAAATTTTTCCGCATACCAGCAGAATTTCTCCGGATGCACCATCACCAGCTCCGCGTGTGCCATTTTCGGAATGCCGTGAATGCGTGCCTGCGGGAAATAGCGCTTGATGAATTGAATGTCGCGCCTGCGGTCCCTCTTTTCGTCATCGCCGTACCAGTAGGTGAGCTTCGTGCCGGGTTTTGCGGGGCACTTCGGAAGCGCGTAGTTGTTGGCGGACCAGAATATATTGCGGATCGTCCGATCGGAAAAGGTTTTGAGATAGGCTTCCATGGCATCGTACTCCTTTTTGGAGTCGCGCCCTGCAGGGGTAAACCGTTCCGGCGGAAAGGCCGCTTCCAGAATTTTTCGGCTGTTTGCCGCCATTTTGAAGGACAGCACATCCCGAGCCAGCAGCAGCTTTCGCACTAAGAAGGGCAGCTGATAGGGCGTGATCCCGCCGTCGATGATGGCTCGGCTGATGGGTATTTTCCCCAATGCCAGCATACGCGTCAGGCACGCGCCGCCCATGGAGCACCCATAGGCCCCGGCCAGACGCGAGACGCTGCGGGATTTCAGATAAGAAATCACCTCATCCACAGTCTGCTCAACCGAGGTGAAGTCCCCGGGGTACTCCGGCTGATGGCCGTCATACACCACCTGAAAAACATGCCATCTCTGAGAAAGCTGCGCGATTGTGTCGGCAAAGGCCCATACAGGCTCTGCCGTGCAGGGGAAAAACAGCAGCGTCCGCTCATGTTCCTGCCCGTGTTCTAATATCTGCATGGTTCATCCCTCCGATTTCACACACTCTGCGTAGGTCAGTGGGAAGGACGCTTTCAGCACGGTGCTTTTCCGCGCCATCCAGCCGTTTTCCCGCAGGAACGAAAGATAATCTGCACTCGTCCATTTGCTGTGCAGCGGAAAGCCTGCCAGCTTCATGAAAAATGCTTTGACCTTTCCAAAGAAAGCGTTATCTGCGTGGGTAAAGGTCGGCGCAACCAACACGCCGTCGTCTTTCAGCACCCGGCGAATTTCGGAGAGAGCCTTCTCCGGCTCCGGCACGATATGCAGCGCATTGGCCACGATGACCACGTCAAAGCTTTCGTCGGCATAAGGCAGGTGGAACATATCCTGCACGGAGAAATGCAGCTTGGCGGATTGGTTGTCCCGCTTCGCTTCTGCGATCATCTCCGGCGAAGCGTCTGTGGCCTCAATATGTGCGGCACTGTTTACAATGTTTTTGGCGATCAGCCCCGTGCCTGTGGCCAGCTCCAGCACGGTTTTGTGCCGCACCACGGGGCGCAGCAGCTCGTACATCTGCTCATAAGCTGCGGCGTCCTTTCGCATGAAGCAGTCGTACCGTCCGGCGTTTTTATCCCAGAAATTTTTTTGCTTTTCCATTGTCCTGTCCTCATAACAAGATGTTAAATCCATCTAACTCACACGGATGGCACAGACGGGTTAGAGCAGGCTAACCGCAGTCCTTTGAAAAAGCCGCATCGCTGCGGCCTTTCCGCTTATTCAAATAGTTCCCGGCAAGCGCCGCGCACCAGCGTTTCCAGCACCTGCGGGTAAAGCGCCCCGATCTGCTCCTGATGGGAGACGGTTAAAATCAAGCCGCGCACCGTGGCCGCTGCCAGTGCCATGCCGCCCTTCGGCTGCAAGCCGCCCCCTTCCAGCAGGGCACGGATGTGGGTCTCGTCGTCGTGATAGTGAGCGGTCTTCACTTCCTCCGGCAGTCGGTGCAGGAGAAAATCCGCGTCATTTTCGATGAACACAAAGGCTTTCGTCTCGGCCAGCCACCGACAGGCCGCCAGGATCGCCGCTGCCGCGCGGTCGGCAGGCAATAAGGCTGTATTTTCCTGCAAAGACTTCTGCGCCGCTGCGAAACACTCTGTATGGATATCCTCCAGCACGGCGAAAAACAGCAGCTCCTTGGAATCAAAGAATTTATAAAACGATCCCTTGGAAATACCGACGGAATTTGTCAGCTGCTCCACTGAGGTTTTCCGCATCCCGATGGTAATGCCGCAGCGCCGGGCTTCCCGGATCAGGTCTTTGCGGATCTGTTCATTCTGTTCATCTGTAAAAGCCACTGCGCACGCTCCTTGGATTTATGACCACATTGTTCATTTCGGTCAAATTGTAGCACGATCCGAAGATGTTGTCAACGGCGTCGTTTTGCTTTCCATCATGATCAAATCAGATCCAGCC